>Ga0153953_1000792_pt1 | contig 11419 bp, 9 predicted proteins | sample TSNJ037MetaG_FD_104718 | JGI IMG/M metagenome (GOLD analysis project Ga0153953, IMG submission 104718) | Attine ant fungus gardens microbial communities from New Jersey, USA - TSNJ037 MetaG | ecosystem: Host-associated > Fungi > Mycelium > Unclassified | place: USA: New Jersey, Wharton State...
AGCATTACCCTTTAGCAAAAGGATATTCGACAACGGGAAGGTTTCTGATCACCACGCGATAATACCAACTGAGTCAAAGGTCAATATTAACGCGTTAAGCCAGGACGAGCTCAATGTATACGGACTTATCGCCCGCCGGTTCATATCGGTTTTTTATCCGCCTTATCTGTATTCGGTCACCCGCATTATCACCATCATTGAAGATGAAAATTTTCTTACAAAGGGAACGACTGTAAATCAGCTTGGCTTCATGGAGCTTTATAAAAACGATAAGGACAAGGAGGAAGGCGAGGAGGACGCCGTCCTTCCCGAGCTTGAGACAGGTCAGGAATATCCTTTGTCAAAATCTCAGCTCAAGCAGAAAAAGACCCAGCCCCCAAAGACATACACGGAAGCCACCCTTCTGTCCGCCATGGAAAACGCGGGCCGTTTTGTAGAGGACGAAACTCTCAAGGAGCAAATGAAGGATTCCGGCTTAGGGACTCCGGCCACCCGGGCTGCCATAATTGAGCGGCTGCTTCAAGTAGGTTATCTTGAGCGAAAGGGCCGGACCCTTATTCCTACCGAAAAAGGTATAAGACTTATTTCAATAGTTCCTGAACAGGTAAAGTCTCCGGAAACCACAGGGAAATGGGAAAAAGGTCTGTCTTCCATAGCCAAAGGCAAAATGGACGCCGGAAGGTTTATGGGAAGCATAGTAAGATATGTTAATTATCTGGTGGAAAGCTCTCGGGCTTCCTCGTAACAAAAGGGGTGAATGAGTATGAATGCGGCTTTAATTATCGCTGCCGGAAAAACCGCGCGCAAAGATAACTTTGAACCGCTAAAGGAAGTAGGAACCATCACAGCGATACAACGTATAGTCATGGTGTTTAAGCGGGCGGGTATAGAGCGTATAGTGGTGGTCTGTAACGAGGATGAGGATAAGACGGAAAAAATCGCGTCACGCATGAACGTGGTTTTCCTTCACGGCCATGGGGACGCTGAGATGCTGGACAATGTAAAGACAGGACTTGCCTATCTGCGGGATAAATGCTCGGCGGCGATAATTACCCACGTGGACGTGCCATTGTTTTCTGTTGAAACAGTGCGCGCGCTTGTGGAAGCGGAGGGGCCGGTATGTATACCTTTCCATCGCGGCAGCCCGGGACATCCCATGCTTTTGCGCTCAGAGCATTTTCAGGCGGTTCTGTCCTATTCAGGTGACGGCGGGCTGGAGGCCGCGGTAAACGCGTCAGGTTTGAAGCGAAATATCGTTGAGGTAGAGGATGAAGGTGTTATTGCCAATATACGAGCTGAAGAAGCCTATGAGCATTTGCTTGCCGGGCACGATCTGAAAAAGCTCCATCCTGATATCAGGATTCGTCTTGTGAGGGAAAAACCGTTTTACGGCCCCGGCGCGCAGCAGCTCCTGCAATTGACGGAGGAAACAGGCTCCCTGCGTGAAGCATGCCGCTGCATGGGCATATCCTACAGCAAGGGGAGGAAGATCACATCACTTATGGAGGAGCAGCTGGGATACCCCATCATAGAGAGCCAACAAGGGGGCAAAACCGGCGGTCATTCCGTTGTGACCAAGGAAAGCAAAGAGCTGATGCATAACTATTCGGAGTTTTGCGCGGAAGCGGAGCGGATTTTGCAGGAGTTGTTCTTGAAGTATTTTAGCGCTTAAAGATGAAATTTAAAAGGCTAATTACACAATATCCATAAGGCCCTGCTCTGTAATGTCTAAGGTGTTGCGGTTTATTCCGTATTTTTGGGGGACGTAGCCTCGCCGTTAGTTGTGTGATGCTCCCGCAACCAGCCGACCAGCACACACAGAAAACCGGCCAGAAGCCCTGCTGTTAGCGGACCTCCCTGGATGTTCAGAAAAAGGTAGTCGCAGACGACCGACATCGGACCCAGCAGCATGGCCGCGATGACATACCCACGTGGTATACTTCGTTTACAACGGACAGTGGCCCAGAATGCCGGAAAGACAATCGCGCTGCGCAAAGAACCGGAGATATAATTCCAATCCAGGATTGTGATTTGTCCCTTCTGCACCAACACAAGGGCCATGCAGGACAGCAGAACGGCGGTAATGACTATGCGGTTGAGTAGAAGCTCACCTCGCCCGCCGGGCCGGATGCACTTGAGCCTTCGCACGATCTCGCGGGAAAGAATGACCCCGATGCCCATGCTGGCGTTGGCGCCCGAGGTTACCACAGACAGAAGCAATGTGGCGATCAGCACGCCACCCGCAGCGGGGGGGAAATACCGAAGAATAAACAGTGGAAAGCTGACGGCAGGGTCGATCTGCGGGTAAGCAGTCCGCATATACATGCCTACGCAGGTGGAGCAAAAACCCAACAGCGGGACGATAGCGGCACAGATATAGAGCGCGCGCTTGGCCGTCGCGACAGATTTTGCCGAAAGAATCCCCATGGCGTTGCTCTGAATGGCCAACATGCCGAATCCGATCGCCACCGCATTGAACAGATCCCGCGCGCCGCCCCGAGAAAACAGAGTGATGTAGGACGCAGCAGGCAGTTCCTCCCAAAAGGTGCGCAGGCCGTAGGTGTGAAAAATCACCAGTGCCAGGCACACCAGCAGAGCCCCGCCGGTCAGTAATATTTTGATACGCCCCACATACCCCGATGCAATTACCCCGCCAAACAACACTGTAACCAGCATCAGCGCGATAGTAATAGCCACCGACAGCTTGTGAGGAACGGCGAGAACCTGGCCCAGCAAAATGCTAGCGGACGCAACCTGGGACACGGCAGTGGGAAGCATACAGACCCCGGACAGGATGGTGGAGACGGTTCCTGCGACAGTGCCAAAGCGCGCGGCGAATAGATCGTGCACGGTTTTCTGACCGCTGTTTCTCAGCGGAACCGTCAACAGCTGCGCCAAAAGCACGAAGCCCAGGCTCGTGCCCAAGGTGAACCACATGCCGGAAAACCCGAACTGAAAAGCAAGCTGCGCCGTGCCAATGGTACATCCACCACCCACAGCCAGGCTCATAAACACACCCATAGTGATGCCCAGACCCCCTTTTCCGTGTCCAGCGACAAAGGTGTCGGCGTCCCGCACGTTTCTGCCCGAGCGAATGCTCACGGTAATAATCACCAGAAAGGTGATGGAAAATGCCACGATGTGCACAGGCCCCAGACCCATGCCACCGATGTCAAACATACCGCTCACCCAGCAGGCAAAAGGCATTGTGGAAAAGGATATCCTCCAGCGCAAAGTCATCAGGGAACATATAAATGTGAAAATCAATAATTTCTCGTGCCATTGCACTGTCCCTTTCTCTCATGAATTGGCGCGCATCCGCGCCTCCCCCGTTAATATAAGGTTGTCAGAACCGACACATCCTGTAGCTCGGTCAATGCCCAGTACAGCTTGAAATGTGGCATCATGGTTTTATATCAATTGTCGTCATATCCACAACCCCAATGATGAAGCTAGTACTCAATCCCGTGGCGCGCGGTGATCCCCTTCTCGTACGGGTGCTTTTGTGCCTTAATCTCCGAGACGTAGTCCGCGAGTTCAACGAGCTCAACCGGGAGGCTGTGGCCGGTCATGGCCACCTCAAGCCCCGTAGGGCGCGCCGCCAAGAACCGCATAAGCCTCTCCATTGGCAGAAGGCCGTATGCGCAGGCGTCAATGACCTCGTCGAGGACAAGCAGCCTCACGCTCCCATCTGAGGTTAGCGCGACGGCATCCTCAAACAGAGCCTCGCAGTTTTTCGCCACCTCCACCCTCTCCTCGTCGTTCATTTGGAACGTGAACTTCGTCAACGGGTGCGAGCGAAGCACTCTAATCTCCGGAAACCGCTCCGCCGCCGTAACCTCGCCTGTCTTGCGGGATTTTAAGAATTGCGCGATTACGACTCTATACCCGCACCCAGTGCAACGGAACGCAAGACCAAACGCTGCCGTGGTTTTTCCCTGTCCATCGCCGTAGTAAATGTGCGAAAGCCCAGTATGTTCTTCCATATCAATAAATCCGCCTTTCTGCTCATCTGACAAGTAATTGACTAAAATGTGCTAATAGGCTGATATTCACCATAAATCTCCCGCCACACGTCACAGACTTCGCCAATAGTTGCATAATTCTGGACCGCCTCAACAAGTACCTCTATGCAGTTTGTGCCTTCTTCCGCGCACTTGCGCACTTTGGCCAAGGAGGCCTCGACCGCCTTGTTGTCACGGGTCGCTTTCAGCTTCTTCAGGCGCTCAATCTGTATGGCTTCAATGTCATTGTTAATGCGGAGTGCACCCTTAGGCAAGGGCTCATCTGTTGGGTAGAGGTTCATACCAACTGACAAGCGCTCTCCCCCCTCAACCGCTTCTTGGCGACGGATAGCACCACGAGTGGCAACGCCCTGGCAATAGCCAGCCTCAATAGCACCCTTAATATCGCCATATTCGGTGCGGACTTTTTCAATCTCAGCTTCCATCTCATTGGCAATGTCAATAGTCAGGCTCTCCACATAGTAAGAGCCGGCCAGTGGGTCAACCGTTCTGTGCAGGCCAAGCTCATTATGTACAATTTGTTCAGTGCGTAGGCAGATCTTGTGGGATTGCTCATTCGGGGTTCCCATTGCCTCATCGTAGCTGGCACATTCCATAATTGTAGCTCCGCCAAGATAGAAGCCTGCACAGGCAAGTCCAATTCGAACAATATTGTTAAGCGGCTCCTGCAGAGTCTCTCCACCATGTGGATAACCCATCATCATTTTTTGTGTAGCAAGCTCGGTCTTCGCATTGTAATATTTCCTAAGCAGTTTTGCCCAAAGCTTGCGGGATGCACGGTAAAGTGCGGCTGTGACAAAGAAATCTTCACGTTCGTCAAAGAAAAAGTTCATGACTGGTGCAATTTCCTCAAGGGTAAGCCCTCTAGAAAGAAGATCATCCAAGTACACAAAGCCATCCAGCATCGCATAGGCAGCTGCCTTCAAAGAGCCAGTACCAGAGCCATTAATATGGCTGGAACATAAAAAGCCACCATTCCAGTGTGGAGCGTTTTTGGCACACCATTCATAGACATCACATGCGAGATGAACGGCGGCATCCATTGGATAGATATAAGTGCCCCTTGCAAAGAACTCTTTTATCGGATCGTTCTGTAAAGTAATACGATATTGGGAAATTTCCAGCCCTTTCTTTCGCCCCAGTGCGATCCAACTGGCCAGAGCAAATGGTCCAAAGGAATTTCCTAAATAGCCCAAACCTCCCTTGAGCTCATCAATAGCCACGCCGTCAAACATAATTTCCAAATCCTGCAGAGAATCAATGCAAACGCCACTGCGGCCAATTTCCCCTCGAGCCATCATGTGATCAGAATCGTATCCCACCTGCGTGGGCAGGTCAGCGGCAAGCGTAATCCGGTCGCACCCCCACGATACAAGCTTTTTTATGCGCTCACCTACATGTTCTGGCAACCCAAACCCAACATATACGCTGGAAACCATATCGCCTGTCGTGAAATCGTCCATCTTCCCACTGCGGTTCATATTGGGCGTTATACCACGTGTCCAAGGCTCCTGCCCAGGGTATCCGACATCCTTCTCGTACTCAAACCCCCTCTTCTCAAGATCTAGGGGCGTATAAATATTCTGAATCTCAATCCCGATATCGGTTACAAATTTTCGGCGCTCTGGGTTCTTCTCTACATAAGGAGTCCTCACCTCTTTTTCCCACTTACTCTGCGACGCTTCCAGGCTTTTTTTCTCTTGCTCAGTCATGTTTTGACCATCCCCTTTCAATATCAATAATACAGCTGATTCAGAAACTCAAAAAATTGAGCAAACGCAAGGGTTATGTATGAGATATCTGTTGTTTAGGCTAAAGTTGACCGCAGTGATTTTGTAATTACTCGCCAGATAGAACACTTAGGCTATTTCAGATCAAAAAGGAGAGGATATGACAGAATAGTGATAACCGTGCAGCACACGACCAGAATGCCGCCAACCTTGACGTAATCCTTAAAGCTATACCCTCCTGAGAGTGTCATTGTAATCGGAGGGGTACCGACGGGTGTGGCAAAGGCGAGGTTAATACACCAGACAAGCGCCATCACTAACGCTTTGGGGTCAAACCCGAGTCCTCGTGCCATAAAGATACCTATTGGGGCGAGCATCGCCATGGTGGCGGTAGAGGACATGAAGTTCGCCAGCAGAACCGAGAGAACGCTGAACAGGATTAGGAATGTGTAGTTGCTCATATTCGAGCCGACAAGCTTGATTGCGGTGTCCGCAATTAGCTTTCCCGCGCCGCTTTTATCAAGTCCACATGCAAAACCGAGAGACCCGGCGACGACCCAGATTGTCGTCCAGTCCATGCGCTGATATACCGCCTTTATGGAGATACACTTGGTAATTATGCAGAGAACGCCTGCGACCATGGCGACCGTTCCGAAGGTCCAAGTTTCCGTCGCGAATCCGACGATGGTTCCAACTAGAATTATAATAGACAGCCACATTCGGCCGTTCGACTTGCTGGATGCCGTCTCGCTCTGAGACGCGACGGTAGTCTCGGACACTTCGACAAAACTGAATACTTTATTTTGCAGCGCTTCTCCTACAGTCAAATAAAACAGGGTGCAGAAGATGAGACGTGGAATCGAACCCATCGTCAAATCGAAGAAGGACATGGTCTCGACCCCCGCTTCTGCGAGAATACCCTGACCGATCATGTTGGTCGAAGACCCGGCCAGCGTCAAGCTGCCGCCTAGGTTCGCCCCGATACCGACCGCCATGAATGTGTTCTTTTTCGTAAGTTTTCCCTTTGACGTGGCGGCGGCGGCTGAAATTATGGGCAGCATCGCGGCAACGACCGCTGTGTTACTGAGCAGGGAAGACATGACGGCCGAGAGCAAGAACATTACTGCCGTAAAGATTTTCTGATTCTTACCCGCAATCCTTACCACGATCTCGCCAAGTTTTTCAGCTGCCCCGGTTTCAAACAACGCCTCTCCGAGAATGCAGGCACCGGTGAGCATCATCGGGACATCGTGGCTAAACCCTGAAAACGCATCGCCAAAGGAAATAACTCCGAAAATTGCCATGGCGAGGGCCGAGCTAATCGCCGTTACCGCGATGGGAATTACTTCGGTAATAAAACAGACTATCGTAACGCCCGTAATTATTAGGGTAATCGTACTGCTTTCCAAAAAATATACCTCCCAATTGGAGCAAGCTGTTTCGGGCATTAACTAGGCATTACGGCCTTAATTAGAGTCCGTAGACGAGGGGCAGCACAATGCAGGAGAAGATCATAATTAGGACGGTCAAAGTGCCGCCGACGATGAGATAGTGGCGGAACTTATAGCCTGCGGACATGATCAGAGTGGCGGACGCCGTTGCGATCGGGGTGGCGAAGGAGAAGCCTGCGCACATAATCACGCCAATGGCGAAGGTTTCTGGCTTTGCACCAACGGACTGCGCGGTCATGATAGCAATGGGAGCTAACATGACACCCACAGCGGTGTTGGACATGATGTTTGTGAGAATGGTTCCGGCGACCATGATGGCTGTCAGCAGGATGACAGGAGAGGCAGTATCTATGCCACCGAATAGGTTGATAATGAAGTCGGAGATGATTTTACCGGCACCGGAAATGTTGACTCCGTTGGCAAAGCCTATGGCAGCGCCCATGATGATCAGGGCTTCCCATTCTACGCCCTTCCAGAATGTCTTTCTATCGACCACCTTGAAGATAACGGTAATCATTCCGGCGACGATCGCGGTGATGCCAATGTTAATCCAACCACCGACGAAGTTGATGATGCACCATGCCATTGAGATGCATGAGATAGTCATATCCCTGTTCCAAGGTATATCCATCTCTGGCAGATTGCCCTCATAGGGGACATCTTCGAATGCAAAGAATCTTTTTGCAAGAGGATAGTAGACGGTATTCAACAGGATTGCTGTGAAGAGAACGATGATGACACCACCCGGTGCAAGGGTGAAGAATGTCATTGGTGTTACGCCAGGGGTAGCCTCCATGATCGCCTGAACCGATATGTTTGGTGTGGAGCCGACGAGTGTGCAGCTGCCGCCGAGTACCGAGCCGAGTAACAGCGCAAAGAAACAGTTCTTACGGGTGATGCGGCCTTCCGATTTTATGGCGATGGCCGAAATCAAGCCCATGAAGGTTGCTGTAACGGCAAAGTTGGAGAGGAACGCGGAGAGAAATGCGGAAGTCAGGAAGACGACCGTCATAAAAGGGCGTTCTGTCTTAAACTTTGAGATGATGAAAATGCCTACTTTATTCGCAAGTCCGCAGTCCATCATGCCATTTGCCATAATTCCCATGCCAATACCAAGCATCATGGTGGGGCTGGATAGGCCAGAGAATGCCTCAGTAAAGGTGAGGATATTGGTCATGACCATTGCAACACAGGCACCGACCGCGGTGATAGAAAGAGGAATGATCTCGGTTGCGAAGGAAACCAGGGCGACTCCGACGATGATAAGTGCTACTGTACTCTGTTCCATATATTTGCCTCCATGCCTTATTTATTTAGATACATTTTAAAAAAATTTATGCAATCTAACAGTTGAGGAACCGCTAACCGTGATGCGAAGACATAACTATAATTGCCCGTCGCGTGTTATGTAGAGACCTTCGCCAAAGGATTAATTAATGGGAATTGCTTGAGTTAAACGAGGGCATGCAAAGAAGACGGACATAGCGGTAAAACTAAGGTCGCCCATACAGATTTACGCTAATGTCGTCGCTTCTTAATTAATGTCGAACTCAATTTTCGCTTTACTCCAAATATCTTCCGCAGCGGATTGAGGGTCGCGTTTCCGGTCGCGGACCGATTCAACCGCCGCTCTCCATGCTTTTGACCCTTTTACGCTCATAAGGACCCTGCTATTCCAAAAATCTTCCATTATGGTAGTAATTTCCCGCTCCGCGGCACTCTCCGCGCTTGCGCGCAGTAAGTCCTTCTCTACCAGGTATTGATAGTGTTTTTCAATCTCTTCGACCAGCTCTGGAATCCCGGTTCTGTCCTTTGCTGCGGCCTTCAGAACCGGTGGGACGCGTTTTCCCTGCTGGTAGAACATTTGCGTCATCTTAACTAGATCGGCGACCGAACGCTCGGCATTGGGCAAATCAGTTTTGTTGACGACGTAAATGTCCCCAATCTCTAGAATGCCCGCTTTAAGCGTCTGAATATCATCCCCTAGATTCGGCGTTGTTATTACCACGACCGTTTCAACGTAGTCGCGTACCTCGACCTCGGACTGTCCCGCGCCGATCGTCTCCACGATAATTCGCTCGTAACCGAGCGCATCCATCAGCCGGATCAGATTGCCGATAGATTTATTCAGTCCGCCGAGGTGACCTCTTGCGCCCAGGCTACGGATAAACAGATTCTCGCTATATATCGGCATCCTGATACGGTCGCCCAAGACTCCGCCGCCTGAGAAAATACTGCTTGGATCGACGGCCAAAACAGCGACTCTAAGCCCTTTGCCAAGATAGTCCTTGATGAGCTCGTTGGTAATTGAGCTTTTTCCTACTCCCGGAGGACCGGTAAGACCGATTGTAACGGCGTTACCGGTATACTTGTACAGCCCTCTTAGGACTTCCAGGGCCTCAAGTTCTCCGGCTTCAATTTGCGTAATCAGCCTTGCTATGGCTCTGATATTTCCACTCCTGACTGCTTCGATGACTTCATTCAATTGTCTTCCTCCCGAGTCTTTTATAGGGACGCGGAGATCCTCAGATAGCTTCGAGGATCACGGCGTCGGCTTGCCCAATCGCACCGCAAATAGAGGCGCATCCATATTTGTAGCCCTTCCGGAGCATCTCGTACATCATTGTCATAGTCATACGCCCGCCCGTGGCTCCGGTGGGATGCCCGATGGCGATTGCGCCACCGTTTACGTTGGTGATAGCGTTGAGCTTCTCGACCTTTTTCGGGTCTTTCTCACCCAGAATTTGCATACTGACGAGGGGCATTGCCGCAAATGCCTCGTTCATTTCGAGAATTTCCATCTGATCGAGGGTCATACCCGTCTTTTTCAGGATGGCCATAACGCCTTCCGCAGGCAACGTCGCGCTGCGACTTGGGTCGATACTGAGCGAACTATACTCGACGATCCTTATCAGCGGCTTCAGCCCGCGCGCCTTTGCCTCGCTCTCGGACATTATGAGCAAAGCGGTAGCGCCGTCGTTCAAGCCGGAGGCGTTACCAGCGGTGACGGTGGGGCTGCCGTAGACGGGCTTCATTTTTTCGAGCGCTTCGTAGGTACTGTTCGGGCGAATATGCTCGTCCTGATCGAAGATGATGGGAGCTCCCTTTTTCTGCGGAACCTCGATGGGCACGATCTCCTCGGCCAGCCACCCCTTGGCCTGCGCATTGGCGGCTCTCAGCTGGCTCTGGAGGCCGTACCTGTCCTGGGCCTCCCTATCCTGACCGTACTCGAGCGCCACTTCACCGGCGACAGCCGCGTTGGGCCTGCCCAAGGCGGGGTTACGAATAACGAGGGGATCCGCAATGGTTATATCACCAAGCCTCGCACCAAAACGGAGCTGAGGCAGAGAATAGGGGGTGTTACTCAGACTCTCGAATCCGCCTGCCACAATGATCTTCGCCCTGTCGCAAGCTATCTTCTCGAAGGCTGTCCCGATCGCGTACATGGAAGAACAGCAGGCGCGCTCTGTGAGCAGACAGTTGGTATTCTTCGGCCAGCCCGCAGTAAGGGCGACCTGCCGTACGGGGGAGTTCCCCTCGGCGTTATCCTGTACCTTACCGAGGATGAGCATGTCGATGTCCGCAGGATCTATGAGATCCTTTATGACCTTGTTTACAAGAAACGCGGCCATCGGAACTGGATAAATAGGCGCGAGCTTACCACCCAGGTTGCCGAACGCCGTCCTCTTCGCGTTGACGATTACTACGTTTTCCATTATCTATAACTCCTTTCACTTTTACAGACTCTTTTTAAGAGCCTACTGTATCCTTAGTCGTTTCTATGCTTCTCCGCGTAGAGCTCGCGGACGCAATCGACGGTTTCCTGAGTTGTCCTGCCCGAGGTGTGAATCGCCTTCACGCCCATCTCCAACAGCGTTTCGATGTCCTCAATGGGTATAACCCCTCCTCCGAATACGTAGATACTTTCCGCGTCCTTTTCTTTTAGCAAACGCAGGATTTCCGGGAAAAACACCATATGTGAACCGGACAGTATGCTGATTCCGATGAAATCCACATCCTCCTGAATTGCTACGTCAACCACCGTCTCCGGCCGTTGACGCATACCGGTGTAGATAACCTCCATACCGGCGTCCGCCAGAGCTTTCGCCACGATCTTTACGCCGACGTCATGGCCGTCCAAGCCGACCTTTGCCAATAGAACCCTGATCTTTCTGTTGCTCATACCAATAACCCCTCCTATATAGACGGACGC
>Ga0153953_1000798_pt1 | contig 11395 bp, 8 predicted proteins | sample TSNJ037MetaG_FD_104718 | JGI IMG/M metagenome (GOLD analysis project Ga0153953, IMG submission 104718) | Attine ant fungus gardens microbial communities from New Jersey, USA - TSNJ037 MetaG | ecosystem: Host-associated > Fungi > Mycelium > Unclassified | place: USA: New Jersey, Wharton State...
AGCCGCACCGCATCGCATTGTCGATGTCGGCGTAGTCGTAGCTGATCTCCCCGGCCCGCCGCGCGGTGAAGAGCAACACATTCTTGACGTGTTCCCAGGCCAGCCTGCCGTCTTCTTCCTCGGCGCAGAGCATAGTGCTGACTTTCTCTTGCAACGTCTTGCACTTTGACGCGCGCTCGGCAGCCGGCAGCGGCCGTTTGGTGATTTCCACATAATCCTGCTTTCCTACGTCCCACATGTAGGTCGTCGCGCCGCCGGGACCTTTTACACGCTTGTAGTATCCCTGCCCTGCCTTATTGCCCAGGTGCCCGCGCGCGACGAGGTCATTGTGGAACTCGGGTATGGTCAGCGCCCGCTTTTCGTCGTGGTCATCGAGCGTGCCGCGCAGGTTTTGCGATACCATGGATGTGATGTCCAATCCTACAGTATCCTGCAGGCGGAACACCGCCATGCCGGGCCGACCGATGACGGGGCCCGCAATCTCGTCAAACTCCGCCACGTTGTAGCCGGATTTCTCCAGCATCTGCATCGCGGTGGTGGTGACATACGCGCCGATGCGGTTGGCGATGAACGCCGGGGTGTCCTTGCACAGGACCACGGTTTTGCCGAGCGTACGCTCCACAAACGACTTCATAAAGTTGCGGATCTCCTGTTTGCAGTCCTTTTTGCAGTCCTTTGAGGGAATGAGCTCAACCAACTCCATGTAGCGCGGCGGGTTGAAGAAGTGCGCGCCGATGAAGTGCTCGCGGAACTCCTGTGGCATCTCCTCAATCATCGTATTGATCGAGATGCCGGAGGTGTTGCTGGACACAATCGCGCCCGGCTTGCGGAACTGATTAACTTTCCGGAACAGGTCCCGCTTGATGTCCAGCCGTTCCACGACGACCTCGATGATCCAGTCGGCGTCAGCGAGCAGGTTCATGTTGTCGGTAAAGTTGCCGACCGTGATCAGATCGCCAAGGCTTTTATCATAAATTGTACGGGATCTCGGGTTCAGCACCCGGTCCTTACCGGACTGGGCAAAGCGGTTGCGTACTGCGGGGCTTTCCAGCGTTAGACCCTTTTTGGTCTCCTGCTCGGTCAGCTCGGCGGGAACCATATCCAGCAGGGTCACGCTGATGCCCGCGCCCGCAATCTGCGCCGCGATGGCTGAGCCCATCACGCCCGAGCCCAAAACCGCGACGCGGTGAATATATCGCTGCATGTAATGTCCTCCGTTCTACTTGTCTACAAAATTACTGCCCGCCGCCAAAATCTGGTTTGCGTTTATCCAGGAAAGCTTCAACGCCCTCGCGGAAATCGCCGCCTGAGGCGCACAGGGTCTGATACTCTTCCTCCGCTTCCAGCACAGTGTCCAGCCCGGAAAACAACGAGAGGTTGACCAGCCGCTTCATCTTTGCCAGCGAGAGAGCCGGCATGGCCTTTAGCCGCTTTGCAAGCTCGGTGGCTGCGGTTTCCAGCGATTCGCGCGGAACCACGCTGTTGACCATTCCGAGCGCCAGCGCTTCGTCCGCGGGGATCGGTTTACCGAGCATCATGGCTTCGTTGAGCCGGGAAAGCCCCACGTAGCGGCTGAGGATGTAGGTGCCGCCCATATCGGGAATCAGCCCCACATTAACAAATGCCTGGATGAACCTGACCTCCTGTGAGGCGATTTTAAAGTCGCACAGCAATGCCAGGTTACAGCCCGCGCCCGCGGCCGAGCCGTGAATGGCGGCGATGACCGGCGCCCGGGCCCGCCGTATCCGGCGGGCTCCGTCTCCGGTCTTGCGCAGGTCGTTGGTAAACCGGCTGCTGTCGACCGAGCCGTCCTCCCCGAAGAGAGTACGCATGTACTTGATGTCACCGCCCGAGCAGAACGCCTTGCCCTCGCCGGAGATGATGATGACGCGCACCGACGAATCCTGTTCGCAGAGATCCATCGCCGCGATGAACTCCTCCATCATGGCGCTGGTCAGCGCGTTGAAGTTGTGCGGTGTATTCAACCGCAGCCGGGCGATACCGTCCTCAACGGTCAGGATGATTTTTTGAAATTCCATACCCATACCCCCGCAAGATCAGCGGATTTTCTGGGACTGGTGCCAGATACCCATCTTTTCCGCTTCTTTAATCAGATCGTCGCGGAAGTCGGGGTGCGCGATACTGATGACGGCTTCGGCGCGCTCCCAGTTGGACATCGCCTTGACGTTGACCATACCGTACTCTGTTACCAGCCAGTGTACAACGCTACGCGGGGTGGTCACCACGGCGCCGGGGGCCAGGGTGGGTCGTACGCGGGAGTGCTTCTTGCCCTCCTTATCGGTAAATGTAGAGGTGAAAGCGAGGAAGCTCTGGCCGCCCTCCGATTCATACGCGCCGATCGCAAAGTCAAGCTGGCCGCCGCTGCCCGAGATCTGGCGGTAGCCGCTGGTCTCTGAGCAGACCTGCGTGAACAGGTCCACCTCGAGAATATTGTTGATGGAGGTAACTTTGGGGTTCGCGCGGATGCACGCCGGGTCGTTGAGGTAGTCGACCGGGCAGGAGGCGAGGTTGGGGTTGTTGTCCATAAAATCGTACAGTTTCTGGGTACCCAGACCGAACGCGTAGGTGGATTTGTACTTGTCGATCACCTTATAGCGATTGGTGATCTTGCCCGCGTCATACAGGTGGGCGAATGCTTCGCAAAACATTTCCGACTGCACGCCGAAATCCTTGAGGTCGGACTGCGCCAGTAACGTACCGAGGGTGTTGGGCAGGCCGCCGATTCCGAGCTGCAGGCAGGCCCCGTTTGTAATTTTGGCCGCGATTAGCTCGGCGATTTCGGTCTCTTCGGCGGTGGGCTTGCCCGGTTCGGGGAGCGTCATAATCGGCGTGTGCTCGCCCTCTTCAATGATGTAATCCACATCGTTCAGGCTCAGCCCTTCCCCGAAGCCGCCCAGGCAATTGGGAATGTTTTTGTTGACCTCCAGAATGACAATTCTAGCGGAGGTGGCGTGATCCTTACAGTGGGAGTTGCCGATACCCATGTTGAAAAACCCGTGTTTGTCCATGGGCCGTGCGCATGTGACAAACACATCCGGCCATTTGTGTTTGAGGTCCTCGCGCTTTCCTGCATAGGGGATCTCGTGGTAATTATTAATGTAAAAGGCGGTGCTGCGCGGTGTCGCGGCCATTTTACGGTCCAGACCGGAATAGTACCAAGTACCAAAGTTAAAGGTTTTTGCTTCCGGATCCTTTTCAAAAATCGCCGGCATACGGGAGGAAAAACCAGCCCGGATATTCACGTGTTCCAGCCCCGCATCACCGGCGCGGTCGCCCAGCGCAACGTCAAATTTGTAGGGGGCGAGCCCCCAAGGCGCGTACTCGATAATCATATTAGACTGGATCATTTCCGCCGCCTGTTTCGCTGTTATTACCTTGGATCGATATTCTTCGATGAAGCCCATATGAATTCTCCTTTACAATGTTAGATCCGAATGACCCTGTAGGGCGAGGCATTTGCCCGTACCTGATCCAGCAGCTTTCTTGCGCCGCCCAGGCTACCTGCCACGGCGGCTTGGACCGGCTTGCCGTTTAGCTCGAGCCGTACCTCGGCGGTTTCCGTGCATTCCTGCTCAAACAGCGGCTTCCACGCAAGGGCGACCTGCGGCCGCTGCGGATAGAGCACCGTGCAATCTTCGGCGGGAAGTAGTTCCAGGCCCATCGCCGTCTTGTTCATCATGCGGGAAACCTCGGTAGGGGTCAGCGCAAAGTTGACCGTGGATCCCGGCTCCATCGCCTCTGACTTGCAGGAGCAATCTCCGGAAAGGGTGATGGTGTAGAGGTCTTCCGGCTCAAGCCCCTTGCTTTTGGCCCACTGTCCCCTGGCGTCTGCGCCGAACTGCTGCTCGGTGGACGGGTAGGTGACAAGGCGGTCCGCAAGGTCGGAAAACTCCTGTTTCAAAAAGCGGATTACCGGACCTCTGTCCGAGAGGATAAGCGTCCCGGGCTGCGTATCCAGCGCGTCGGTCAGCTTTTCCACCGCGATGCTCTGCGCCTTTGCGGCGGCGTCCTCGTCGGTCACAACGTAGTCGATGCCGATTTTATGCAGCCCTGTCGCCAGCTTGCCGTAATCCAGTTCCTCCGGCTCCAGCCCCAGCAGACGCGCGAGTTCGGGACGTAACGCCCTGGAAATCAACGCGACCGACGTTTTGGTTCCATCCAAGCGAATGTCGTACAGCATCTCGTCGTACTGCTCTTTCGCGTAGATTGCGCCGGTCGGGCATACCTCAATACACTTGCCGCAGACAACGCAGGGACTGTCCTGCAGGCTCTTGCCCATCGTCGGGACCACCTGCAGGCGGGAGCCGCGGTCTTGCAGGCCCAGCGCGTTCACGGTCTGCTCGTTTGTGCAGGCCGAGATGCAGCGCCGGCACTTGATGCACTTGTTCGGGTTGCGCACCAGTGCACCGGTGGAATCATCCAGCGGGTAGGGGTCGCCGGCCCAGTCAAAGGGCAGGCGGTTGACGTTGTACTCCTCCGCCAGCGCCTGCAGCTCACAGTTTCCGTCCTTGACGCAGTCACAGAAGAAGCAGAAGTCGCACAGCTCCTTTTCCAGTTCCGCTACCTCATAGTTGCCGATACGCAGGCAATGGTGGCAGTCCCAGCTATGGCTGGAGAGAATCAATTCCAAGCTTAGTTTACGCGCCTCGCGCACCGCCTCGGTGTCGGTCTGTACCTCCATGCCCTCGCACACCATGGTGGCACAGGATGGCTGGAAAGTCCCCTGACCTTTCACATCCACCAGGCAGATGCGGCAGTTGGCGATAGCATTTTTTCCCTTGAGGTAGCAGAGCGTCGGAATCCGGACACCCACCGCTTCCGCCGCGTCCAGAATCGTGCTGTCCTGCGGAACGGAAACCGCCTTGCCATTAATAACTACGCTGACATGCTTCACAGTTGCGCACCTCCTCGCTCTTCAGTACGGATGCAAAGTCATCCGGATACAGGTCGATCGCGCCGGAGATCGCCACCGATGCGGACTGTCCAAGCGGGCAGAAACAGGATTTCTGCATATATCCCGCAAGGGACTTGACCATATCGAGGTCTTTCCATGTGGCGTTTCCGCCCGCGATTTTGTCCATCAGCTCCGCCATTCGCATCGAACCCTCGCGGCAGGGAACACATTTACCACAGGATTCGTGCTCAAAGAAGCGGGCGATGCTGAGCAGGATCCCCAGGATGCTGTGGCTGTCATCAATGACCAGCACCGAGCCGGATCCGAGTGCGGCCCCCCGCTGAGCCATCGAGTCGTAGTCAATCGGCGTATCCAGCATGTCGCTAGTGAGGAATCCGCACGAACTGCCGCCTACCTGCACGGCCTTGAGCCGCCGGCCGTTCGGAATGCCACCGCCCAGGCCGTAGACAATGTCCCGCAGCGTGGTGTCGGTTGGTACTTCAAAAAATGTCTTATTGACTACATCACCGGACAACGAGAAGATCTTGGTGCCCGGGTAGCCCGGCATGCCGATCCCTTTGAACCACTCCGCGCCCTTTTCCACAATGCTGGGGATGGTGGCGAAAGTCTCGACGTTGTTGACGACGGTCGGCATACCACGGAAGCCTTCCACAGTGGGGTAGGGTGGCTTAACGCGCGGCTCGCCGCGCTTGCCCTCCAGCGACTCGATCAGCGCCGTCTCCTCGCCGCAGACATAGGAACCTGCGCCCGACGCGACATGAAAGCGCACACCCCCGGTCAGATCCTTTTTCTCCGCTTGTTTAATGGCAAGCTTCAGTATCTCGTTCGCCTCGCGGTATTCCCCGCGGCAGTAGATGTATCCCTCTGTCGCGCCGACGACATAAGCGCAGATCAGCATCCCCTCCAGAATGCTGTGCGGGTCGTTTTCCAGGATGATCCGGTCCTTGTAGGTACCCGGTTCGCCCTCGTCGGCATTACAAATCACATATTTTTGACCTGCGGGAGCCTCCATGGCGCTGCGCCATTTTAGGCCGGTGTTGAACCCGGCGCCGCCGCGTCCGCGCAGCCGTCCGGAACGCTCCACCTCTTCAATCAGGACAGCCGGGTCGGTGCCGCGCGCCTTTTCCAGCGCCTTGTATCCGCCAGCCTGTATGTAATCGTCGATGCTGCGGGGGTCGATCTTCCCAACGTTTCGCAGAGTTATCCGCATTTCCATAACCATTCCTTTTCCCCCTTTCCGGTCACGCCAGCGCTTTCAGCAGCGCCGGCACCTTGTCAGCGGTCACCCCGGTGTGGAGCACCCCGTTGACCAGCACCGACGGCGACGCCTGACACTGGCCGATGCACTCGGTGTACTCCAGCGTGAACGCACTGTCTTTGGTCGTGCCGCCGATCGGAATGCCGAGCGCCTGTTCAAACGCGGCGACGGTCTCGCCCGCGCCTGCTACGTGACAGGGCGCGTTGCGGCAGACCTGGATGACGATTTTTCCTACGGGCGCGAAGCGCAGCATACTGTAAAAGGTCGCGGTTTCATACAGCTGCGTCAGAGGCATTCCGTACGTCTGCGCGATTTCCTCCAGCGCCTGTTCGGTGAGGTATCCGTCGATGTCCTGTACGGCCAGCATGGCGTCCAGCAGGCTGCCGTCCCCACTTTTGACCGCCTTAATTGTTTGCGTAAGCGTACTCACGTTGTACCTCCCCTTCCTCAATCGGCTCGATCCGGCACTTCACGTTGTGGTGGAACGGCGTTCCGGCGATCCGGTCGCGCCACAGCTTGTTGGTCAGCCGGTTCACGCCCACCCCGTAGGTTTTGCCCTCGAAAGTGAAGCCGAAGTGGTGCGGAATCATCATGAAGCCTTTGCGGGCCTCGTAGGTGTACTGCGCCTCGATGTCCACGCTGCCCACATCGGACGTGACGCGCACCATCTGCCCGTCGGAGATGCCGCACTGTTTGGCGTCGTCGGGGTGGATGGCCAGCGTGCAGGGATTGCGCGCCTCATGGGTATAGGGATTGCGCATCAGCCCGTTCATGCCCGCTTCGATGTGGCGGCCCGCCTGCAGCATCAGGGGGAACTCCTCGGTGCCGTTCAGTGCCGCGTCCTCAAGCTCCGGCGTGATCTCCTTCAACCACTCGTCCAGCTCGGTTTCGAACAGGTGGATCTTTTTATCGGGATGCATGATCTTGTTCATCTGTTCCTCGACGGTGACCAGCTCTTCGCCGACCCACACGCCGCCGGGATTATCAAGCAGCGCCTGATAGATGTCGTCGTTCATGGTGGGTCCGGGCTTAAAGCCCATCCGCTCCGCTTTGAGCTGGAAAGACTTGGGTAGCAGCATCATGATGCCCCAAATCCACGCCTTGTGGACCGAACCCATCTCCTTGCCGAGCGTCTTTGCGATGATAAAGGTCGGCATTTTGGATGCCTTGGGGTTTTCACCGAAGAACTGGAACAGGGCTTTTGCGTATTCCAGGCGGGGCTTTTTGGCGGCTTCGTACAGGTAATCCGGAATTTCGGGGATGATGCCCATCCGGTCCGCGAGCATGGTCCAGAACTCGCCGAGCTCTTTGCGCTCGCCTTCCGGTTCTACCACCGGCTGCTTCATGAAGAAGAAGATCTTAGGGAACGTCCACGGATAGTAGGAGGCGTCATAGGATTCATACCCCGTAGTGCCGGGCAGCACGTAGTCGGCCAGACGCGCGGTTTCGGTCATGGCAATGTCGTCCACCACCAGCAGTTCCAGGTGCTTATACGCCTCGGTCTGCGCGATGGAATCGGCGCTGGATCGCACCGGGTTGCACTGGGTCAGGATCATAGCGCGCAGCCGGTCCGGGTTGTCGCCCAGAATCTCCTCCGGGATGATATTGGGCGGATACATGTTCATAATCTTGCCGTAGCCGGTGGCGGGGGTGCGCCAGTTTTTTTCTTCCCGCTCGTCCGAGTGGGAGCCCCAAGGCACCACAAAGCCGTAGGATACGTTGCCGCCGGGCACCAGCAGGCATCCGCAGACGCAGAGCAGCATAATCTGCAGGCTGGTCACCAGCGTGCTGTGGCGGTTGCAAAGCACGCCCAAGTCGGTGTGCATGGCCCAGCGCTTGTGGCTGAACAGATGCGCGTAGGAGTACATCTCCTCGTAAGTCAACTCGCAGACGCGGCAGCCGCCTTCGATGTCGAAGTTTTCAAACCAGGGCTTGATCTTGTCAAAGTCCAGCACATACTTGTCCAGGTATTCCTGGTGCTGCCATCCCTCCTTGAGGATGATGGCGATCAGCGTTCGGATAAACAGCGCATCGGAGCCTGGCCGCAGGTGCATGTGCACGTCGGCGATCTTCGCTGTCTCGGACAGCCGCGGATCCACCGAGACCAGAATCTTGTTCGGGTCCTTGGCAAAGTGGTTGAGGGTCCGTTTTGACTGTGCCATCTGGTGCGTGACATAAGCGTTCCAGCCCCAGGCCACAAATACCTCGCAATTTTCCTCATCCGGTTCGCAGAAAGTCCACTGCCTGCCCAGCGCGCGGCCGTAGCTCCAGTAAAACCCGGTCAGCTCGGCGCCCAGCGCGTTGTAGTAATACTGGGATCCGAGCGCCCGCAGCAGCGTCGTGCCGAAGGCCACCTCGTTCTGGCAGGCCTGGCCGCCAATCCCCTGGATCGCGAAAGCGCGGGGGCCGTGCTCTTTCAGGATCGCACCCAGCTTTTCGGCAATCTCGTCAATAGCCTGCTCCCAGGAGATATACTCCCATTTTCCCTCTCCGCGCTCGCCGACACGCTTCAGTGGGTAATTCAGGCGGTCGGGATGATACTGCCAATGGATGCTGCTGCGCCCCTTGCGGCAGCAATACCCCTGGCTGCGGGGGTTGGTCTTGTCGGGCCGGATCTTCTGGATGTGATTATCCTCCACATACATTTCCAGCCCGCAGGTAATGCCACACATTGAGCATGTGGTCTTTTTCCATGTACCCATGTTTTTCCTCCAATCTTCTTACCATTTGCTGTTATTTTCCTTTATAGACAGGCTTGCGTTTTTGCAGGAACGCCTCAGTGCCCTCGTTTTTATCCTCCGTCGCGCAGCACATGCCGAAAGCGTCCGCCTCCACGCGCAGCGCGGTGTCGATGTTCATCTGCAGCCCCTGGTCGATGACGTACTTGGAAAGCTCTACCGAGCGCGGCGCGTTTTTGATGATCCGCTGTGCGAGTTTCCGCGTTTCCTCCATGAGCTGATCGGCTGGGTAGACATGATTGACAAGGCCGATGCGGTAAGCTTCCTCCGCTGAAATCCGGGCGGCGGTGTAAATCATTTCGCGGGCGCGGCCTGCGCCGACCAGCGCCGGCAGCCGCAGATTTCCGCCGCAGCCCGGCATAACGCCGAGGCTGACTTCCGGAAGTCCCAGCTGCGCTTCTTCTGCTGCTAGGCGGATGTCGCAGGCAAGCGCCAGCTCACAGCCGCCGCCGAAAGCGTGCCCGTTGATCGCCGCAATCGCAGGGATTTCCATCGTCTCGATCTTGCGCATGATGCGGTTGCAGCGATCGCTGTTGGCCCTGGCCTGAGGCCCTGTCAGAACGCGCAGCAGATTGATATCCGCGCCGGCCACAAACGCTTTGCCCGCGCCGGTGATGATGAGCACGCGCAGGGCTTTGTCCTGGCGGATCTCGTCGACCGCCGCGCCGATCTCGTTGTAGGTGTCGTCGTCCAGCGCGTTGAGGATCTGAGGGCGGTTGATGGTCATTGTGACGATCTCGCCGTCTTTCTCCAGAATGATGTTCTTGTACTCCATGCCAATCACTCCATTGTGTTTATTTGAACCCACATTGTGGGGTCTGGTTCGCGGTTTCAGGGGCGTTGCGGCTGCGTTTCGGATTCCGGCCGCCGCAGGCGTAACCTGCTTCTTTTCATCCTTTGACAGTGCGCTTCCATCCATCTGGCAATCACTCCAAAAATATTCATATATATTAGGGAATAATATCCTTTGTGCACTAAATATCTTATTAGAAGCAAACGCCGTGCCAAAACCTTAAAAGGCGGATTTCGCGATTGCACCGTACATAAATCCACAGAAGTTTTTTGTGCGCCTTGAAATTATGACAATCAGGTCAATTTGACCGGTAAATCTGACTTCGCCGTCAATTTGACTGTCCGAGAAAGAGGGCTGCGGCGAGCTATCTCCGGAAAGTATGATGTACAGCAGCGAGATCCACCTTGTAGCCATGCGGCATCCCAATATAACGCAGGGTGGAAGCGATCGCATTGGAATGTTTTTTGCTTCGTGTAATATCATGGATGGAAATATGGAAAGGGAGGATATCATTCATGAGCCAGGAAAACGTTAAATGTCCGGAGAAGGGTCAGACGGAAAAGGAACTGCTGCGCCGGTTTGCCCGAGAATTTCCCCGGACGCAGGACGGCTATGCCAACCGGATGCACGGATATTACTATCTCAAGCATCTGCGGTTATACATTTACCACATGAAAAAAAAGATGAACCGGTACGCGCCAAACCCTGAAGAGCCGGTGTACGTCGGGGGCGAAGCGTCCGAGTGGGACGAGGAGGCGGTCAAGATGGCCGTGGACCACTCGAACATCATGGCGTCCGGCCTTGACACAAACGGATATCACGCAAAGGTGCTCATTCCGAAGGATGCCAAGAAGTTCTACACCATCGGTCAGGATGTGGACATGCCCGATCTGCCCAAGACCATCCTTCCCTTTGAACGGGCGCGGCGGCTGGTTATCAACAGCAAGGAAGAATTCGCCGTGACGAACTGCCATTGCCGTGAGGTGCGCGGCGATAAAGCCTGCAAGCCGCTGGATACCTGCATGATGTACGGGGAGCCGTGGATCTCCTTTTTTGAGTACCACAACCCGGACGCGGGCTTCCGCCGGATCACCAAGGAGGAGGCAATCCGCATCATCGACGAATCCCACGAATTAGGACGGGTGCAGTCAGCTTTCTTCAAGGATGCGTGCGGCGACCGGTTTTACGGGATCTGCAACTGCTGCAAATGCTGCTGCGTCGCGCTGATGGCGCACAATTACGCCAAAGCTCCGCTTTTCTCATCCTCCGGCTATATGCGCAAGGTGGACCGGGAAAAATGTCAGAACTGCGGCAACTGCGCCGAGGTCTGCTCCTTCTATGTGCCACAGATGGAGGACGGGAAAATGACCGAGGGAGATCGGAAGTGCATGGGCTGTACGGCCTGCGTGGACAAGTGCCGGTACGGTGCGCTTTCCCTGGTACGGGACGATCCGACTGTCAGCGAACCCCTGGATCTGGAAGCGGTTGTTCCGGTATACAACAAATTGGAGAAATAACGCAATCCGCCGCAGGGGTCATATCCAACCGCATATTAGGCAATTGCGAAAGTAATCCTTGAAAATGGAAACAAAGCACAAAGTGAGAAAAGAAACCAAGAAAAACGAAGCGGCTAAAAAAGGGTGCAAGAAATAAAGGTTTTAAACCTTATG
>Ga0153953_1000800_pt1 | contig 11386 bp, 17 predicted proteins | sample TSNJ037MetaG_FD_104718 | JGI IMG/M metagenome (GOLD analysis project Ga0153953, IMG submission 104718) | Attine ant fungus gardens microbial communities from New Jersey, USA - TSNJ037 MetaG | ecosystem: Host-associated > Fungi > Mycelium > Unclassified | place: USA: New Jersey, Wharton State...
ACCGGTCAACTGCCCTATAACAGCATAGATTAATCGCAAAGAAACCTCGCAGACCGCATATCTACGAGGTTTCTTCTAGAAGCAGGGGCAGTAAGAGTTGAACTCACATTGACGGTTTTGGAGTTCAACACTGGGCTTTTTCCAGCTTATCATATCATTGTCTAAAGCTGCGTAAGACCCACGTTTTTACTAAGATTCCAGCGCTTTCTTGTTCTATCTTCAAGTCTCTTTCTCTGTCGTATTCTAACCTTACTAGGGCAGGAGTCCGTAAATAGTCCGTAAATTTTGCTAAGCTTTCCGGCGGTAGATTGCTTCAGCAAGCTTATCCGATGCTGCCTTGTCTGACTCCTTCAGAAGGTGACTGTATATATTCTGGGTGGTGCTGACCTGGCTATGGCCCAGGCGCTTTGATATAGTCACAGGATCAACATTATTGGCATACAAGATTGACGCTTGCGAATGCCTGAACTTATGCGGGTGGATATGGGGCAGCGCGTTGTCTCTGGCGAATTCGTTCAGCCAGTTATTCACACTATCCGGGTGCATCGGCTGACCATTTTCTTGCGTGAAGCAGAATCCGGTATCTTGCCAGTAGTCACTAAGTGCCGTTCTTTGCTCCAGCTGGGCCTTACGGTAATCGCGGAGAACGTCCATTATCTCCGGGGCGATCGAAACGGTCCGGCTCTTACCACCCTTCGGCGTGTCGCAGTAAATGCCCCTGGCTGGGGTGTAGAGTAGATTATTGTCAATGGTGATCGTATTGTCTGTGAAGGATACCGACTCCCACTTGACTCCCATAACTTCCCCACGTCTGGCCCCGGTATCAATGAATAAGCATATAAGGGCGATCCATTTTAACGGTTGTTTCCAGAGAGCGTCCCGGATCTTGATTACCTCCTCAATTTCGAAGAACTCTGCTTCATGCTTCGGCTGCTTAGGCGGCGTACAATCGTCTGCCGGATTAAATACTACCAGCTTTTTCCTCCTGGCCTGCTCGAATATGGCATGAATCAGCCGGTGATGGTGAATGATTGTTTGAGGAGATAAACCCCTTGCCTCCTTAACACGTTTTCCTTTATACTCGCCGGGTTCTGTCAGTTTCAAGTAAAACTTGTCTAAATGCGGGCCACGAATATCATCAAGCTTCATTTGCCCCAGCTCGCTATTGATCCTGGTAAGAAGCCCCTGGTAACGAAACACTGTCTTATGCTTCAAGTCGCGCTCTGCCAGCTTCATATACTCTTTTGAAAAGGCTTCAAAGGTCATTTTATCAAGGGCTACATTTCCAGCCTTACAGTCGGCTTCAAATTGGCCGGCGACCTTTTCAAGCTCCTTCTGAATCTTCGCTTCGGACTTCCAGCCATCAGGCGGAGACCAGCTCATAGAGTACGGTTTGAGCTTCATTCCGTCCTGATCCCGGCCCCGGTAGACTTCAATCTGATAACTGGTAATTTCACCTTTCTTATTTTTTCTCGGCGTTATGCTTGCCATTTGTATTTCCTCCCTCCTTTGAGTCAACATCTTTCAGACTATGCCTAATTTACGCTTCCAACTTCAGAGAAGCGGCTACTCATTAGCTATCTGCCGCTTCTCTGCTGAATCCGTTCAGTCTTCGCGAATAAAATATCAGTTCACCCAAGTGCATACCTGTTTCAATATGATTGATCTTAATTATTGACCATCCGGGCAGTGCAAGGCATCTCTTATAATGCTTATCCGCTTGTAGTCATCTTTAGAAAGAGTGTCATATTCTTTATCGTCTGACCACCTCCGAAAGAGATCGCTCATAGCGTAAAGGTCACGAAGAACAAGGGTATTCTTTGTACGGCATACCTCATAATAGATAGCCTGACGCCAGTCTTCCCTAAATTCCGGCTGAACCTTAGGCCTTGACCGCATCGCGCTCTTTTCGGCTTTCATTCCCTGCATATATCCATAACAAAAGGCACAACAGATGCTGTCATATGAACCAGAAGCACTTTCATATATCTCGTTCATTTCCAGCGCGGTCATATTATAATGCGGGTTTATTTTTCCTCGAATTTCCGCTATTTTCTCCATTACAGAATGCTGTGTCATTACATTTCCTCCTGCTTCTTCTCAATAGCCAATGCACATAGCGCAGAACCATATATAATGCTGTCCTCCGGTAGTCCAGCCCTTACCGCTTCCTTCCGCCAGAGAACATTCAACCGCTGAATCGCCTCAATAGACATCTTCCCCAACTCATGAACCACCACATTGGCAGATACACCGCTTTTTTCTTGCCCCGAATGCTCTTCCTTTACCATATTCTGAAATCCTTTCTTATCTGTTCTCCGCTGATAGCATCACGAGCAGCCTGAATTTCTGCCGCCAAATCTTTCAGTTTTTGGTTCTGCTCCATTAGATTCCCCTTTACTTCCGGGCGGTCGGTATGATATACTCGAACCGCCCTATATTTGCATACTAGAGGGTAACTGCCCCTGCCGGAATGCCGGTTCTGGCAAGGGCGTTTTCTTATACGATCGAGAACCGGCGGTTTTCTGTCTGCTTGCTATACTGGCTATACAAGCTTTCATGCTCCTTTGCAAATGCCTTGCTGTCAAAACGGTTTGCAATGACCTTTTTCCAGCGAACAATGAAATTACCGGCCTTAATCTCCTCCTGCCCCTTCGCTTCCATGTCCTGCTTAATCTCCGCCTTAACAGCTTCGATCTCGCTTTCCAGAGCCTTTTGCTGGTCCTCTAAGGCTTTCAGTTTGTTTACTCGGTTTAATATTGCTCTTTCTCCCATCTGGGTACCTCCTTTAATTTGATAAGGTTTTCTTCTAGCCCCGGCAGGCCTTAAGCATCTAGCGGCTTATGCGGCATCTCAATCTCTCTTATCCTGTTTCCCGGTGTTATGTGGTACTCTTGCTTTCCCTCTCGGTACTCCCGTCCACCTTCGCTGGCGTTGTTGTCCTTATCTGTTAAGACTATTATAAACCATTTGATTGATGTTGTCAAGCGTTTATTTCAATTATTTGTTTTATTTTTTCAATTTATCGCTTGCAATAATCAATCGATTGTTATATAATCTTAGTAGGAGGTGATAGAATGACTATTTCCCAGAAACTAGCAATGGCCTTGTCTTATAAAGGCATGAGTCAAGCCGAACTCGCCCGAAAACTCGGGACGACTCCGCAAAATCTCAGCCAAAAAGTAAAAAGAAATACTCTTACCAAAGAAGAGCTAGAAGAGATTGCCACCGTCTTAGGCGGCTCTTGGAAGGCTGAATTTGAATTTCCAGACGGAACTAACATTTAAAGATTGGACAATGCACTTGAAAACATAATATCCTTTACAGAATTATTCGCCTTTGTGATTATGCTGTGTGCCGTTATTGCTCTTGTTAAACGCAAAAAGTAGCGCCCCTGCTCTGGTAAAGTAAGGCGCTACTTTGCAATCCTCCTGCCGTCGTCAAGTATCCGGCAGGAGGATTTTTCTTTTTACGCCTCTCAATATTCCGTTTTCATGGTTCCGATCGCTTACAGCACTCGCCTGGGTCTGCTTAAAGATTACTGACCTCGTATTTTGCGATTTAAGCAATTTTTATCCCTTATACAAGGATTTTATCACGGACGCATTAAAAACCCGTCTGTGGATTAATCAGGGGCCTTCTCGCGCGTCTTTCGTTATATCATCCACATGTGAAAACCGCCCGTTAATGGCTTATATGCTACTCTTTTTCGTTATCTTACCGCATCATTTTCTACCCTTTCTTATCTTGCTCTATCTTTGGTTTGTCAAGGAGAAGCAGGGGGATATCTATAATTTCCCAAAATCCGATCCGGGGAATATTTTGATGTGCGAGTATGGCTTTGAACCAGACAAGGATTTTAACATGCTCAAAAATGAGCGGGTTCAAATTGAAGGCAACAGAGAGGTCAAGAGAGAAATTATTGATTATGACATCACGGTGGATATGGCAAAGCAAAATGGAAAAAAGGGGCAGCCGGAGCGAAAGACTATTTGTAATTCCCTCTTTTCACTCCCCCGGGAAGGTTATGGAAGCATTTTTCCCTCTCTTTGCTCAGTACTTTTTCAACCTTATTCGGAGATTTCTCTCTGTTCGCCCGTTGTTCGTTTGCTTGCACCTGGCCACCGTCAAAGGCTACATTTAAGGGGGTAGCTTTTGTTACTTCCTTGAAGGCTTTCTCATGCTTCGCTCAAGCTTCAAACCTTAACAATTACTAACATTTACTAACTTTTACTAACTTTTACACAACTACGGCTCCACCATTTGAGCTTGCTTTTAAGAACTCCGCATTCGATTGTTTTGCAACCACTATTCGTTTCGTTTTGGAAAGTTTATATTCTAAACACAATATCAGTTTCTTTCAAGACCTTCCATTTTAGCGAAACATGTAGACGAAGATGACAAAGGGGTAGCGAAATGCGACACCCTTTCGCCCCACTGGTAACACTCACTATGACAACGCACCCATTCAAGCGCTTATACCGGCCGCTGTCTGGCGGTCATTTCCTCTATCCGAAGTATCGTAGATTCAACAGAGCTGGTATGTGTTCGTTGGAAGGTCTTTGCGCCGATGGAATGGTATGCATCACATTCCACCAAATCAAGATACTCCCGAAGGTGCCGACTGTTCCGGGGCTTCCTTAGCTCCCTGATTCCCTTCGCTTCAATCTGCCGTACCACTTCCGGCGTAACTCCGATATCTTCACTGATTCCGGCAAGCGTTTTATTATCAAAGTACCTCGCCTGGATCACCTGGGACTGTCTGTCCTCCAGCTTATTTACTGCCGCCCTGACGGCCTCCTGCATAGCTGACTGAATCGCATCTTCCTCAACGTTTATATTACTGGCAACCAGATCACCAACGGAGGTTTCTCCACTTTCATCGGCAGGTATGGGCGCGTCCAGGCTTCCTATTTTTGCCATAGACAGATCTTTCATGAAGGAATCATATTCTGGTTGGCTTAATTCCAAATGCCGCTGTATTTCCGCTTCCGTAGGTTCCCGATTATATTCTAACAGGCAGGAGGAGCGGAGCCTTTTATACTTTAGCATTCGTATCCGGCAGTATTCCGGCAGTCTTACGCTCCCCTGGCTATGTAAATATCGCTGAATCCTCTGCCTGATCCAGTAAGCTGCATATGTGCCGAAACTGGCACCAGCCGCAGGGTCAAAATGCTCTGCCGCATCATATAGCCCCAGGTACCCCTCCTGCATTAAATCGTCCATATCCTCATATGCCTTGTACTTTCTGGCTATGGTATAGATTAGTCCGCGGTTTTGGTTGTACAGAGCTGCCATGTTATCAGCGGTATCTACCCCTGCTTGAATCTGCCTCACCAATTCTTCACTTGACATCTTATGCCAGACCTCCTTATAATGAATTTGAGGTTTTCTGAAGTCTGGCTCCGGCATTGTCCGGGGCTGTTTTTTTAGGGACTCTGTATTCCCAAATTGGGAAGTCAGCTTATCCTCTGTGTCCACCCGGTCAATCACAGCCTTAAACGAAGGATAGGACTTGCGACGTCGCAAGTTCCTCTGATACCCCTTTTAGGGACTCACAAACCTCACCTTACTTTCTGGCTGGAATAGTCCAGGCCCCCCGACACAGCCCTTCTTACAGTTTTGCTCCGAAAAACCTTATCTATCCTGCTCGCAAATTCCTTTTCTAGCTTTTTTAAATTGTACTTCATTACCCTCCCCCTTCACGTGAAAAGGTCATCCATCCTCTGAGTTGCCCCCATCCATCGGTTCCCACCAAAGTATAAAATGCCGATAGGTTTTGAGGGGGGCATGCCTCAGTTAGCACGCCCGCCGCTAATATGTTCTTTGCTTTCAGCTCACAATACAAGGTCGGCCTCCTGCTTTTTCAAAACCCGAAATACTAAATGCTTTCACGCGCATATGACGATGTCTCTATTCACTTCCCTGCATATAATCCAAATACTTCCGCGCTGGCATCAAGCTTTCATTTAACGACTGAATTCGGCTTTCTTCCTGCGCTAAATAGTGCCTCACGTTTGCAGCCTCCTCCGGCAACGCTGGACGGTAATAACCGGCTCCATCCTGATCGTTCAGTATGATCTCCTGCCGCCGGGCATTGCTTACGACCTCCCGTATTTCTCGTTCACTTAGCCCCGATAGCTGGGTCAGCTCCCTGCCGGTAATTGCATTCTCTTTGCCAGTGCTGATATAATCCAGTACATTCCCTTCACAACTCATAATAACCTCCTGAATATTTGCTACCCTTTTTCTGGCCGATAATGCTATAATCTAAGTGTAACCGGCCTTTTGTTGAGTGTTCGTGTTACCAGCCCTTGCTAAGTGTTGCCGCACTCGCAGGGGCGTTTTGTACTTCTGCTTTCATGCCCGGAGTCGTAAACCGGATATACCGGTAGTCAACCGGCAGCACAACATCCTGGTTAAACCGGATGATTGCCACGTCCGGGAAGAACTTCACAATAGCCCCCCGGAAATACTCCCAGCCCTCTTCTTCGTATAAGTCTGCTTGCCATATGGTGTTTCTTGTTCGCTTATCGGCTCCGGCATCGGCCAGCACAATACAGTCCATCGGCAGCATCGAATCGTTATAACGCATTCCCATTCCTCCCTCCTGCTATATTTACTAACTCATTCACCATATGGGTCACCAGTTCCACCGCCCCGTGCTTCCGGATCAAATCATAGCCCTCTTTTGCCATTAGATCTAAACGGGCATTATCCGCCGGTGATGTATCCCGGTATTTCTTCCACCAGGAATATACCTCGTTAAAAACCGCCGTTACTCCATCATTGTCCATCTTAGTCAAATACAAGATCCTCCTGCTCAAACGGCGTGCCTGCCGCCTCAATGTCGGCAAAACCATTTCCGTCATTGATATACCCATATACCCGCGAAAAGTCCTGCCCTTGCCCTACAATACGTTTGTTTCGCCCGTTGTAATACAGGCTGATCTCCTGCCCTTTACTTGTCAGTTTGCCGGTTAACCGGTTCTTCGTCACCCGGAAGCATCTTAGATTCTCCGGCGGCATTTCTGACGGAATACGGCTTTCTGCCGGTCGGAAGTACTGCATCACCACGTCGACCTTGTTCGTGACATCGGAAGACCCACTTATATCGTCGTTGGTGATCTCACCGTTACTATTGCCAATCTTCCGGGGATGGGCCACCAAGATGATCAAGGCATTATGTAGCTGGGCCAGCTTCGCTAATTTGCCGACAAAGCGGCTTTGCGCCCGGTACAAGTCTTCGCCGGTTGATATGTCCAGGGCAACCATCAAATTATCTATGCACACCACCTTGACACCGTATTGCTGAATTGCCTTCTCCACGATCGTCAACAGATCGTCCCTCTCGTCGTCCTCAATGCATCCATTGTCAAAGATAAACGCCTTATCCCGGTACCACTCATTGATTGCCGCCTGCGTTTTCTCTGGCATAAGGTGACGCTCCTTGCCATCAGTTCCAAATTCTGTCCGTATACTCGGCCCGGCAAGCTGGTAATCAAGGCAGCGCTTCACGAAGTGGGCCATCATTTCCCCTGAGTAAATGAAACACGGATAATTCTGGTCAAGGGCCTCCGCTGTGAGCTGGGAAAGGAATGTGCTTTTACCGTCACCTCTCGGCCCAGTCAAAAGAACGAGCTGTCCGAAGTAGAGTCCACCGAGCAAGGAATCAATCTCTGGTATATTCGTCCGTAGGCGTTCAAGGCTGTATAGATCCACCGCTTCAACATCCGCCAGGCGCTTGATCTGCTTGATCGGTACCAGTTCGGCCCGATTCACGGCATCCCTTACAACTTCACGTCCATGCTTTTGCAGGAGTTCGTTAGCGTCCTTGCATCCCCGGTAATCCTCCTGCCGGACTGCCCTCACCTGGCCGGGGAACCGGCGCCGCATGTCTTCCAGCAAAGACATAGAACCACGTTCAAAGTCACCAAAGACGATCAGCGTTTCAAATTTCGTGAGCCAGTCCCAGCAATGAGGAACCCAGGTGAAGCCGCTCTTCCCGTTCGGCACTGACACCGCATTCTTTATACCGGACTCTGCCGCTGAAAGGGAATCGATTTGCCCTTCGGTCATAACCAGGGTTTTATGCTCCATATCGCATTGATCCATCCCGAAGAGGATCGGCCGGCAGCTCGCTTCACACCATTCCTTGTTTTGATCCCGGCCCTTCTGAAAGTCAGTCTTACGATACTTCACATAGACCATTTTGCCCTTTTCGTCGTAAAACGGGAAGACAAGGATATTCGGCTGATCTGTCTTGACGGTGATCTGGTACCGCTTCGTGATCTCTTCGCTGATCCCCCGACTCCTCATGTACGCTACGGCAGGAGGCTTTGACTCAATTGGTTTACTCGGCAATTTCCGGTATTGGAATTTCTCTGGTTGGTAATACCGGTCATAATCGTTCCCCAGCGAAAAATCGAAGTCCCTGGCAAGGGTAAGCATATTTCCTTTAGCCCCGCAACTGGCCCGCTTACACTCGAACAGGCCTGTTCGTAGATTGATTGAGAACGTGTCCCGATCTCTTTTCTTTCCTCCCTGGCACTGCGGACAGTATGCAAAGATCAGTTCCTCGCCCCGCTCCTTTGTTCTTGCTCTTACATGATCTCTGAACCGATAGGCATCCTCTTTTTGGAATTCGTACTGCATGATTATGAATAGCCCTCCCGTAATAATTCTTCATCTGTCAGAAGTTTACCCGGCTGCTCCTCCACAGCGGAAACATCTGCCAGTTGAGTCTGCCCTGCAAGGTAATTGTCTATGATCTCGTTCATGAAGCGATCCCGCCGGTGGTAATATGCCGGGTTCTGTGTTTCAAGGTATCGATTGACCGCTGCCTTTACCCTTTCAAAACCGATTTCCTGCAATTCTCTCTTCCTGGTCTTGCCGACACTTCGCTTCCGGTCATTATGGTGGGGAGGCAGGAGCTTCCAAATCGTTTCAAAAAATTCTTCTGCTTTTTCGTCGGCGACTTTCGCCGATATATTATTGTTTTTTATATTGTCTTTAATTTGTCTTTTCTTGGGTACCGTCTGCGGTACCGGTGTGGTACCGTCTATGGTACCGGTGATGGTATCATCTACGGTACCGGTACCTTCTATAATACCGGTACCTTGTGCGGTACTGGTTAGGTTCTTTTCGCTCACCATGCATTCTACTTTCCAGCTCTCGAAGTCCTTATTTATGGCAAGTATATTTCCTTCTCTGTTTCCCCTGTCAATAATGCTTATCACATTTGCAGAAGTAAGATAAATAAGCTCTTTTTTCACCATTGAAAGGCTGCACCCCGCCCACTTCGCAACGAAAGAAGCCGTCATACGGTGGCTCTTCCGGTTAAAGCCGTATGTATATCGCATGATGCAGAGGATAACCTTTAACTGCGTAGCCGTGAACCTGGCGGCTCCAATATAGTCATACAACTCATTGGCTATTCTAGTGTAACCATTTTCAACCTGTGGGCTTGCCACATTACAACACCTCCTACTTCCCTACCACTGCGCTGATCGCCGACTCACCGGTCTGAAGATAGTTGTCAATAACATCACGATGGAGCAGAAATTTGTTCCCGGCCCGCACATGACAAACCTTTCTATGCAGACAAGCAGAACGCCAAAAATGGTAAGACAACCCTGTGTATTCTGCTGCTTCTTGAAGAGTGTACATGATTTTCTTAGCCATTAGCCTATATCCTCCTTACTTTCTGATCCTGTTAATTCGTCAAGGTGTTTGTCGATTTTTACCTTATCATATAAGCATCTACGACCGATCTTGACCTCTGCCCCTATCGCCTTTGCATATTCTACTCCCCGGCACCGTCCAAGTCCTAAATATGCACAAGCCTCACTCGCGTCTAACATCCGTCTTTCATTATTTACTTGTTGAGTTCTTTCTCTCATGGCTCTCTCCTTAATTTGATTTTTTATTTTTGAAATATTTAAAATATCTATTTTAGATTATCATTTTTACTTGCGCTTGTCAATAAAGCGTGGTATCATAGCATAGAGTATAGTAGATTTTTTAAATCTTTTAAAATTGAATTTTCGATTATCTTTTTCCAGCTATTTTGATTTTCAATTATATTCGGAGGTATCCTATATGACCTTTATCAGTTACAATAAGAAACTCGGCAAGATCCTAACGACTAATCCCTATTTTGATGCTGACTTCGAGAAACCTCTTGGAGATATGTTCTTTTCATTTTTGGAGCTTGATTTTTCCTCTTATAATGAATCCTATAAGATACTAAATGAATACTTTGTGGAAAGCATCAGGAATGATCCCGATTCGATAGTGGAGACGCGCAAAAGACTATGGAAGCTCAACCCTAAAACAACACAGCAAATTAAGGAAAGGTTTTCACAAGTATACGATATAACTGACACCGCAGAAGACCTGGAATTCATTGACTTTTTAGTTCTCAATCAGGATATAAATCCCGACATATATCAACACCCCTACTTGTTAGCATCTGAATATTTCCAAAGAACTCCCGAACTGGACATTAGTATCATTGGTGATTACGATCTTGATGAATTACAATCAATCTTCAAGGAGCTTTTGGAATTTTGCGTTAACGAAAATGAAATATATAAAGACTTAAGCTTATTGGAAAGGTACTATTTGTATCTCCGCAAGGCCGGCAAGGCCTATATAACAGCCCCTGGTATGCGATATTCTCCATATTTTGAATACGGCTTTTTTACCGGCACCCATCTAAAAAGCGATAGCGTGACCCAACAAGATATTGAATATATAAAAAAATACCCCTTTGTCGGCAGATTTTACGTAAATTGCCAGACTGTTAAAGATTTTGTTTTCTTTGAATTTTATACTATAATAAGTCAAGATATTGAAATTAAAAAGTGCCACAGATGTGGGAAATATTTTATTCAAAAAGGAAATTATCATACTGATTATTGCGATCGAGTCCCTGAGGGAAAAAGACACACTTGCAAAAAACTGGCTGCAATTGAAGCAAGGGCCGAAAAACTCAAATCAAATCCAATCCTCAAAGAATTTGAGAAGGCATACAAGCGAAATTATGCACGAAGAAAAAACGACATAATGAGTCCTGCTGAATTTAGCGAATGGTCAAATAAGGCAACTGCCGAACGTGATAGAATTGCCCTCGAATATGCCGAAGGTTCATCTGAACAATTACTTCAACAATTCAAAGACTTTCTCGGAAATAAGTAACGTGTCCGTAAATAGTCCGTAAATCTACCTAAACCAGCTATAATAACAACTTAAACTTTTCCATCAAAAAACCTCGCAGACCGCATATCTACGAGGTTTCTTCTAGAAGCAGGGGCAGTAAGAGTTGAACTCACATTGACGGTTTTGGAGACCGCTGTTCTACCATTGAACTATGCCCCTAAAA
>Ga0153953_1000803_pt1 | contig 11343 bp, 3 predicted proteins | sample TSNJ037MetaG_FD_104718 | JGI IMG/M metagenome (GOLD analysis project Ga0153953, IMG submission 104718) | Attine ant fungus gardens microbial communities from New Jersey, USA - TSNJ037 MetaG | ecosystem: Host-associated > Fungi > Mycelium > Unclassified | place: USA: New Jersey, Wharton State...
GATTTCCATTTATAAGGATGGGGCATTACTGGCAGAACAGCAGGTGGCCAGTCCGGTGGCAAGACTGGGTAATAATACGCTGGCATACCTGGGAAAATCTTTCTATTCGGCTGACGGGTATTTTAACGGATATTTTGATAATGTAAAAGTTTACAACCGTGCATTGAGTGCAGGTGTTATTGCAGGAACGGCAGAGTACACGGTGGAATATCAGGCGAGCGCCGGCGGTTCCATAAACGGCACTTCTATTCAGATCATAGAGTCCGGCGGCAGTACGGGAGCAGTCACTGCGGTGGCTGAGAAAGGCTATGCATTTATTGGATGGAGTGACGGTGTTGCAACGGCCAGAAGAACGGACGATTCCGTAACAGCGGATAAGACGGTAACCGCTTTGTTTGAAAGAGAATTCACCCTTCAATACAAAGCCGATACCGGCGGTAAGATTAACGGAAAGACTACCCAGACGGTTGTAAATGGACAAACGGCTGAGACAGTGACCGCAGTAGCAGATAAGGGCTATGTATTTACTAAGTGGAGCGATGGAATTACCACGGCAGCAAGAACAGACAGTAATGTGACGGCAGACAAAGCCGTGACTGCACAATTTACCAGGGAATCGGTAATACCGGATGCAGTCAAGGTAACTATGAATAAAAAGAGCATTACGTTAGGCAAGAAAGAACCATTCACTTTAATCGCAACCGTAGCCCCTCAAAGGGCATCACAGACGGTAACCTGGAAATCAAATAAGCCGTCGGTAGTCAGCGTTAACAAGGGAAAGCTTACTGCAAAAAGGACAGGTACTGCAAAGATTACCGCAACTACAGGAAACGGTAAGACAGTTACCTGTACGGTTACCGTAAAGAAAGCGCCAAATAAAGTAAAATTTACCAAGGCAGTAATAACCCTGAAAAGAGGCAAAACTACAACTTTGAATAAGAAGCTGAAATTGCCGGCAGGTACGGCGAGTTACAGTAGGAAATTCACTTCTGCCAAGAAGAAGATTGTAAAAGTTTTAGATTCTTCCACAGGAAAGATTAAAGCGGTGTCCAAAGGAACGGTCACGATTAAAGTCAAAACCTTTAACGGTAAGAGTGCTACGATTAAAGTTAAGGTAATATAAAAACGGAAGAAACCCCACTTTTTTCGTAAAAAATCCAATAAAATCATGGCTGATAATAAAAAAACATAAATTATTCAAAGTATTGCTGAAAAATTTACATTGAAAAATTTTCGCATTTTGTTAGAATGTAATTACTCAATAAAGCGTTGGAAAATTGAATGAAATCATTAGCATTTTGAAATCTATTAATATGAATTATAAGAGACAGGTGCGAACCAATGAGAACCGTATGGTTCGGAGGGTCCGTACCTGTCTTTAAATTCCTTCATTAGGAAATTACACATTTTCAGTATCAATATCAGAGTCTGACAAGTTAGGCTCTATTTTGTAAACAGAACATACAATAACAGAAAAAATATGCCATATAACTCGAAGGAGGATGGTTATGTTGAAGTGGAAGATGCGCGTGTGTTCAGCCGTAATGGTTATCTTCATGTTTTTAGGGAATTCGGCTGTAACAATGGCGGCACCGGTAAAAGCGTCTGCACAGACGGAAATGAAAGAAGAAGTTTCTGACAGCGAAGACTTAAAATATTTAAATAGTATCAAAGAAGATTATGAACTGGCATTTAATACAGTATATAAGGATTTTACATTTCCGGCAAAAACCGGTGATGTGGATATCAAATGGGAGTCTGCAGACAGCACTATTGAAATTACAGATGGCAATCAGGCAGTGATAACCAGACCGGCATATGGAAAAGGAACGAAAGCAGTCAGTGTTACAGCTACATTTTATATAGGAAGCCAGTCAGTGAAGAAAAATTTTACTGTCCAGGTACCTGAAACAGCCTGGGGATATCTGCTTACTTATGTAGTATCAGAGGACCCCGGTATGCAGGAAGCTTCTGCAGGCAGTACGGATAATTGTCTGACGGATACTTTGCATCTGGCCCTGTCAAAAGACGGTGCTGCTTATACGGCATTGAATAAGGAAAAAGCAGTTCTTTATACGACGAATAAGAGGCAGATGGGTTCGCCGGTTATATTCAGGAAAGCGGACGGAACTTATGGCGTTTTGGCCTCTCAGAATGAAAGCGACAGTAATATCATTCTGTATGATTCAGAAGATTTAATCAATTTTACAAACGGACGCTGTGTTTCTACCAACAGTAAAGGCATAACAGTAACGGAACCGGAGGTCTGGTTTGATACGGAAATCGGTGCCTACAGGCTCTATTGGAAAGATAAGAGCGGTCAGGGATATATGTCAGTCACCCCGGATTTTAAAGCTTTTACAGAACCGGAACAGACAACATACATAAAGAAAGCACCGGCAGCCGGAGCGGCATTGCCGGAATATGCAGCAGAGACAGGAGTCCTGGAGCTGACCAGGGAAGAGTATGAAAGAGTGGAGAACAAATATGGGGATATTCACAATACCGGCTTGGAACTGACCCGGGATATCAAAGCCGCTTTGGATACGGATGTAAACCTGCCGGAAAAAGTAACTGCGAGGTATAATGATGGTTCTGCAAAAGAATTTCCTGTTAAATGGGATACCTCCGGTATTGATTATTCCAGGGAAGGAAGTTATACGGTAGAGGGAACCATAATTCAGGATACCTATCATGATCCGCTGACAGGGACACGAACGGACCCACATATAATTTATAATGAAGATGATGAGTATTACTATTTCATAAGTTCCTATCCGGCTATGGATGAGGCAGAAGATACACAGAATACAGGATACGACCGTTTGAATATCCGGCGTGCCAGGAGTATTAATGAGTTGACAAATGCCGAAGAGGTAACATTATTCGAAGATGGTCAGACAGCGGCTGACGGAGTAACGTATTATCGTTGTTTTCGTGCACCGGAATTACATAAAATTGGTGGTAAATGGCGGATCATCACTTCCGCAAGTACAGACAGCCAGGATGTCATGGGGGAAATGACTGTTTTCACCTGCGAAGATGGGGATATTATGAATCCGGACAGCTGGGATGCAGAAGGTGTAGTAGAGGCAGCTGCCGACGGTGAAACGCCTGGGGCATTTGACACCACTTTCTTTGAGGCAGAAGGGCAGTGCTACTATGTGACTGCAAAAGACGGATCTATCCGGATCACTACATTTGAAGCGGACAATGTGCTGAAACCTACAGGATCATTGGTAGAGCTGGGAGGAGAAGCTTTTGGCTGGGAAATGAACCTGGGCTCCGAACAGGCAGTGAATGAAGGACCGGCGGTTATCAGGCATAACGGTAAGATTTATATTGCCTATTCCGGTTCCACCGTAGATCAGCCTTATTATGCAGGCATGCTTTATGCAGAGGAGAAATCCGACCTGATGGACCCCGAAAGCTGGACAAAGATTCCATATCCGGTGTTGACGAACGAAGATAACTCAGCAGCACAGAGTCAGTATGTATCAAGGAACAATTCATTCTTCACAGACAGTGACGGTAATATGAACATCATATATCATGAAAAAATTCTGGGAGAAACCAATGAGTCCGTAAACAATGACGGGGATTTGAATGATCCGGGAATATATGTATATGTCAAACGCATACATTTCACGGCGGATGGGACGCCGGTACTGAATATGACGGCACAGGAAGACCTGGCAGAAGAATTTAAGACAGTATCCGTTCATTTAGAATTAGCAAATACGGTAACGGAAAAATATACAGCAGAAACCAAAACTACAGAAAAAGATAAAACGACAGGGGAAAACAAAACTACAGAAGAAGACAAAATCTCGTCCCAGGTGACAATAAGCAATAAAATGGTTACGTTAGGCGTAAAAGAGAAGTTTACCCTGAGAGCAGAGATAACACCGGCGGAAGCATCGCAGGAGGTAGAGTGGTCCAGTAATATGGAATCCGTGGCTACTGTCTCTTCGGAGGGAGAGATTACCGCTGTCAAAGCTGGAACGGCTGACATCACTGCCAAAACAGCAAAAGGTAAGACGGCTGTCTGTAAGGTAACGGTAAAGGAAGCCCCGAAAGAGATTTCCATAGAGCCTGTCGATATCGTCTTGCAGAATGGGAACACCATTCAGTTGGAGATGATTTTACCGGAAGATACAGCAAGTAATAAGATTACCTATTCAACCAGTGACAGGCTGGTGGCGGGTGTTTCTTCAAAAGGAAAGATAACCGCAAAGAAAAAAGGCAAGACAACCATTACGGCAAAGACCTTTAATGGTAAGATGGCGGAAGTTGAGATTACGGTAAAGTAGATGTACCGGAATGCAATCAAAAGAAGGGTAGCAACCGTATCTGTGACAGGTAAATAACTGAACTAAAGAAGATACGGCTACAATATAGTAAAGACCTTGAACCCAAAAAAACAATTAAGGACAAAGCATTATAGGCACTAATATTCAAGTGTATATAATCCAGGAAGTGAATCAGGGGGTGGTACTGAAAGGCGGGTAAAGGGAAGGTTTCAAAAATTATTTAAAAAATTTTAAATTAACAATGAGGTTTTAAAGAGAGGAGATTTGAAAATGCGATTAAAGAAAATTTTATCCGGAATGTTAGCAGGTGCTATGGTGTTGACTTCCGTAATCACAGGAGAATTGAAGGTTCAGGCAGTTGCACCAACACCAGACTATATGTATTCTTTTGAGGATACGCTTGATAATGCATCACTAGTCACAACACGCTTATCGCCAACCGAACCAGACTTGGGCACTTATTCGGGAGATCCGGTCTATGAAGAAGGAAAAACCGGTAAGGCAATCAGGCTTGGAGATTATGGATTAAAGTTAAATAGAGCTAACATAGGAGAGACCTATACAGTTTCCATGTGGTTGAAACCGGATGGAACCATTGAGGGAAATACACCAGTTCTCTTTTTGGGATATCATGCTCCGGAAAAGTGGGTGGCAGTAGCTGGAAATTCTTGGCCGGCTACACAAACATGTAAATTTTGGACATTGGGAACCGACTCAGAAGGAACAACTTATTCACATGGCAGTAACATTATTAATGGTTCGATAGTAATACCGCAAGAGTGGACAATGTTGACTATTACCGGAGATGGTAATGATGTTAATATGTATATAAATGGGGCGCTGAAGGCAAGCGGCAAAGGTGTTGAAGCATTAGATGGTGAAAATCAGGATATTTATCTTGGCGTCAGTTACTGGGATTCTGAATTTGTAGGGCTGATGGATGAAGTCAGCGTCTACACATCTGCTTTATCAGCAGCAGAGGTTTTCCAATTATATGATCCTACTTCTTCAGAAGAAGATATATTTATAGCACAAGGTTTTACGGCATCCGCTGCTTTATCTGTTACAGAAGGTTATGCAAAGAAGATTGCAGTAACTCTTCCGGCAGGCATTGCAGCAGAGAGTGCAACAACTACTTTTGAATCTGCTGACGATGCTATAGCCACCGTAGATGAAAATGGAAATGTAACTGGTGTAGCAGCAGGAAGAACTGTAAATGTCACTACTTCAGTGACGGTTGGCAGTACGACTAAGATGGCAACTACGGTTATTAAAGTTAGAGCAGCGGCAGATGTTACAGCACCGGACTATACCTATGGCTTTGAGGACAGTATTGGTGGCGCTACAGCAATAAGCCGATTGACAACAGGAGATGATGGATATGAGGATTATACCGGTTCAGTTGTTTATGAAGAAGGTAAGTCTGGTAAAGCGGTAAAACTTAATGGTTATGGACTTAAATTAAATAATACCGATATAGGAGATGTTTATACGGTTTCCATGTGGGTGAAGCCGACTGGAACCATTGCGAATAATACGCCGGTTCTCTTCCTGGGATATCATTACCCGCAAAAATGGGTAGCAGTATCTGGAAACGCAGATGCGCAAACCTGTAAGTTTTGGACAAATGGAGCCGATGCAGTAGGAAATTCCTACGGTTGGGCTAATATTGGTACCGGTACTGTAGTGTTACCGTCAACCGACTGGAAATTGTTAACGATTACCAGTGATGGTAATGATGTGAAAGCGTATGTAAATGGAACCCTGATTTCAAGCGGTAAAGGTGTTGAAGCATTAGATGGTGAAAATCAGGATATCTTTCTTGGCATTACTCATTGGGATCCTGCATTTAGTGGTCTGATAGATGAAGTCAAAATCTATAAAGCTGACTTAACCCCATTGCAGGTATACCAATTGTATGACCCTTCTGTTACTACAGCGGAAGAGGTACTTGATAGAGAAGGGATTTCAGTCTCTGAAACTTTATCTACCAGAATAGGAAGTACGGCAAAGGTTAATGTAACGATTCCGGCAGCTGTTTCTTTAGAAAGTGCAACGATTACTTATACCTCAAGTGAGCCTGCATTTGCCAGCGTAGATGCAGATGGAGTTGTAACTGGTGTAGCAACAGGAAGTACGGTTATTACTACTGAGGTGACGCTTGGGTCTGTCACCAAGTCAGCAACTACGATAGTTACGGTTAAAGCAGAGTTTACAGGAGATTTAATAGCAAGCTTTGACTTTGATGATCCGGTAACTGGTTTGGCAAGTGAAGGCGCATTAGCAACAGTTCAGGGAACAGCATCTTATGTAGACAGCTATAGCAGCGCTAACGGAAAAGCTGCCAGCATGAGCAAAGATTTCTGGCTGGATGTAAAGGCAGATGATGGTACACCTCTGTTACAGGGTCTGGATACGATTACTATCTCCTATGATGGAAAAGCTATTAATGAAGGTGGTAATACAGGCTGGGTTTTCTATGCAGCACCACATTTGAACGATCAGTCAGAGCCGCCCACATATTTGGGAATTTGGGATAGAGTTGACAGTTTCACGATAGAACGTTTTTATAATTATAGATTTCCTGCTACAACAGGTGTCGCTTCCGATGAGTGGAAACACGTTGATGTAGTGGTTACAGAAACAGAAACTTCATTATATATTAACGGAGTATTACAGCAAACAGTTGAAAGTACAGCTAAACTTTCCGATATCTTAACAGCCAGCGGCGGATATCTGCAGATTGGCAAAGCAAACTGGCCTAACGGTGGAAGATATGAATTTTATACAGGTTTACTTGACAACTTTAAGATTTACAATGTTGCAAAAACTGCAGAGGAAATCGCAGCAGGTGTAGAAACAGTAACAGCAGTATATACAGCAGGACCAGGAGGAAAAATCACTGGTACGGCAACACAGACCGTTTTACGTGGTGCAAATTCAACAACAGTAACGGCTACTCCAAACACTGGTTATAAATTCGTCAAATGGAAAGATAACAATAGTACAGTAGCAAGCCGTACGGATACCAATTTGACAAGTAACTTGTCAGCAGAGGCAGAATTTGAAGAACTGCCAAGAGTAAGAATTTCTTATAAAGCAACAGAAGGCGGTTACATCAGTGGTACAGCAGAGCAGGATGTTTATGTCGGCAGCAGTACATCAGCAGTAACAGCAGTTGCAGAAGATGGATATTACTTTGATGAATGGGATGACGGTACAACAACACCAAGGAGAACTGACAGGCAGGTTTCGGAAGCGAAAACTTATACCGCCAAATTTGTAAAAGATTCAAATCCTGTAACGGTTACTTATCTTGCAGGAGCAGGCGGAAAGATCAGTGGTACGGCTGTACAGACCATCGAAGCAGGAACCGATACTCAATCAGTTACCGCAGTTCCTGACAGCGGTTATAAATTCAGTAAATGGAGTGACGGCGTAACTACCGCGACAAGAAAAGATACGAACGTAGCAGCCAGCAAATATGTGACTGCACAATTTGTAAAAGCTACCATTGACCCAACCGGTGTTAAATTAAATAAGAATAAACTTACCATCGGTGTTAAGGAAACCTATAAGGTAGTGCCTACCGTATCTCCGGCAACAGCAACTAACAAGACAGTTACTTATAAATCAAGTAATACAAAAGTAGCAACTGTGAATAAAAATGGACAGATCAAAGGTGTGACGAAGGGTACTGCTAAGATCACCGCTTCGACAGTAAATGGTAAAACATTCACATGTACAGTAACTGTTAAAAAGGCACCAAATAAAATTAATATTCTGGTAAAGAAAAAAGTAAAGAAGAATATATCGCTGAAAAAAGGTGCCTCTCTGCAGTTGAAAACAAAACTGCCAAAAGGTACAGCAAGTTACAACCTGAAATGGACATCTAATAAGGCAAAAGTTGTTAGTGTATCAAAAGCAGGTAAAGTAAAAGCTTTGAAGAGTGGTAAATCAACCATTACTGTTAAAACATTTAACGGTAGGAAAGCAACCATTAAGATTACAGTAAAATAATCTAACGTAATCTAACATAATACAAAAGTCAGAATAGGGGGAGCGATACCCCCTATTTTGATAACTTAACAGATAGTGACAGAAAGGGGGACGAATTTGAAGAATACAAAGCAGGCAATAAAAATAACCTCTTTGTTACTGGCAGCCGTTGTTATGGTATCTGGCATAACAACGGCAGTACCGGTAAATGCCGCAGAAACTGACAGCTCTTTGGAATCTTCCGGGGCAATTGCAAAAGGACCGGATGAGTTATCAGCAGAGAGTGCGGTGAATGAAATTGAAATTTTAAATCCGAAAGACATTCGTGGGAATATTACGCTGCCCACAGAGAATCTAACATATGATGCACAGATTACATGGGAAAGTTCCAAACCTAATGTGATCAGTGATAAAGAAGTAGAAAATTCAGACTATGACAATACACCGGCAGGAGTAGTCACAAGACTTGATGTTGATACTTATGTGAAGCTGACGGCAACGGCAAAGGTAGGAAATGCGACAGCCAAAAAAGAATTTGACCTGATTGTAAAAGCAGCGGTTGAAGAGCCGGATTTGAATTCCTATCTATTTACATATTTCCCCGACAATGAGCATGAGCAGATATATTTTGCAACCGGTCTGGATGCATTTCATTTTCAGGACCTGAATAACGGTCAGCCGGTTTTGACGTCTGATATTGGTGACAAAGGAGTAAGGGATCCATATGTCTTTCGGTCAGCGGAAGGCGATAAGTTTTATATGATTGCAACGGATCTGAAAGTACAGACAACCGGTTGGGGCAATGCACAATATAGAGGGAGCCTGAGCCTTGTTGTTTGGGAATCCTATGACTTGGTAAATTGGTCAGAACCTCGACTGGTAGATGTAGGTATGGGTTCCTATGAAAATGTAGGATGTGTATGGGCGCCGGAGGCCATTTATGATGAGCTGACCGGGGAGTACGTTGTATTCTGGGCATCTATGACAGGAGCAGAAGGTGCATCGGGGACACATCAGATTGTATATTATTCAAAGACAAGGGATTTTGTAACCTTTACAGAAGCAACCCCCTATATCGACCGGGAAACAAGGCATTGTATCGATACCTCTATGATCAAAGCGTCAGACGGTAAATATTACAGGGTTTCTGCGGATGGTGAGATTACGATAGAGACCAGTGATACCGTTCTCGGTGAGTGGTCAGAGATATCCACTTTGAAATCATTAAGTGCCGGTATGAACAGATATAGCGAATTTTATGCGGAAATGCCACTTACATTGACCGGAGGTACCTTAGAAGGACCGGAACTTTTTAAATTTAATAATGAAGATATATATGGATTATACAGTGATAATTACGTTGGCGTAGGGTATATTCCGGTTACAACAACCGATTTGGCAGACACTAGCGGAAGTGAATGGACTATCTATACGACCGACCAGTATGATTTCGGAAATCTGAAGAAACGCCATGGAAGTATCCTCGGTATTACTGAGGAAGAATATAGTGCGGTTATGAGTAAATGGAATGATTTTGAAGACGTAGTGAGCAGGGTAACCGCATATTACAAAAAAGGCAGAAATGGAACGATCCAGGGTAAAATCTATCAAACGATGATAAAGGGCGGTGATGCACAAACAGTAAAGGCCATACCAGACAGTGGATACCGTTTTGTACAATGGAGCGATGGAGTAATGACTGCCGAGAGAACAGATCTTGAGATCACATCAAACATTACGGTATCTCCGGAGTTTGAGAAAATGGTAACTGTGACCTATGCGGCAGGAACAGGCGGAACGATCCGGGGAACGGCTGTTCAGACAATCAATAAAGGGAATAGCACGGCGCAGGTTACGGCTGTAGCAAACTCAGGATATAAATTCAGCAAATGGAGCGATGGTGTAACGAGTGCTTCCAGAACGGATAAAGACGTAACGGCGGATATGACCGTAACAGCCTTATTTACCGTAACCGTACCGGCAGCAACCAAGGTAACTTTGAATAAGAAAAGTATCAAGCTGGGTAAAGGAGAAAAATTCACTTTGACAGCATCCGTAGCACCTGCTAAAGCGTCACAGACAGTGGACTGGAAATCAGATAAGCCATCGGTGGTCAGTGTAAGTAATGGAAAGATTAGAGCAGAGGCAACAGGAACGGCAAAGATTACCGCAGTTACAGCAAATGGAAAGACAGCTACCTGCACCGTTACCGTTAAAAAGGCCCCAGCAAAGATTAGATTTTCCAAAGCATCGATAACCTTGAAAAGAGGCAGTACTACGACATTAAATAGTAAAGTGAAACTGTCGACAGGCTCGGCAAGTTACAGTAGAAAATTTACGACTTCGAAGAAGAAGGTCGTAAGCGTGGTGAATTCTTCCACTGGTAAAATTAAGGCCATGAAGAAAGGTACTGCTAATATTAAGGTTAAAGCATTTAATGGTAAAACAGCAACAATTAAAGTAATTGTTAAATAATTAAATTTATGTTATCAAGGCATGATTTTTTGATATTCTATCAGAATCATGCCTTTTGCCAATGATTACTACTATCCTGTTTGCGTGAAGCATACCGCCTCCCACGGTGGCGTCCTCTTTTCACCAACCCTAGAGCGTGTTTGAAAACAGTATAATTTTATAAATTTATGCATGATTATTGCAAAGATTTTCGCCCCCTCACTTGATACAATCAAATCATAAATCAAAGGAGGGACTTACCATGAAAAAGAGATTTCTACAAAAGTCATTAAATTTATGTTTAATCATCAGCATGCTTCTCACTTCCACTCTGCCTGCCTACGCAGCCCCTGCAGAAACGCAATCCCCATCTGCAGACAGCAAAGCAGAGGCGAAAAGTACTTCAGAAGAAAGCGCATATCTGAATAATCAGGGAGAACTAAAGGAGAATCCCCTGATACAATTACCATTAGGATCAGTACAGGCTGACAGCTGGCTGGAAAATCAGCTGCTGTTAATGAAAAATGGACTTACCGGAAATATGAGATATTTCAATGATTATAATGAGCAGACCAGC
>Ga0153953_1000807_pt1 | contig 11317 bp, 8 predicted proteins | sample TSNJ037MetaG_FD_104718 | JGI IMG/M metagenome (GOLD analysis project Ga0153953, IMG submission 104718) | Attine ant fungus gardens microbial communities from New Jersey, USA - TSNJ037 MetaG | ecosystem: Host-associated > Fungi > Mycelium > Unclassified | place: USA: New Jersey, Wharton State...
GGCGTTGCAGCTGCCAATAGGCGCTGAAGACCAATTCAAGGGTATAATCGACCTTATGTATATGAAAGCCTTCGTCTATAAAAACGATTTGGGCACCGACATAGAGGAGCAGGATATTCCCGCGGACATGCAGGAGAAGGCGGAGCAATTCCGTATTGAAATGGTAGAATCCATCTCCGAAACCGACGATCTATTAATGGAAAAGTATTTAGGCGGCGAAGAACCTACGATTGACGAGCTAAAAGCTGCTTTGCGCAAAGCTTGCATCGCTTGTGATCTTATCCCGGTATTCTGCGGCACGGCTTATAAGAATAAAGGAATTCAAAAGCTTCTTGACGGCATAGTTGATTATATGCCCGCTCCTACGGACATTCCTTCAATCAAAGGCGTTCACCCTGATACTGAGGAAGAGGTTGAGAGACACTCTTCCGACGAGGAGCCGTTTGCTGCTTTGGCCTTCAAGATAATGAACGACCCCTTCGTAGGTAAGCTGGCTTTTTTCCGGGTTTATTCCGGTACGCTTAAATCCGGCTCCTATGTATATAACCCGTTAAAAGGTAAAAAGGAACGTATCGGCCGGATTTTGCAGATGCATGCCAACCACAGGGAAGAAATCGAGAAGGTTTATGCCGGTGATATCGCGGCTGCCGTCGGTTTAAAAATAACCACCACCGGCGATACTCTGTGCATGGAGGATGACGAAGTCGTCCTGGAATCTATGAACTTCCCTGAGCCTGTTATCTCCGTCGCTATTGAGCCTAAGACTAAAGCCGGCAGAGATAAGATGGGAATTGCTCTGTCCAAGCTCGCGGAAGAAGACCCCACATTCAAAACCTACACTAATATAGACACCGGCCAGACTATCATATCCGGCATGGGCGAGCTGCATTTGGAGATAATCGTAGACCGGCTTCTCCGGGAGTTCAGAGTAGAAGCCAATGTTGGAAAGCCACAGGTTGCTTACCGTGAAACCTTCCGTAAAGCGGCTGATGTGGAAGGCAAGTATGTAAGACAGTCCGGCGGGCGCGGCCAGTATGGACATTGTAAGGTCAAATTTGAACCTATGGACGCCAACGACCCGGATAAGTCTTATGAGTTTGTAAACGCTGTAGTAGGCGGTGTTATTCCCAGGGAATATATCCCCGCTATCGACAACGGTATACGTGAAGCCATGCAATCCGGTATTATCGGAGGCTACCCTGTGCTGGGCGTAAAGGCTACCGTATATGACGGAAGCTACCACGAGGTAGACTCATCCGAAATGGCTTACAAAATCGCCGGCTCCATGGCTTTTAAGGATGCTATGAGAAAAGGCGACCCGGTATTGCTGGAGCCTATAATGAAGGTTGACGTAACCGTTCCTGAGGATTACATGGGCGATGTTATCGGCGATATTAACAGCCGCCGCGGACGTATAGAGGGCATGGAAGCCCGAGGCAACGCTCAAGTAGTGCGTTCATATGTACCACTGGCTGAAATGTTCGGCTACGCTACGGATCTTCGCTCAAAGACCCAGGGCCGCGGCGTGTATTCCATGGAGATACACCATTACGAAGCCGTTCCAAAAAGTATTCAGGATAAAGTAATAGCGGGAAAAACAGAGTAATACAAACAATTATTGGAAAATTTCTTGCATAAAGCAGGAAAAATTTATATAATACAAACTATAATGTTACAGGAGTAATATTTATTTAAGGAGGAAGAAATAGAAATGGCTAAGGCAAAATTTGAAAGGACGAAACCCCACGTTAATATCGGTACCATCGGCCACGTAGACCACGGCAAGACTACTCTTACGGCAGCTATCACACTGACTTTGCAGAAAAGATATAACTTGGGCGAAGCAGTTCCCTTCGACAGAATCGATAAGGCTCCCGAGGAAAGAGAGCGTGGTATCACAATCAACACTACCCACGTAGAATACGAAACTCCCGCGAGGCATTACGCTCACGTGGACTGCCCGGGTCATGCCGACTATGTAAAGAACATGATCACCGGCGCCGCTCAAATGGACGGAGCTATATTGGTAGTTGCCGCAACCGACGGCCCAATGGCTCAGACAAGAGAGCACATTCTGCTGGCTCATCAGGTTAACGTGCCTAAAATGGTTGTATTCATGAATAAATGCGACGCCGTTGACGACGAGGAGCTTCTTGATCTTGTTGAAATGGAAATCCGTGATCTGCTTTCCGCCAATGACTTTGATGGCGATAATGTACCCATAATCAGAGGTTCGGCTACTATGGCTCTTGAAGATCCTAACGGAAAATATGGCGACGCCATTATTGAGCTTATGCAAGCTGTTGATGATTACATCCCCACCCCAACCCGCGAATCCGACAAGCCCTTCATTATGCCTGTTGAGGACGTATTCTCCATTACCGGCCGCGGTACTGTTGCTACCGGCAGGGTTGAGAGAGGTACTCTTAAGGTTCAGGAAGAGGTTGAAATCGTTGGTATGACCGACGAAAAACGCAAGGTAGTCGTTACCGGCATCGAAATGTTCCGCAAGCTTCTGGATCAGGCTGAAACCGGCGACAACATCGGCGTATTGCTGCGCGGCGTTCAAAGAACAGATATTGAGAGAGGTCAGGTTCTTGCTAAACCCGGCACAATTACTCCTCATACCAAGTTTACCGCTCAGGTTTACGTTCTGTCCGCAAGCGAAGGTGGCCGTCATAAGCCTTTCTTCAACAACTATCGGCCTCAGTTCTACTTCAGAACTACCGACGTTACCGGCGTTATTACTCTGCCTGAAGGCGTTGAGATGTGTATGCCCGGCGATAACGTAGAGATGACCATTGAGCTTATAACTCCTATCGCTATGGAGCCCGGACTTCGTCTGGCTATCCGCGAAGGCGGCCGTACTGTTGGCTCAGGCAGTATCGTTACAATCATTGAGTAATTAATATATTTTCTTATAAGAAAGAGAGCATCAAAATGTTAAGTTTTGATGCTCTCTTTTTAAGTTTTTATAAATAAACGCCTCCCATATAAAAAAATATCTTGAGCTTATTGTAACAATAGGGTTTATAATAACTTTGTATAAATGAATAAGGAGGTTTTGATGGAAAAAAAATATCTGATAAAAAACGCTGCCGCCATAGTAACCTGCGATGCCGGGGATCAAGTGTTTTATGACACCGATCTCCTGATATACGGCCCGGCTATTGCGGCAATAGGCAAAAGCCTGCCCGGTGAGGGGGCGGAGGTTATTGACGGGCGGGATAAGTTTGTTTATCCGGGACTTATCAACACACATCATCACTTTTTTCAAACCTTCGTACGTAACATGATGTCTATTGATTATCCTAACATGCTGGTAGTGGAATGGCTTGATAAAATCTACAGGATATTTCAAAAAATCGACGACGAGGTGATTTATTATTCCTCGCTTACAGCCATGGCTGATTTGATCAAGCACGGCTGTACCTGCGCCTTCGATCATCAATACTGTTATACCAGGGCTACAGGGAACAGACCGGTAGACAGGCAGATGGAAGCGGCCAAACAGTTGGGAATAAGATATCACGCGGGCAGAGGTACAAATACACTACCCCGCAGCCAGGGCAGCACCATCCCCGAGGACATGCTGGAAACCACGGAAAATTTTTTGAAGGACTGCGAAAGGATAATCGGCCTGTATCATGACGATAAACCTTTCGCTATGAGCCGTATAGTAGCGGCGCCATGCCAGCCTATCAATTCTCATAAAGAAACCTTTACCGAAGCGCTGTCACTCGCTCGTTCAAAAGGCGTTCGTCTACATACCCATCTGGGCGAAGGTGAAAATGAAATCATGCTTGAGCGTTGGGGAAAGAGAACCTTGGAATGGTGTGAAGAAATAGGCTTCATAGGTCCTGACGTATGGTTTGCCCATGGTTGGGAGCTGACTCCGGAGGAGTTTAAAACACTTGGCCTATATGGCACAGGCGTATCCCATTGTCCCGCGCCCGCTGTTCTTGGCGGCTTCCCTATACTGGATATGGGAGCGATGATGAAGGAGGGCGTAATCATTAGCCTTGGCTGCGACGGCTCGGCTACAAACGATTCCTCCAGCCTGCTGGATACCCTTAGGATGGCGTATATAATGCAGGCGTACCACTCAAAAGCCAGAGGAGGCTGTCCCGCTCCCTACGATATTTTGAAGATGGCTACGGTAAACGGCGCAAAGACTCTGGGCAGGGACGAGCTTGGCTCCTTAGAGCCGGGTAATGGGGCCGACTTATTTATGGTGGACACAAATGTTCTGGAACTGACCGGAACGCTGCACGATCCGAAAAATATTTTAGCCCGCGTTGGGATAACGGGGCCTGTATGGATGACTATTATAAACGGACGTATAGTATTCCGTGACGGACAATTAACAGGTGTGGATGAGGAAGAGCTGGTCAGAGATAGCCGGCGCGCATGGACGGGTTTCAACTCCCGGATAAAATAAAGGAGGTTCATATGAAGAAAGGTACGAAAAGATCATTGCTTTTAATAGTGTTTGCTTTGGCCATAGCTCTTACGGGCTGCGGCGGCAAAAGCGAAGAAAAGGATTCTGACAAGATCAAGGTAGCTCTGCTGCTTTCGGGGCCGGCAAACGACCAGGGATGGAATGCCACAGCCATGGAAGGGCTGGAGGGAGTTAAGGAAAAGTACGGCTTGGATACCAGCTATATGGAGAATGTTGGAGTGGCTGATTCCGAAGCCGCTTATACGGATTACGCTTCCCAGGGATATGACCTTATCATCGGTCATGGTTATCAGTTTGGGGACCCTGCCGTTAACGTATCAAAGAATTTCCCGAATCAATATTTCATGGCTACAGAGGCCGCGTCACAGTCTGAAAACGCCGCTTCCTACGTAATGAGCTGCGAGCAGGGCGCCTACCTTATGGGGCTTTTGTGCGCGTCTATGTCCGAGACCGGCGTACTGGGCGTTGTGGGAGGTTTTGAGCAGCCGTCCATAGTAAAGGAAGTTGAAGCGTTTAAGCTGGCCGCTAAAACTGTAAATCCCGATATAACGGTTTATGATGTTTATGTAAATTCCTACACCGACGTTTCATTAGGCAAGGAAGCTGCCATGTCCATGATAGCAAACGGCGCCGACGTGCTGTATCACGTAGCGAATCAGGCCGGAACAGGCGTAATCAAAGCCGCGGAGGAAAATGGGCTTTTGGCCTGCGGCAATTCCTATGATCAAAATTCCATCGCGCCGGACACGGTAATGTGTTCTACCGTTTATAACATGCCTACTGTTATATTGACAGCCGTGGACAACGTAAGAAACAATAGCTTCAAGGGCGGCATATTCCATTTGGGAATGGCCGACAGTGTTGTTGAAATCTCATCTTATAATTCCTTTGAAAATAAAATCCCCGATGATGTAAAGAAGCTTATTGAAGATACGAAAAATCAAATAATTGACGGGAGCCTTGAGGTTCCTGTAATTGAAACGCCTACAAAATAATTTAATATAATGCGCCGCGTTTTATTCGGGAGGAAGTGTTGATTTGCTCTTGATGAAAAATATAAATAAAAGCTTTTTTGGTAAGCCTGCTAACAAAGACGTATGCCTGGAGCTTAAGGCCGGGGAGATACACGGGCTTCTGGGAGAGAACGGAGCGGGAAAAACCACGCTTATGAATATCCTGTACGGAATGTATAAAAAGGATGACGGACAGGTAATATGGAAAGGCAGCCCTGTTGAGTTTTCTTCACCAAAGGATGCAATCGCCAACCATATAGGTATGGTGCATCAGCATTTTATGCTGGTGCCTACCCTTACTGTTTCACAAAACGTTACTCTGGGGCTGCGCCCAAAGGGATATCCATTTCCCAACAGAACAGCTCTTAACGCCTCTGTAAAAGAAATATCCTCCCGATACGGCCTTGAGCTGGATCCGGAGGCTATGGTCTCCGAGCTGTCTGTAGGAGAGCAGCAAAGAGTGGAAATAATAAAGCTTTTGTACAGAGACGCGGAGCTGTTGATTTTAGACGAGCCTACCGCCACTCTGACTCCTCAGGAAACGAAAAGCTTTTTCGATGTACTTCGAAGGCTGCGGGAGTCCGGTCGTTCCATTATAATAATCACCCACCGCATTCCGGAAATAATGGAAATCACCGACAGGGTAACGGTTCTGAGGGGCGGCGAAAACGCCGTCTCCGCCGACACCAAGGATGTTACTGAGGAAGAATTGGCCGAGTTTATGATAGGAAGACCATTAAAGCATGTACGTAGAACTGTAAGCGCGCCTGTATCTGAGGGCGGCCTTTCTCTGGAACAGGTGTCTCTTGTGGAAAAAGGCCGGGAACGGCTTAGGGATATTTCTATGACAATAGGTAATGGAGAGATACTTGGCGTTGCCGGAGTGGAAGGGAACGGACAGAAGGAACTGGCGGAGGTGATTCTGGGAATCCGCCGCCATACATCAGGGAAAATACTGATGGAAGGAAACGATATAGGCGGTTTGGATACTTTGCGCCGCAGGAGCTTAGGCATTGCGTATATATCTGATGACCGCCACAACGATGATCTGATAATGGATATGGATCTTACGGAGAATATGTTACTTAGATATCATTGCGAAAAAAGCTTCAGAAACGGATGGGGCCTGCTTAATAACGCGGCTCTTTGCTCAGCCGCGCAAAAAGCGGTTGAAGAGTACGACATAAAAGCCCCTGGCCTTAAAGCGCCCATAAGGTATCTTTCCGGAGGCAACCAACAAAAGTTCATCCTGTCCAGAGAAATCGCGTCAGCCTTGAAATGCGTTGTGGCGATCAACCCAATCAGGGGTTTGGATATAGGCGCCGCCGAATTCATACACGAACGATTGCTGGAGCTTAGAAGCCAGGGCTGCAGCATTTTACTGGTTTCGTCGGACCTGGAGGAAATACTGGCTTTAAGCGACAGAATAGCTGTGCTTTATAAAGGGCATTTTATGGATATACTAAAAAACAGCAATACGGATATGGTAAAGCTGGGGCTGCTGATGGCAGGAAGAACCGTTGAAAGAAAGGATGGGCAGCATGACTAGAAAGACCGCAAACCAAATGCTATCCTTTGCCGGCATTTCGGCGCTTACTCTACTGACGGCCGTTATATTTATCCTGATAGTCGGCGGCAATGTAATAATTGCGTTTTCCAGCTTTTTCAGAGGAATATGGGGCTCCGCGTATTCCATATCTGAGGTATTTGTAAAAGCCACTCCTTTAATTTTTACCGGCCTTGGCGTAACCATAGGCTTTCGCAGCGGCTTCGTTAACATCGGGGCCGAGGGTCAGCTGTACATGGGAGCCATTGCCGCCACGGCCATAAGCCTTTCATTCAAAGGAATGCCCGCAATCATTATGCTTCCTCTGATTTTTTTGGGGGGCTTTGCAGCCGGGGGCTTATGGGCTCTTATTCCCGGCACTCTGAAGGCAAAGTTCGGTATATCCGAGGTCATTTGCACCATCATGTTTAATTACATCGCCATCAATATTACCGGGATACTTGTTCGTACCTGGTTAAAGGATCCGAATTATCCATATCCCATATCCCCCGCCATGCCGGAAAGCGCCTGGCTGCCTGCTTTCTTTCCAACCTTACGTATACACGCGGGGATATTGGTTGCTCTGGCTTTCGCGGCAGCGGTATATCTTCTGGTCTGGAGAACACCCACGGGCTTCAGGATGCGAGCGGTTGGCCTTAATCCAAGAGCATGCAAATGCGTAGGTATATCAGTTAATAAAAACATAATGCTTTCGGCTGTTTTAAGCGGCGGGCTGGCAGGTCTGGCAGGAGTGTGCGAGGTAGCGGGCCTCCACCACAAGCTGTTGGAAGGGATATCTCCTGATTATGGATATCTGGCCATCATCGTAGCCTTACTGGGCGGCAGCAACCCGGCTGGGGTAATAGCGGCGGCATTTGGCATATCGGCCTTGCAGACAGGCTCGTTATCCATGCAAAGAGGAGCCGGAGTGCCTGCTTCCATTTCCTCCGTCATTATGGGAGTGATTGTTTTGCTGGTATTGTCCAGAAAGGTACTGTTCAAACATTTACTAATGAAAGAACAGGAGGGTTGACCTGTGGAAGCTTCCGCGATAACATTGTTAACAACATACTTGGCGGCTTCTGTCCGCATGGCTGTGCCTCTGACGCTGGCGGGCCTTGGTGAAGCCGTTTCGGAAAAATCCGGCGTTATAAACATAGGTCTTGAGGCTATTATGCTGCTGGGAGCATTTTGCAGCTTTATAGTCACGTTTTATACCAAAAATTTAATTTTAGGTCTTGCAGCCGGAGCGCTGGGAGGAGCGGCCGTAAGTATGCTTCATGCCGTTTTGAGTATTTACTGCCGGGTAAACCAGACAATTTCAGGACTGGCGTTGAACTTTACCGTATCAGGGCTTACCAGCTTTTTATTCCTTATAGTATTCGGGCAAAGCACTGAATTACCGGTCTGTAATGTATTCGACAATAAGAATATATTTGTATATATTGCTCTGGCCTGCGTAGCCGCGGCTGCCATTGTCTTTTACAGATCCGAATGGGGAGTAAGGCTGCATGCCGTGGGAGAACACCCAAGAGCGGCTGACACCGCGGGGATAAGCGTATCGGCTATTCGTTATGGAGCCTGCTTGGTAAACGGGCTTTTGGGCGGTCTGGCCGGCTCATATATCACATTGTCCCAGCTTGGCTTTTTTATGGAGAATATTACCGCGGGCAAGGGCTATATAGCCTTGGCGGTGGTGATACTAGGCAGGCGCAATCCCGTTGGTATATTTCTGGCGGCCATGGTCATAGGCTTTTCGGAGGCTTTACAGTTTAACCTTCAGACCCTTGGCTTTTCTGCGCCATCTCAGGTATTCACCATGTTTCCGTATTTAATGGCCGTGGCCGTGCTTTTGCTTTCTATCGGAAAAAGCGGCGACCCGGCAGCACTGGGCATTCCTTATGAAAGGGATAAAAGATGAAGGATACTTTTTCTATCGGCGAGCTGGCAAAGCTTTTTCAAGTCGGCTTGCAGACTCTGTTTTATTATGATTCTATTGGGCTGTTTTCTCCGGAAAGCCGAAACCCAAAGAACGGTTATCGCCAGTACCGGTTTGATCAGATATACAGCCTGGCGACTATTAGATATCTGCGTAAGCTTGGTTATTCACTGGATCAGATCCGTACATATATGGAATCCAGAGATATTAACAATACCTTGGAGATGCTGAAAGACCAATCCATGTCTCTTCAGCGGAAGGCCGAGGAGCTTATGAGGATAAACGCCGCCATCCAAAGACGTATCCAGCTTATAGAAAAAGAATTAAATGAAATGGACACAGACAAAATATTCTTCAAGGATTTTCCTCAGAGAAGATATCTTATCTTCGGCAAAGAGGAGCTGTTTTACGGACAGGAGTTGTTTTATCTATACCCTACCGTAGTTTTATATGAAGGCTCCAAAGAGCAATATACTAAGCATTTCGGATTACAGCTTGACTATGACTCCGAGGGGCTTGTGCGATTAGATGACGAAAAAGAGTATCCTCAAACATATACTCTGACCGCGGGGAAATTTATCTGTGGTTATCATGTTGGGGATTATAAAGACATTACGGACACAATAGAAAGCATCAGGCAGTTTTGCTTTAAAGAGCATCCCGGTATTTCTCCAACAGAGAATTTATCTGTTAATTATAATATCATCGATCAGTTTGTGGAGCAGGACAGGAGCCGTTATATAACCGAGGTCCAGATACCTCTAAATGAACTTAACAGCGAACTCGATACCGACTAAAATAAAATAGTATTTTCCATTAGTCAGCTATCGCAATTGGAGGCATATTTATGTATATAAAACGGGCTATAGAAGAACATATCCTTCGCGTTTCAAAATCCTTTCCTGTCCTGCTGCTAACCGGACCGAGACAGGTTGGGAAGACCACGCTGCTCCAGCGTTTAGGCGGCGAAAGCCGTAATTATGTCACGCTGGACGATCCGGACGCGCGCTTCCTTGCGAAAACCGACCCCGCCATGTTCTTGCAGCGGTATACCCCGCCCGTCACTATAGATGAAATTCAATACGCGCCGGAGCTTCTGCCCTACATCAAGATGAGCGTTGACCGCACCCGCAATAAAGGCGATTTCTGGCTGACCGGCTCACAGATGTTCCATACCATGAAAAATGTCAGCGAGTCGCTCGCCGGGCGAGTCGGAATTATGAATTTACTCGGACTCTCAAACAGTGAAATCAACGGTGTCATCTCCGAGCCCTTTACAACTGCGCCCGAGCGATTAACCGCGCGGCTGAAGCTCGTCCCTAAAATGGGCCTTGCGGATATATACGGCCACATTTTTCGTGGAGGGATGCCGGAGCTGTATGCCACCCCTGACATCAATCTGGAGACTTTTTACTCCTCTTACATCTCCACCTATTTGCAGCGTGATATCCGAGACTTAACACAGGTGGCGGATGAGATGGCGTTTTATAACTTCATGGCCTGCGTGGCAGCTCGAACGGCAAAGCCGGTTATTTACGACGAGCTTGCCAAAGATGCCGGAATCAGCGCTCCCACGGCAAAAAAATGGCTCTCCATTCTCGTTTCGTCACACATCGCCGCATTAATACAGCCATATCACAACAACGCGCTGAAGCGCATAATCAAAACACCGCTACTACACTTTCTGGACACCGGGCTGTGCGCCTATCTCCTTAAATGGAGCAACGCCGATGTGTTGGAACGCGGCGCTATGTCGGGCGCGTTTTTTGAAAGCTGGGTATTTTCCGAGATATATAAGAGTTATTTGAACGCCGCAAAAGAGCCGCCGGTATTCTATTACCGAGACAAGGATAAACGGGAGATCGACCTCCTGCTGATGGAAAACGGAACGCTGTATCCCATTGAGATCAAAAAAGCAGCATCGCCGGGCAGTGAGGCGGTCAAGCATTTTAAGGTTTTACAGCCATTGACCGAGCCTGAGAAATTCGGCGCGCTGGAGCAGTATAAGCTGGAAATCGGTTCCGGCGCGGTAGTCTGCATGGCGAATGACTTACTGCCCATAGACAGGAAAAACTGGTATGTCCCCGCATGGCTGATATAAGACAAAAATCTAATCTGTTTAAAAAAATAAACTCATGCATGTCTCCTTTTCGGAGAAACGCATGAGTTTATTTTGTCTTTTAACTCATTCGGGAAAAATGCTCCACTGCTTTAGCAAATTCAGCAATGGTTCGGTCGGCGTCTCCATGTTCGATCCCTTCCCGCACACAATGGTTCAAATGACCCTCAAGCACAACCTGTCCGGCTTTATGAAGCGCGCTTTTAGCGGCGTTTATCTGTATTAACACATCTTCGCA
>Ga0153953_1000817_pt1 | contig 11229 bp, 23 predicted proteins | sample TSNJ037MetaG_FD_104718 | JGI IMG/M metagenome (GOLD analysis project Ga0153953, IMG submission 104718) | Attine ant fungus gardens microbial communities from New Jersey, USA - TSNJ037 MetaG | ecosystem: Host-associated > Fungi > Mycelium > Unclassified | place: USA: New Jersey, Wharton State...
ACGGCTAAGAGCAAAGACCGCAGGGGCTACGCGCCCCCCGCACCCCGCGACCTCACAAAGCTGATTGTAAAGGGCGAAAAGAGAAAGTCAAGAGAAAAACGGTAAAAGAAAAAAGAATTGTCGAGGCGGGCGGTTCGTCCTCACCGTGAGTATGTTTTATTGTCGAAATTTACTTATTTTGTAGATTAACACTTGACAACATATGTACAATATGCTACAATAAGAGAGTAAAGAGAGTTACTTATAAAGAAAGAGAGGTATTTATAATGGCTGAAAGAATTGCGGTTCTTAAAGAATTTGGAAGCCCGTTTGAGGGTGAACAATACGAAGTTGACTTGACGCGGCAGTTTGGCGGCTACGAGCGTGGCGACTTAATTTGTTCAGTATGTCCTTTCGGGGCTACTTACTTGCCGTTGGAACTTGAAATTGCAATCAGAAAGGACGGTTCGCTAATTTTTAGAGCGTGGAATTTTGTAAAGAATATGAATAATTATTTACATACCCGTGAAATATCCATGAAAGAAAACGATAAAGTAAAAGAGGAAAGACCTCATATAATTCCTTTTGTTCCGACAATTGAACAGATTGATACCGTAAATGGTTTATTTTCGGGGAGAATAAAGTTTGAGGGGCTTAAAATAGCGGTAGGAGGGACGGTTCAAGATATTTGTCCTATCGACGTTATTAGAGAAGAAATGCTAACTGGCAAGAAAATATACCTTGCTTGATGTTTTAATGATATTAGAGTGTCTTAACAGCCGTTAGGACACTCTTTTCTATGAGCGGCAGGGATTTTGCTCTATGGACTTGCAATCGCTTTACAGGGCTTATATAAGCCTTATGCGACAGGGCTTGTCAGCGTCGCTATGTCCTCACCGTGAGTAAATGTATTTTTAATTCAAGAATATAAATTAAAAATACACTTGACAACCTATGTACAACGTGCTATAATAAGAGAGTAAAGAGAACACATACTTTTGTTTAAGAAAGCGAGGTTTTGAACATGGATAGAGAAATGCAAATTATGATTAAGAATAGCAAGCAAACTGCCGCCGAACTTGTTAGTTATGCAAACCCGAAAAGCAGAAAACGCCCATCTATAGAGCGCGTAAAGGAAATTTTATCAGGACGCGTTCCGTACCGTGGGGAAAAGCCCGTTATCACGAACGTAAGTATTACCGAGTACGGCAAAAACATACTTCTTAAATGGGCGTATTTCAAAGTGGAAACAGCAGACGGAAAAGTTTGGAAAATTACAGCTTATCAGCATTTGAAAGGAAGAACGCAAGAAGAAAAAGAAACTGATAAAACCGCTACATTTCCGAGCGGGCTATTTAATATCTTTCATGCGGAAATCGTGTAGACCGACAAGTGTAAGTAAATAATTATAAATGCTGTCCTACCGGCTTTACGGGGGAAAGGAGATATTATGTACGCAAAAAACAATAATTACGTTACCTATTTCGCTGATGAAAAGGCAAAACACACCGAAAAGTTGCATTACGGCAGGGTAAGTGAAGCTATTAAGGTGGGTGAGGAAAACGGAAAAAACAAGTATGAATTTGAGAGTTGGAATGCAAGATTTGTTGGCAAGGCAAAAGCGAAAGCTGAAAAGCTGAACGACAAGACAAGTATCATGCTTACGGAGTGGAACGCACGTTGTCCATATGATAAGGAAAAAGGGCGGGCGTTTCCGTACATTTTGGTTATGGATTTTGATATTTCCACGCCAAAGGAAGCAAAATAAGTAAGCAGAAACTAACGGGGGCGGCTTGCCCCCGTGTTATTCTAAAAAGTGAAAGACGACGTTAAGTATCGAAAGGAGTTTTGTAGAATATGAAACAGTATAAGGGAAATAGGAATGAGGTTGACATATGCGCGGATATGAAAGCGTTAGAAATGGATATTGAGGATGCGGCTTATGAACAGGGCGGCGATTTTATAACATTTAAGGGCGGTTGGTATGGCTTGCCGTTGACTATTGTGTTTAATGTGTTTAATGGACAGTTTGTGGTGTATAATGGGTTTACAGGAAAACAAATGGCAACGCACAAGAGCGTAGAATTGGACTGCGAAGAATGGTACAGTAAATTGTGCGATACTTTATATGTGCCTTTGGATTAAAAAGGGGAGGTATTAAAGACTATGACAGAAAGAGAACAAAAAGAGAAAGAAATTGCCACAATCCGAAAGAGGGAAATAGAAATTCTCCTTTCCGACGCTGATATGCAACGTCTTTGGATAAAAGCGGGTGAGGTTGGAATGACGGCGGGGGAACTGCTGACTTCCTTTATCGGTGATTTAGTGGGCGGCACTTATAGCAACGGTAGCGACGAAAGAATGTATGCTAATCGGTGGCTTGAACGGTGTGGTTTTTTTTATACGGCAGAAAAAACATTTTTGCGTTATTTGTTGGAATATGGCGAACTGGATGAAATGATTTTTAACTATGAAGAAATTGTTCAGTGTAAAGAAACATTGGCTGAATTGGAAGCACGGACAGAAAAAGACGAGGATGATTTAGAGGAAATCGAGTACATGAGAGAAGATATTATCTATCGGCAAAAGAGCATAGACCAAATATTTAACGGTTTTATAAAGTGGCGTAACGGGGAACATAAGGGGTTTGTTGAAGAAATGAATTTAATCCTTAAATGGCACAAGGATATGAAAGGAGAATGTGATTGAACGCAAAGGAAATCATTGTACAAGCAAAAACATTAACCGCGCCCAACAAGGGCATTGTGGCGTTGGTTGATAAAGATTGTTGCATTATGGACGAGTTATGTTGTTCTTATCCTTATAAGAGTGAGGGCGGTTGCCTTGACTATAACAGGTGTTCAGATGGTGAATATATGTTAGTTTGTCTTACCACAAGAGACGCTACTCAATTGGCAGAATGGGCAATAGAGACGTATAGTGAAGCCTTGACCGAAAGGGGGGAGTGAGTTGTATTATTACTTGTCTAAAATATGCTATCTTATAGCTTTTATTTTCCTTGTTGCCTTGACCGTGATTGCATTTAAAACACCCGTAACCGCGAATGAGAATGTTATATATTTAAGGTATTATGCGGTTGCGACTTTGGCAGGGGTCTTTGTCGGTTGCGGATTTGGACTAAAAAAAAGAATTGATAAGAAGCGTAATAAATCAGAATAAAGTGGTAGTTTAAAACCCGATTTGTTATCACCGTGATTAAATTTCTGCCATGCAATTAACACTTGACAACCTATGTACATTGTGCTATAATTAAAGAGTAGGAAATATTAACGAGTACGGGTTATAATTTACATTGAAAGGAGTAAATGCTATGCCTATGACAAACGAAAAGGCTTGGGATTATGCAATTGGCGTTGTGCAGTTGGACGGTATTAAACCGTCTGATGATTTTATGAAGTTGGTTGAAAAAGAAAAAAAGGGAGAAATGACAGGTGACGATATACGGCGTGTCCTCCATAAAAAATACACGGTAAAAGAGGGCAGGGACAATGATTGACCCTTACTTTTATGAAGATTGCGAAGTGCTGAAAAACAGACTTGGAATTAAGGATAGCGCAGAGTTGGACAGGGCAGAAGTGGATTTTTCGTGTAACGCCATACACGAACTATCCTTTTCACCCCTTGAGGGGAATTACGACTTTGAGCATTATTGCGGCTTTCATGCCTATATATTCAAAGATTTATATGAGTGGGCGGGACAGCCGCGAACCGTGGAAATGGAAAAAGCGGAAGCGGTATTAGGTTATATGTCTATTGATTACGCAAAACCGAAAGAAATCAACAAGGCGGCTACGACTGTTCTTGAAAAAATGAATAATAGAGACTGGAAAGTAATGTCTTTAGAAGAACAAGCTAAATATCTATCAAGTGATTTGGCTGATTTATGGAAAGTCCATTCGTTCAGAGAGGGAAATACAAGGACTACAATTACATTCATTTGCCAGTTTGCGGATAGCAGAGGGATTTTTTTAGATAGGGAATTATTTGAAAAACATTCTGCTTATACAAGAAACGCGTTGGTTGCGGCTTCTGCTATTTTTAAGGACGGTGATTTTAGAAATCAAGGTTATCTTTATAATATCGTGAAAGATAGTATTGAACGCGTCGGTCAGAACAATATGCGTCAAGAGAAGAAAAAGGGTATGGACGATTGGAAATCGCAAATAAAAACAATGAGGGCAAGTGATAGTTTGGATAAAAAGGAATTAAATACAAAAAATAAAGACTATAGAGATAACAGGTAGCTTATCACCGTGATTATATAAGACAAAAAGGAATGAGGTAGTTATATGGACAGGAATACTGATGCGGCATTTGGTTTTGCCGCAATGGGAAAACCTATATCCCCGCGCCGCCGAGAAGCCGCCTATGAGACTTGCAGGGGTGTTTTCGGGCTTGACAGTGTGGCGGCAATAGATGCGGTATTCAAAATGGCTAATTGTTTGGAGCGTGACGAGCCATTTAATGCCTTTGAAGTTGGCTTGCGTTATTTAGACATAACGGGCGTATATCGGTTGGTAGCGGTATTGCTTACGGCGTAAATCGTCCCATCTACTCACGGCAAGGACAAAAGAGAGGGGGTTATATGAAACATTACCGAAGCCGAAGAAAACGCAAACAGAAATATATAGAATTATTTATTTTTGTAGGTTTGCTTTTATACATGGTAAAATATGATAATAATAGCACATATACAATAATTGCGGGTGGCGTGGCTTGTCTCGTCTTTATTGTCGCTATTATTGTTGTATTGTCGAAGTATATCAAACGGAGAAAAAAGAAATTAAATTACATAAATAGCGATATTCATGATATAGACAATATGACGGGAGCGCAGTTTGAAGAATACTTAAAAGCGCACTTTGTCAAGCAGGGTTACAGGGTTAATATTACGCCATCTTCTAATGATTATGGTGCAGACCTTATAATGCACAAGAACGGTGTTACATCTATTGTACAGGCAAAAAGATATAAGGATAAAGTCGGCATTAAGGCTATTCAAGAGATAATAGGGGCTATGGGCTATTATAACGCCGATAAGTGCATGATTGTTACCAATTCATATTTTACAGCGAACGCAAAGAAGTTGGCAGACGCGAATAATGCCGAATTATGGGACAGAAATAAACTGATAGATGTTTTCCAAATAAAGAAAGGGGGTATATAGTGGACAAAGTAACGCTTGACTTTGAAAATAATATTGTTGAATGGGACACGAATAGTCAAAAGGGTACAGAAAATTGCCCAGACCTTAAAGAGCGCAGAACGCTCATTTTAGCGGCTATGGGCTATAGTGAATACGATATGAGCAATGTTATAAATGTTATCAATGCTTTTGCAAACAGCGAAGCAACAGAAGCGGAGTTGTTAGATGTTTTAGAAAGGGAAACACATGGAGAAACATGAGTAAAACACAGGAGAATAATATTTTGTTAGACACATTGGCAAGCGGTGTATTTGATATACTGTCGAATATAAAAATACGCTCATACAAGTTAGGCAATTGTGTACCGCCGATACGGATAAAATTAGAAAAGTCTATGTATGATGAAGAACATAAATTGTTTAACTTACAGATAAGCATTTTTAACACAAGTGAGTTAGTCATTGAAGATTTGTCTATTTCCTGTTGGCGGCGCGGGGAAAGATATTTTTTATTAAATAGAGCAATAAGCCTTATTCCAAACGAAGCTAAATCAAAGCAAATATCTCTAAGTAAGTGGATATGTGACGGTGTGGAACTTCCGTTTGCTGTAAAATATATTATTGGCAATATTTGTTATGAACAATCCTTTTATTTTTGTGGTGACAATAACTTTACGTGGAATGATATAATTGATATTGACGCAATGGGAAAATTAAAGCCAAGACGTCGCTATAGGGTTAAAAAATATTAAAGGTGAGAACTTTGCGGTTCTTTGTTTTTTCGTTATCACGGTGATAACATTATGATTATTTTTATGTTTTCCAATATACACTTGACAAACTATGTACATTATGCTATAATTAAAGAGTAATAGAATTAACAAATAAGAGCCGTTTTCATGCAATTTATGTTATAATTATGAAACACAACAGTAAAGAAAGGGGTTATGATATGGCATATTATAATTTTAAGGTTGTCGCAGAATTGAGGAACGACTTAACCGTTAATGAAAAAGGTGTTGCAATGGATAAGATTGATGAATTGCAACATAAATTAAAAATCGTCAAGGTTGACGAAACTACCTATTGTAAAGGTCAGCCTATAAAGGACTATGACGATTTTGGCGCAGTTGCTTTTTTCTTTAGTGCGCTAAAGGATATGAAAGAGTATTTTGTTAAACTCGAATATTATGATTTATGGGAGGGAAATAAGCGTGTCGCAGTCTGATGATAAAGAAAAAGGCTTGTGGGCGCGTGGAGTTGTTTTATCCTTTGATTTGGTAACGCAAGATTTGAGGGACAATTATTCAAATTCTTCCCCGCAAGGGGCTTATGATGTGATAAAAAGGTATTTAGTTAAGAATGGCTTTGAACATCTTAAAGATACCGATTACAAGCATGATAGCATCAACAAATTAGATACGGTTGACCTTTTGTATAGGTTCTCGAAAGAAAACAAATGGTTTCCGTACTGTATTAAAAAAGTCAACATAAGTCCCAATATAACAACTCTTGACATATCGGACGGAATAAAGGCGTTTCAAGACGAAGCTTGGAAAAAAGATAGAGATAAAGATAACGTCAATGCAGGCGAAAAAAAAACGAATAACAGCGGATTATCTTTAGCTGATTATAAAAGTGCTATAAATAAAATGAAGCAAAATAAAAGCGAAGAAAAAAAGAGTGAAAGCCATAAAAAAGACCGTGATAGATAAATTTTGTGATGATAGCTTAATTCGTGTTAATAAGACTTGCTAAAAAACAAAGAACTTTACAATTTCTTTGTTTTTTTTATTTTTTGCGGTAATAAAAAGTATACATTTTATTACTGCCTATTATTGACTTGTTTTTTGGTTGTAAAAAGTATATAATTACTGTATTGCAACTTGTAATATGCGACTGATACATTTTGCTCATAGGGGGGTGGTTAGGATATGGGAAATTATTACGGATATAACCGTGTAAGCACAAAAGAACAACATCTTGATAGGGGACGTAAGAGCATTGAGGAATTTTGCGCGGCGCGCTCTTATCCTCTTTTTAAAATATTTGAGGATAAGCAGACAGGGCGCAATTATGACCGTCCGCGCTATGTGGTACTCAAAGAGGACGTAGTACAGGCGGGGGACGTAATTATAGTTCCCGAATATGACCGTTTAGGAAGAGCCGACGAAACTAAAGTGGAATTAGAATATTTCAAGTCTCATAATGTGCGTGTCATTTTTCTTGATATTCCAACGACACAAATTGACTTGTCGGCTATGACTGATGAAGTTAGCGCGTCAGTGCTTGCCTGTATTAACGATATGCTTATATCGTTTTATGACCTTATGTCAAGAACGGAGTTACAACGGAAAAGGAAACGACAAAGAGAGGGAATTAACGCAAAAAAAGAACGCGGGGAATGGGGAAATTATGGCAGACCCCGAAAAATGGCTGTGGTTGAGTTTGCGAAGCAGTACGGACGCGTTGTAAATGGCGAGATTGGTAGCCTTGCCCTCATGCGCGAATTAGGATTAAACAAAGACACATATTTTAGATATGTGAGAGAGTTCAAAAACAATATTAAAGTTTGATGAAGAAAGGAAAATGGAAAAATGAAAGTAACAAGCATTAAAAAAAATAATAATAAGTCCGAAATTAAAAAGAGTAATATATGTAATGATTGCTGTCAACTTAATAATAATTTAGAGAAAGAGGGTGTATGATTGAAGAAGCCGACAAACAGAAAAGAACGGTTACATTTCATTGCTCTGAAATGTGGGTATAAGGTTGCCGAAGCATTATATATACTTACAGACAGGGAGGTTAAAGAACTTTTTGAGTTGAAATATAAGCATCTGAAAGAAATGCCAAATTATACGGAACAGTCAGCAATATGCATTCGATGTCATTCGGAAGTTGAAACGGAGTTTAATACATATTGTTGTTGTGGGATGAATCGAGCAGTTTATGATAGAGACGGATGGGAACGAGATATTAAAGACTATGGTGATAATAGTAGGTTGGAAGCCGATGCTGATTTTATAGCTAATGGTTATCAACTAAATTAAAATTTACGGAGGTTATTTATGGATTTAAAACATGATAATCAGCTTATACAATGGGATGCTGAACTTGCAATGAAACAATGTGAAGAAAGAGCAGAGGATAGATATTTAGAAAAGGACTATGTAATATCTCAATTTATCAAAGAGTTTAGCAAACTTGCAAAAACCAAAGGTTATATTAAAAGTTAAAACAGTAACCGAGAAAGGAGAGTTTATGGACGATAAGAAAAAACGAATGGTTAAAGATAAAAAAGAAAATCGGATACATTGCAATCAAGATAAGGAAAACTGCTATATTGATATAGGTGATTTGATAGAAATTACAACAAAAGAAGATGTAAATAATATTTACAAAGGCGAAGTTATGGATTTCGGATTACGTATTCAAAATGGAACAGAATATGACGGCATACACCCTTGTATTACGTTAGGTATACTTCCAAAAGATAAAAATGGATATAGTGATTTAGCAATGTTTTGGACAGAAAATATCGTCAAGATTCAAGTATTAAGGTTAGGTGGCTAAATTAAATTTTAATGAAAGTTTTCCGTCCTCACCGTGAGTAAATTTATTTTTAAATAATAGCAAATATACAAGATTAACACTTGACAACCTATGTACAAAGTGCTATAATAAGAGAGTAGAGTAACGAACTACGAGGAAAAGGAAGAAATTAAGGATTGTTATAACTGTTGGAAAAAGGAAATTAAACCGCTTGTGCGGTGGTAAAGGGGATTTTTATGGATAAATTTAATTACAAGGGATATTCCGCTTGTGACAGCACTTGCGGTATGAGCCGCCATGAGGTGAACGGCAAGATTATTTTTATTGCAACGGACGCGGAATATTCGACAGGAACGTCGGTGACAAACGCCATAGAAATGATTGCAACGAAACTTATAAACGTCTACGGCATAAGCCCAGACCAATTTACCCTAATTGAAGAAATACCACATAGTAAGGCGCGTTATTCAAGTGTATCATTTTTAGGCGACGCAAAATACTTACACGGACAACAATTATTAGTGTCAAGCCCACAATGGAAATCTTTAAAAGAAGTGGACTTTGAGCGAATTTTGGGCGGCGAATTTTCTTGCGATTATCCAGATTGCGGCGGCGACGATAGCGTGGGTATATTTCCTTGCCCTTTATTTGTCGAAAAAGACGTTTGCGGTGGTAAGTCTACACCTTGCCGTTGTCACTATAACGCTATGGGTATTTTGAAAGAACAATCCATCTGAAAGGAGTAGTTAATATGTCGGAGGTTGAACGTATAAAAATATTGATTGTTGAACCGTGTAAAGAGCCGTATTGTTGTGAAGTTGACAATGAATTAAAGTCAATGCAGGGCATTGTTGGTGGATATTTGGAAAGCGTTATATTAAGTAATCGCTTAACCATTCTTTGCAATGAGGACGGCTTGTCTCTTAATTTACCGAAGAATAATAACGTTGTTCGCGGATGGAAAGGCAATTTAGGTTTCGTTGGGACTTATTTTTTTGCCGCTCATGAGGGCGGCGAGTTTGTTTCTCTTACGGACGAGGATGTTACATTGTGTTTGTCCTGTATTACCCCGCAATAAGGACAGAAAGTTATTAACTTTATTCCACATACAGCGTCAGAGCGTCCTAATGTACATTAAGACGCTCTTTCTATGCACGGAGGGGGTTTTTACTCTGCGGGCTTTCAATCGCCTTACGGGGCATATATGAGCCTTACGCGACGGGGCTTGTCGGCGGGCGGTTCGTCCTCACCGTGAGTAATTATATTTGCTGATTATTGCTACTTTGCACTTGGCAAAATTGGTACAAAGTGCTATAATGCAGAGTGTTATAAGCACTATACTTTAATAAAGAGGTACATATATGTCTACCGAAAGAAGAATATACGAAGTTAATAAATTTGTACATGGTTCTATTTGGAAGTGGGAAACAGACAAATTTCAAAACGAGAGATATAAAAAGGGCGTTCAATCAAATGGGCGACCTGTTTTAATCATATCTAACGATAATTTTAATTCTGGAAGTACCGTTGTGAACTGTCTTACAATATCAAGTACACTTAATAGTAGTCCTGTACACGTTCCTATAGTTCTTGAAAACACATCACATATTCAATGTGAACAATGGCACACTGTACCGAAAACAGAGTTATCTTACTACATGGGCTTTGCTTCTCCAATGATTATGTCAAATGTAAAAGAAAAAATAAGACTTCAATGTGATATGTATAAAGACAGGAGCGTTGAAATACTTACCAGTATCAAACAGAGTGTTGACGATTTAGCAGAGCAAGCTAACAAAGGGTTTGGAGTGCCCGATATTGAAAAAGATATTCTTAAAATGATGGTGAATATAGGCAACTTCTTTGATTTAATAAAAATTGAGTTGTCGGGCTTGAAATCGAATGTAAAGCTGAATGAAGATATTAGCGAAGATAGTCACGTTGCGGCTAACGAAGAAGAAAAGCCTGTCAATACGGGCAACAAGAAACAGCGTAAAAAGAACAGGGCTTATACTGACGAAGATATAGTGTATATTCTTGACGAGAATAATACTGCCGAAATGATTATGAATAAATTAGGCTTCAAAGACAAGGCGACAGCACATAAAATGCGTTCTTACTTCAAAAAAAGGCAATTACATAACGTCGATAAAGACAATGCAACGGTAAAAGTGGACAAGCAGGGCAGGGGCGGGAAAAGAAGAATTTACACCGAAGATGATGTGCTGTATATCCTTGACACAAGTAACACCACCGATGATATTATGAAAAAGTACGGATATAAAGACCGTAAAACTGTCTATAATACAAGAATGAGAATGAAGAAACAGTATAATTTTTAGCGTCCTAACACCCGTTAGGACGCTTTTTCTATGTGCGGAGGGGTTTTGGCTTACAAATCTTTTGCGGGGTATGTACGAGTTATGAGCCGCCGCAATCATTTTTTCCTTTACCGTTAAAAGCCTTAGAACGTGGAGAGCCAAAGAAAGGACGTGGAGAACCGAAAGACCAGAACCGAGGGGAGCGGCG
>Ga0153953_1000821_pt1 | contig 11211 bp, 18 predicted proteins | sample TSNJ037MetaG_FD_104718 | JGI IMG/M metagenome (GOLD analysis project Ga0153953, IMG submission 104718) | Attine ant fungus gardens microbial communities from New Jersey, USA - TSNJ037 MetaG | ecosystem: Host-associated > Fungi > Mycelium > Unclassified | place: USA: New Jersey, Wharton State...
GGTCCTTGTCACCCGCATTACAACTCCAGTCTATGAATGTGATACTTTTATGCCCGAATTTAGGACAGAAGGCAAGTGGAAGCAGGAATTGCATCAAGTGTTGGTTGACTGGGTCGGGTTTGATGTTCCCGCTGGTGTACAGAAGCAGAAGGATGGAACGGAGTATGAGTTCCAACTGTGGACCCGTCAATAGTGCAGCATCCATATCTGTATTTTTTGGTGTGTGATCTCCAAACAAGCAATTCCATCTGTGTTGAAAACCATCTCTGTACGATCTATCCTTGGCGCTGCAAAGGCGTATGAGCAACACACCAAAAGCTAAGAAAACTACACCACACACTTGCTTATGTTTCGGGTTCCTTGTACACAAGACATACACACGTCCTTTCCTTTTCACAATGCTGCACCCATCACACATGACTTTGACGGAAGCACGAACCTTCATCCCTCGTGCTATCGACAGCGCTTGTGACGGAATAGACGGGATGTGTGCATGGTGGTGGTGAGATAAGGTAGGAAGGGTAGCGACGCAGAGTCGGGCTATGAGGGGTCGGCTTGTTGCAATAAGTGCTCGAAGCATTGCTTTTTTTGCCGGCGTCGACGCTGAGCAGAACTTAGCCCCGCACGTGACTTTCTTTTTTTGTATCCAGCATTTTTATTTTGCAACAAGCAAGCTAGTACTGGGGCGCGGAGAGCCTAGGTAAGGCCCAATGACAGGTGTGTGTCTACAGAAGGTCTGTGGCCAAGGGAATAGGGCGTGGACGAAGTTTGCTAGTGCAGTCGTGTGGTTCGAGGGGGATGTTTCCGACACGTGACTCTCCGACGGTGGAGCTCTGTCCTGAACCTGTGAAATGTAAACTAGAGTCCCTTACATGCTACATCGCTCATTGAATGCCTTTTAGAAATAGCCTGGTATCCGCTCCTCCCCACCTGGGCGGCAAGTCAGCTGTAATTTTATTCGTTGTGACTCTTCTTGGTTTCACGATCGAAAGCCAGCTTACCCAAGTATGTCATTCCGACCATTGCTTTCAAAGATTATTCAATTGTCATCGTGTGTAGTATGTTCAGACTAATCTGCATTATCGCCAGCCATTCTTCATATTGTAAGGAACTCCTCTTCACCGTCAGCCAGTATAACTGACCGTGCCGGCGGCTTAGTTACATCGTACACTCTTCATTCTCCTTCATTTTCCCCTTACATTTGCTGTATCTTTCAGCCACCACAGATTACACCATCTCCGGCCTTCTCTCAGAACTACGTCTTGCGATAGTCAACCATCTCTCTTCAAAGTCAAATTCTAGATCATCCGTATATGGACCTAGACCCTTTCCTAAGCTCAAGTCTGCTTTGTTCATCATTGGATTAACGATTGGCATCACACTACCTGCACTTCTTTGGTTTGCAGCAATCCCCCTGGCACCGTAAGAATCCCGTCTTCCTTATCCATCGAACCACTGACATGTGATGCTTATCAAGCGTATCTGATGTCACTGGTGAGTAGCACCCCAACAGAATCCATCATGATCTGATTGTTGTGCTTTCAGCTATCTGGAACACCAATGCTTTCTTCGTTTATCTTATTTCCATCAAGGCCTTTGGTTTAAAGTTAGAAATTAGGAAAATGGTTGCTGTGGTGCTGGCAACCGCAGGCGTAGTTTTGGTTGTATATGGAAGAACAGCGGTTACTCCTAAGAACCAAACTCAGGCTATATCCAATGCTCCCGTCCTTGGTAATCTCTTGACACTGGTTGCCTCTTTCTCATATGGGCTATATCAAGTTTCATACAAGATGTACGTTGTCCTTCCGAACGACTCGAGAAAAAAAGAGAGGAGCCTCTACCAGAGCATATCGGGCGATGAAGAAAGCGAGATTGAACACGAGTTTTCACGGACTACCAACCCTCTTCCTTTTGCTCTGTTTTCGAATTTGATGGCCACCCTCGTTGGACTCGCAACTGGGATCTTCCTTTGGGTGCTTCTACTCATGTGCGACCGTACCGGTATTGAGATTTTTCGGCTGCCCAAGGATAGATGGACAGTTGTGTGCATCGCCGGGATTGCGTTCAGTGGTACTATCTTCAATTCCGGTTCGATGGTATGCTTCTTGAATGCTTGAATCTGACAAACGTGAAACACTGACTGGAATTGGTGGTCTCACAGGTTTTATTAGGCATATGGGGTCCCATCGTCACGTCAGTGGGCAACTTGATGACCATTGTACTCGTTTTCATATCTGATGTAGGTGTCCTCGTAAGGTCTGCATCATTTTATCCTCTGAATGATAGCCAACTATAGCTTGTCTTTGGACTCGGGATGGATACTGTGACCGTTTGGAGTCTGATAGGCTGTTCTGCGATTGTTTTCGCCTTCGCTGTCCTTTCCTATGACATGTTCATTCATCCCTCTGATGATGGATGAATCCATGTATGGCGTCGGCAGTCATTCTGTCAGGTCTCAAGTCCCGTGTTCTAGGTTAATATACGGTTAATTCATTCTATTGTGACATCTCATCCAGACCAACAGTTGCATCGCCGTTGTTGTTGTCTTCTGATTCTGGAAATATCGAATTTGGTTCCAAGTACGTCCGTGGACTCATCAAGACATTGACTTGTTCAAAGTGTTTCGGTGGAAATAGATAGACGCGTACTCTTATGCTTTAAATATATATACATGCATTTGTGCATGTGTTTATGAGTGACGATCTATCACTTGATCTTTTTGTTTGGAATCAACAATTTATTATACAGTTCTATCCCTTGATATATCTCTTGATTGTTTCATTGTAATCAATAACCTAATCCTTCCCTTTCTTTGTATCTTGAGGCCGATCAAGACACTTTGATATAATTATTGATCCTGTTTGCAGTTCAATCATTGATAGGGATGATTCCAATGTCCACTGACACCCAACGGACAACTTTTGACACGACACCGTGTCTAATACTAACGAAACCCGACAATCCTAAAATGAACCAGCAAGAAAATGATGTCGTGTTTATAGCAGACGAGGTGACGATAAATACAAATACTCTGTTGGACTTCCTTGACGGCAGGGGTAAGATACTGAGTCTACATTTAGGGTGGACTTACGAGATGGTCATGATGGCGGGGGAATCATTAGAAATAGCAGACACAGTACTCAATGAAGAAGCAGAGAGAGAGAAAAGAGATAATGGGAAGTGCTACGTATGTACCCAATAACAAACAGAAAAAATAAAACAGACAAGGATTAGAACTACAGAAGTCCGAAGACCCAGAAGCAGGCATCGGCGCAATATACTTGCAGAGTCATGAGGGACGTGGAGAAGGTAGAGGCCACTTAATAAACCACACCGGCGGATAAAGCGGAGTGAATGCAAAAACGTGAGTGAAAGACAGGAGAGGGGCTGGCCATGACACCGATTCCAAGTATAATGGAGGCATCAATGGTAAGCGGCAATGAGTTGTGTGATGTTTTAGCATTCTTCAGTGGCAGCGATGAACACTGATCGGTTGATTAGTTAGCCGAAGCCATCAAGCTGGTAATTGGATTCAGGGGTGATCTAGAGGTAAAGGAGGAAAAGTTTTTTACCTTTTCCGCTTAGCCTTGGTCATTTCTTTACGCAATGCAGCGCCATCGAGGGGCTTGAGGAGCTCAAAGGCGCACAAAAGCTCTTCCGAGACACTGAAGATAAAGGCTTAATATGTAAGGCAGAATTCCAGGAATAAAAACAGGCTTGCCTCATACAAGCGCCATAATTGTCAAATTCTAACGTTGGAAAGATGTAAATGATAAACTTAACATAGAAGAGGGAACTCACCACCGCAGTAATTAGGAGCACTAAATACAGTGACAAGCGTCCGGTCATTCCAAAATTCATAACCATCTTCCACGACCATATGTGCACGACATATAAGGTCCATATCGTAGCGTAGGAGAAAATCATTTATGACAGCCTTGCCAAAACAATAACTAACACCGCGCTCACTGTCCTCCCAGTCTAAGGCAGTGTCAGAGGGGTCTGACCAGAGAAGATCGTTCAGGAGACCATAGTCAGGGACATCTGTTGGGCGTTGTATGCGTTTGATATCTTCCATTGTATGTAGTGAGGGTGAAAGACCGCCATGGACACAAAAGATCTTGGACGCAACGATGGCAACGATAGGTAGACAGTTGAAAACGTCAATAAAGGTCTTCCAAGTCTTGATGTTACACCGTCGTTTGCATTCGTCATAAAAACCGTATACTGGCGGAGATGGGAGTGTGAGAACAAGTGCTGAGAGACACAATCAAAGTACCTCGTGTGACATTGGCGCACTCATGGTTGCCTCTCAGGAGAAAGAAGTTCTCGGGATACTTGATTTTGTAGCAAAGAAGGAGGAGGATGGTTTCAAGGCTCTGTTTGCCACGGTCGACATAGTCGCCTAGGAAGAGGTAGTTTGCGGAGGGTGGGAAACCGCACATTTCGAAGAGGCGTATAAGATCTGAATACTGGCCATGCACGTCGCCAACGATCTTGACTGGTGGGGAAAGTTCGACAAGAGTAGGTTGGCTGAGAAAGACTTCGCGGGCAGCAAGGCAGATGGCGGTGATCTCAGTATTCTTGAGGCAAAGAGATTTGGAGACCTTGCCGGTGTAGCCGACGTCGAGGAGGCGCTGGATCATGTCGTCGACGTCAAAAGGCTTGAGCTTGTCTTTAGGGGCGATGGGTTCTGCGTGAGGGGCGGCAGAAGAAGCGGAGCCTGGGGCGAAGGGGGCGGCATTGGCGAGGATCGCAGGCGTAGTAGGGGGACAGGGCTGGGGTTAGGGGAAGGACGAGGAGAGGCGGAGGGAGAAGGGTGTCCTGGGTACGGGGAGGGGTGTGTGCGGGGCAGCGAGGAAGGGTCGGGCAGAGTCGGCTTGTGTCTTCCCACGCCATTGGCAACGGGAGTCGTGGCGGACGTCCCGGCCGAGTCGTCGGGGTCATCGGGGAGTGCAGTGTCCGCTGCCGAGTCTCTGTCCCGGGCGGGCCTCTTGCCTTTCTTGGAGGGCTGCTGGCCCATCTGCGCAGGAGACTGTGGCCGAGATCGGGCAAGGCGCGAGGCGATTGCAGAGAGCAGCGTCGGCGCCAGCTTGACGGTCGAGCACAAGCAAAGCAAAGCAGTGGTAAAGTACACTCCTCTTGTTTGGCTTTTGTTTGCATATCCATCATAACTCAATAACTTGTTAATAGGCATTACAACACTACTAACTCAGAACTTCCCAAAAGACTTGGTCGCAGCCTTGTTCTTCGATACCCGCAGCACATTGAACCGCACCGTCTTCGACAGCGGCCGACATTGTCCTGCACGTGCCCGTCGTCAGCACTCTTGCAAACAACACTTTGCGGCCTACTTACCAACAGTGACGGTATCACCAACCTCAACCCGGAAAGCAGGCGACACGTGAGCAGCAAGATTCTTGTGCCGCTTCTCATAACGGTCTGCAAAGCGTGTTAGACAGTCCCTCTGCAACTGGTCACACGCACTGTATTTCGGGATGTAATGCAGGTAGTCCCGACGTATGATAATCGTGCGGGTCATTTTCGTTGACACAACCTTGCCAGTGAGGATGCGTCCGCGAATGGACACTTGGCCAGTGAAAGGGCACTTCTTGTCTGTATGAGCATCTCAGGTCAGGTCACAGTCGAACGTCTTTGTGCAAACGCACCAATATAAGTGCCGTTGATCGCCTCAAGAGGGGTCTTGAACCCCATTCCAACATCCTTGGTCCACCGCTTCTGCTTAGTAATAATCTTGCCACCTGCATGCCAATATCCATGTCATCCATTTCTGCCGGGAGCCTCTATGTTCTTAGACGCACCGCGGGCCTTGGCATTTTGGAAGAGATGCTGTTTCTGGTATGCCTTTTCGACCTGTTTGGAAAAACATATTCCGTAAGCAAGTGATCACTGACAAGACCAGCAGGAACACACTTGAGCGTCAGCCATGATGAAGGTCTTTGTGGGTGGCGGCGACGATATCCGAGGCCTTCAAATTTGTTGATACTTGCTTGGCTAAGCCACTTGTGACTGTATAGCTGTTTCGGCAAGTCCCGTAAGACAGGATCAACCAATGAAGAAGATCTATCAATGATGCAGTTCCAAAAATTGACTTCCACTGTAGACCAGCACTTTGCATCCACATCCTCTGGGTCTACAGTAAACTCATAGTAATATGCAATAATATTCTGGTACTACTATCTCGCGAGAGAAATGCACTGTTCTTTCAACTCACATTTCTCAGAGAGCGTCTTGATAAAGCAAGCACTAAATATCTTTATCCTGGCAGTAATCATTCTCAGTGTCTGACTTAGAAGGAGCGATAGGCTTGTCTTCATCACCTTGATGGCTTTCAACAAAATGCCAGACCCTGAAATGGCTTGTTAGTCATGCGTAATCGAGACGCGACGCGGTATGTACACATGTTTGTTTCGCGTGTTCTGTTCATACGCACCTCAATCAAGTTGATGGGTCGTCAGCAGACTCTAGGTTCTCTCCCTCTATACCTTTACCATACTTGCCTGACGTGATCTTTAAATTCGTGTCTACCAGGTAAATTCTTCGAAGTGTCTCCAGGTGCAAAAACTCCCCCACCCCAGCAATCTAGTCTTCTTGAACGGAAGGGGGGTAAACGGAAAGCTCGCGCTGAATCAAAGGAAGAGAAAGCCAAGGGTAAGGAAGAGGACGATAATTCTGTAATCATGCCCGAATCCTGTGAGTTTCCTGTCAAATGATACTTGGGCTTCCTTCTACTAAAATCTGGATAGGTAAAAGCTCAAAGCAGAAGGCAGCCGTCAAGAATGGTTCGTATTCTCGTGCGCAGTGCGAAACTCACGCCTGATAACCACTTTATAGGCCCTCCTGCTACAAAGAGGCGTCGAATAGTCGACTCTGATGAAGATCAACCGTCCTCAAGTATGGTCTACCATTTAACTTCAGTTATCTTCTCCACTCAATCAAATTCTCAGGCATGGTGCCCCCCCTCGATTCTCCTGTTGCTGGTTCATCTTCCTTGGTCTCAAAATCTGCTTCATCGCGCTCTTCTTGCTCTTCTCGTTCGCCCCAGCCTAGGCAGAAACAAAAAAGCAAGGCAACAACTACCATAGCGACATCACACGCAGAATCAGAAGCTACTGTAGCATCCGAGCTCAGTGACGATGACGGAGAGGACGAGGTGGAAAAGGATGAACCCGAGGGGACCACTGCTGTAGGGGGTACTGCAGCAGCCAAAACGTTCGTATTCGCCATTTGTTCCCATCAAAAAGTCTCATATTCTCCCCAGAGCTGAAGCTGCATTACTACGGGTAAAGGATGTCGACATACCAGGAGGGTGGAAGGTCGGACAACCGTGAGTTTGATTCGTTCTGATATGCACAGCATTCTCAAACATACGTTAGGGTCCCATACTCCGCATTAGCGAAGACATTTTCCCTGATAGAAAGCACGACAAAACGACTTGAGAAAAATGCGTATCTTACCTCTTTCCTCCTACTTGTTATCCGACGAAGTACAAAGGATGACTACAAATCACTTCTTCAGACAGTATACCTTTGCATCAACAGAGTACGTTCTTCTGCTAGGAATCTGATGCATGTCACTAACTCCGAGAAGCTATGTCCAGACTACGAAGGTATTGAGCTTGGTATCGGCGAGAGTCTCCTCATTAAGGCCATCGCTGAATCCACTGGTCGTAGTCTGACAGTGATCAAAGCCGATTTGAAGCGCGAAGGTGATCTCGGCCTTGTGGCTATGGTCGGGTATCTTGCCTGCTGATCATGCCATTAACAACTGATGTATGTTACAGAACTCGAAAACTAGCCAGAAGACACTATTCAAGCCCAAGCCTCTAACATTGCCCTTTGTGTTTTCTCACCTCAAAGAAATTGCGACCACGACAGGACATGCTGTATGAGATTCAATGGCCTATGCGAGGTCGCTCTAACTATTTTTCAAGTCTCAGGCAAAGAAGGTGTCCATTATCACAAAACTCCTGGCGGCTTGTCAAGACATTGAGGCAAAGTACATCATACGCAGTCTAGAAGGGAAGTTGCGGATCGGCAATGCAGAACGGTCGGTACTGGTAGCTGTGTCACATGCTGTCATCCTCGCCGAAAAAGAAAGGGCCGACGGGAAATGGTCAAACGAAAAACTGGCAAAACGGTTGGAAGAAGCGACTTCGTCGATCAAATCGGTTTATAGGTATTTAGTCCTCTGGCATTATTCAGATCTACTATACAATCTCTCCTAGTGAGTTACCGACATATGATCAAGTGATACCCGCCCTATTGGAAGTTGGCATCGACCGCCTGAGAGAAAAATGCAAACTTACTCCAGGAGTGCCTTTGAAACCCATGCTTGCAAAGCCTACAAAAGCTATCGGTGAGGTGCTGGATAAGTTTGAGAACCAACATTTCACTTGCGAATACAAGTACGATGGCGAGCGAGCACAAGTTCACCTGCTCGAGAACGGAACTGTCGGCGTGTTTAGTCGAAACTCCGAAGATATGAGCAAGAAATATCCAGATCTTGTCGATCAACTTCCCAAGGTGACTCTGTTCTTCTCTCTATTGATCATTTTTGAACGAGATACCTCAGTGTATTAAAAAGACAACGAAGTCATTTGTATTAGATGCAGAAGCTGTAGCGATTGACCGGACCTCGTCAAAGTTGATGCCATTCCAAGAGCTTAGTCGACGTAAACGCAAAGATGTTAAGGTGGAGGACATTCAAGTCCGAGTGTGTTTGTTTGCTTTCGATCTCCTTTATTTGAACGGAGAGGTAATAGTCTCTTGTCAACCTTAATCGCATTTGATTCATGCTTGATACAGTCTCTACTGCAAAAACCTCTCTCGGAACGAAGAAAACTCCTTTACGAACACTTTCAGCCCATATCTGGTGAATTTGACTTTGCCAAGTCGTCTGATGGCGAATCTACGGAGGAAATTCAGTCTTTCCTTGAGGAGAGTGTCAAAGACGGCTGTGAAGGATTGATGGTCAAAATGCTCGATAGCGATGCCAGTTTCTATGAACCAAGTCGGCGTAGTGTCAACTGGTTGAAGGTATGGTTAATACTTTCCATACCACACGATCAGAAGTGGTTGAAACGCTTATTTTTTTAGCTCAAAAAGGATTATCTTGCTGGCATCGGTGATTCATTGGATTTGGTAGTTGTTGGTGGGTACTACGGAAAGGGAAAGCGAACCAAGGTTTATGGTGCATTCCTTCTGGCATGTTATGATGAAGACTCAGAGGAGTATCAAACGATATGCAAAATCGGTACTGGATTCAGTGACGAGAAACTTCAATCTCATTATAAAGAACTAAACCCACTCGAACTGGAGAAAGCCCCCGGCGACATCAACATCGGTGGCGCCAAACCTGATGTTTGGTTTGAACCCAAGGTTGTGTGGGAGGTATTGACGGCCGACCTAAGTTTGAGCCCTATTTATACTGCTGCTCATGGACTGGTAAGCTCTATCTGAAGGTTCTCATCCTAGATGGGATTTGAAAGCGGATTGATAGGTCGAAGAACGAGGTATTTCCTTGCGATTTCCTCGGTTTATTCGAGTCCGAGAAGATAAGAGTGCTAATGATGCAACGGGACCTGATCAGGTGAGCCACCCGACGAAGCCGTTCCAGCTTGTAACTCATTGAAATAGGTTGCAGAGATGTATCGAAAACAAGCACTTACACAGAAGGAGGGCAAAAAGAAAGGAGACGATGATGATGCATTCTGGTAACGTACGGCTCGACCACGGTATATATATGAATCTATATTTATGAGCACAATTGTGATGATAATGGGGTAACTAGAGATCCTGGAAAAGATTTATGTCCCATTGGATGATTTTTCGTGTGCAGCCTTGATTGCTTTCGTGACTTCACCTTCCTTTGTTGATGATGAAAGGCCTAATTTTTCCTCACGACCGCCCATATGCCAGTACTTGACAAAGCGTGCGTCATTGATAGACTGGGCCGTGGCGTTGGTAAAGTGGCAAGCGAAGAGCAAATAGTTGCGAGGCTGAACTCTCCATGCTGCAGAGAAAAACAATGAGACTCTGTCCAATGAGAAGAACATTGTACGTACCGAAACGCATGAAAACCATCCTGAAGGAAGAGTCAGAGACCAGCCAATATGTGACTATTTCGATAGACGCACGAGTAACAGGCAAGAGCGGTTGTCATCGTTCCTGAGATCATTTCCTCATCCTTCGACAAGTCTGCGATAGCAGCTAAGGGAAGACCCCAGTTGGCGACCTAAGGCTACTTGGTTATGACTGAGAAAACAAGCTTCGAAAAGAAGCATACGAACTGGTCCCCAGAAATGTGTACCTGGAACAAGTTAGCTGAGATGCAAGACTGATCTTCTTGATGGTTGAGCTCACTGAAAAAATATTCGCGTGCTGCTGGTGAACGCAGCCAAGTAAAGAAGGTGGACGCCATCGGGAGCAAGAAAACGACTAGGGCAGTAGCACCGAGGGTTTGGATCACGTGCACTATGGTATTATTAGAGCTATAAAAGGCTGCCTCATTGTATCCTTGCGATCCTATGAATTGATATGCAACAGCAGCAGCAACAATACCCTGGCTATTCTTACTGGCAGCAGCCTACATATCCACCCCAGTCTCAGCCTGTATACACCCAGCCTCCCGGCTCTAGTAATGGCGGATATACCCCCTACCCAGGTCCTTTTATACCTCTCGGACCTCCGCCTTCTGGCTTTGATCTCGCCCCTTATCAAACCCAACAAGAACCGGCCACTCCTCGAGCGCACAAGAAGCCAAAACATCATCGTGCAAAGACGATAGCCGCTGCCACCTCAACCACTCTCTCTCAACCGCTGAAATCTGCTCTCAAAAAAACTAACACCCTGACAGCCGAGCACGGTCTCTCAAGGTCACGAACAAATTCTGTCTCTCGACCTGAAAACACCCTTCACCGGATTCGAACTCATTCCAATGCAAGACCAAGTACAAACGGCACTGGCCAAATTATCGGGGATCCCAGTTCGAGTTATGCTCGTGAGGAAGTGTAATCCTTCCGAGGAATGCTGTGTGCTTTAACCATGCTAACTCAGATCATCTGTTCATATCATTTCATGGTTTTAACGAACTACAACTGGGAAATATATCGACCCTAGCGCTCAAGGAAATGCAGGAAACAATTTGGCCTTTGTGGCCTGCTGGAGCGACATCAGAAGTTGTCAATTA
>Ga0153953_1000830_pt1 | contig 11174 bp, 7 predicted proteins | sample TSNJ037MetaG_FD_104718 | JGI IMG/M metagenome (GOLD analysis project Ga0153953, IMG submission 104718) | Attine ant fungus gardens microbial communities from New Jersey, USA - TSNJ037 MetaG | ecosystem: Host-associated > Fungi > Mycelium > Unclassified | place: USA: New Jersey, Wharton State...
ATCAATCTGTTTTGACATGTCATCAAAAATCTTTACAATATCACCGGTTACCATGGACTGCTTGATTGCTATGGCAAGGATGTCAATGTAGTGGTTTGAGAACTTAGCTTTGAAGTTATTTACCGCCGTTTCCACATCCTGCCTACCTAATATTTCTGTACTAAGCTCCTGCAAGGCCTTTGCCAGTCTGGGAGATTTTACGATCAGATGGCACTCATATATGGCGTTTACTATGTACACACCGGATCTCGTGTGCAGCTTCAGTGAATTGTAGATGGTTTCAATATCAGATAACATCCCGTCATTATCCAATTCATTGTTCCTTTTAAGTGCCATACCTAATGCAAAGAAGCCGAACACCATGGCAGGTACTGCAAATAGGAAATGGAGGTTTAAACCTATAAAAAAGAATACCATTCCAATCATGGTACATAAAAACTGATATTCAAAGGGGGTGATTTTCCCTCCCGATTTATAATGTAGCCCGGTTGCATAAATCATGTCATTGATATCCTGATACCTGTTTTGTCCGGACTTTGCACTGGTCAGGCTTTTCACTGTCTTTTCTTTTGCCTTTAGCAAAATCTGCTCTGCCTGTTTTGCATAATTCTTCTGAATTATATAAAGCAGCATTCCAAAACCTGCACACAGGGTAAGCCGTACCAGGGTAATTCCCGTTGTTAATTCTCCTGTTTCCATTCTGTCTCCTTTCCCTTTTGCCAATGTGAATCCTGTCTTCTTTTAGTCCTTGACCTGCATCCGAAACAGCATGTACCATAATGATCCTACGAATACACATATCATGTACCCCAATAAAACCCGTCCTGCCAGACCTGATTGTAATATCCGGATTCCTTCAATCATGCTGTTGCTGCCATTTACTGATACTATCACCATGTAAAACATCACGATTCCCAAAAGCAGCATTACGGCCACACCGGCACGCCCTTTACGGACAATTACCTTTTGTTTCTCGACAGAAGCATTCTTCTTTTCCGCTATGACCATAAACTGATCTATGATATCCGCATAGGCAAGGGAATGTCTGGAAGTAATTTCTAATGCCTTAATCAGGTCTTTAAACAGTTTATATTCCGTGTGATCTGCCAGCCATTTCATAGCTCCCCTGACATCACCGTTTGCCCGTGCCTTGATTACTGCTATGGACACATTCTTCCGGATGGGATTTCCCACGTAACCGGCAGATGCTTCTAAAATGGTCAGTATATCCTGATAGGATTTTGAGAAGCTGGATATGACACGCATGAATGTGGGAAATTCTTTCTTTACGGCCTCATACTGCCGGTCCGCCTGCAGGCGCATTAAAAGGTAAGGAACCAGCAATATTAGTGCGGTCATAAGCAGGGTGTTTTGTACTGTGCTGAATAGTAATCCGATAATAATTACCAGTCCCATGATCAAGAGTGTAAGGAAAATGTAGGTAACTCCGTTAAGCCATGGTATTTTACCCTGCAGTCCGCTGTAAATAATCTGTATCTCAATCCGCTCTATCAGCGGAATACGAGCAGCTTCCCCCTGCAGCTGCTTTACCTTCTCAATCTCTTCTTTTTTCAGTAGATGTCCATGATTTAACTGTCTGAATATATTTTCCCATGACTTTTTTAACTTTTCTGTCTGTATCAGGGTAGTATAGAATAAAAAGATGACCGAAGCAGCTATCAGTAAGGATAATATCCTGATTATAACAGGATAGTACGCTGACAAAAATTCCATTAGCAGATTCCTCCTGTCACCTGTTCATATATTACACTGTTTCTTTCATTATCCCATCCATGGATTTCAATCAACTCTTTTATTTTGAAATCCTCCATGTAAATTACATTTGCAAAGTTATTGCTCAGAATACGCAGGATATCCTCCTGTGAGTAATCGGATGCCCGTTTTGCTAAATCTGCCAGACGTATCAGGGCTTCTTCTGCACAGGCTGCATGAAGCGTGGTCATGCAGCTTGCACCGGTGCACGAAGCATCGAACAGGTAACGAGCTTCTTCCCCTTTGACTTCACCGATTATGAACCAGTCTATATCCAGCAACAATCCATTTTTCGCCAAATCCTTCAATGTATAGTGGATACCCTCCCCTCTGTTTTCGATGGTATTCTGGCATATGATATCAGGGTGGTAATCAGAAAACATTTCATCATTTTCCTGAATACAAAGGATGGAGGAATAGTAAGGAAAATAATCCAGAAGAAGGTTAATCAACGTGGTTTTTCCGCTGCCCCCTTTTCCGCAGAATATCATGGAGCTTCCTGTTTCCACCGCCTGAATCAGATAAGCAATCTGATATAGCGAAAACATGCCTTCTTTTAATAGTTCTTCTATGCGGTATTTAAACTTTGGTATCTTCCTTATGTGCATACAAGGATAACTGTTGGAGTTGATCAGGTCTGTTGTGATATTAAACCGGAGTCTGTAGGCTTCGTTTGAGTTAATGTCCGTAAAATACTGAACCGCATTCAGATTGCTCAAATTTACCTGATTTCTGGTGGCTACTCTCCGAATGAATCCTCTGTAGTGTTTCTCACTACGGAATGTAATGTCGCTGACCTGCCTTTCTCCTTTACATTTCACAGTTATCTTAGTTGGCTCAATCAGCTTGATATCGGATATATCCGGGTCATTTATCAGGTCGTCAATGATATCATAAGACCACATATACTTCATGTAACCCTGCAGTATCCCTTCTTTTTCTTCTTTTGTCAGAGGGTATTGGTTGATTCTTTCCCTGACATATTCGATAAATTCGTCTTTCTTTAATAATCCGGTTTCATAAGAATGCAGCGGTGCCAGATTTTCCGAACTGAAATATTGGATGGTCTTATCCACATACTTGTCAGTGTCAGTATACTGGTTTTCAGCATTGCCATTCTTAATCAGACACTCTGCTGTTCTCTTATTCAAATACTTCCACATATCCGATTCTTTCATGGTATTGATATTTAACATATTTGCTCCTATCTGCCGGGTTATTTTCTTCCCTCCCCAGCTCTTACTCCGGCATTTTTTACCATGCCATACTCTATTCAAAATAGCTTTCATCCTTATGGATACGCAAGAATCTCCCTACATCCCCAATCTCTTCCGTGACCGGCATGTCTGGCAGGGCAGCAAGGATATCCTTCCGGTACCTGCCCCCTGCCCTGCTGTCCAGGATGGAAAATACACAGGTATCGGTCTCCCTCCGTATCCCACGGCCAATCCATTGGCGGAGCTTAACGAGCATACCCGGTACGATTACTTCCCTTAGATAGCTGTGGAAATCTTCGTATAGGGACTTTTCATACTCCGTTACCGGGTCAGGTGCCATGAACGGCAGTTTCACCACGATAAGGGAGGAGAGGATGTCCCCCGCCAGGTCAATTCCTTCCCCTGCACTGTCACTTGCCAATAATACACCGTTTTTGCTTCTCCGGAAGGAATCAATGGCTTCCAGCCGTCCTTTTCCCATGCAGAACAGGGGATAATCCTTTATCATGACACTAAGCTCCTGATATGCAATCTCCATCATCCGGTATGAGGTAAATAATACCAATGTATGGCCATGGGTTTGTCTGATCAGTCCGCACAGACGCCTGATAATGGCATCCATGTAGATACTGTCTTTTTTATCCGGAAAGGGCATGTCTCCTGGCAGATACAACAATGCATGATTTTGGTAATCAAAGGGAGATGCCTTGCTGGTTGTGGAGAGCCTGTGCTGCTCCAGCAGGCTTATGCCGGTCTGGTGTTTATAGCGACTGAAATCATTGTTGACTGATAAAGTAGCGGAAGTCAGGATACAGGTTGACTCCCTTTTCCATATATCCTCATATAACAGGAAATCAAGCTGTTTTGGCAGGGCACAAAGCCGACAGGCAGCCACGCCCGTGTGCTCCAGCCAGTAGATGGATTCCTCATAATCCAGCAGTGCCATGATTTTTTCCTGCAGCTGCTCCATCCGGCTGTTAAGCATTGCATAGCTTCTTGCCTTTTCATGGTTTACCGTATAGAAAAACACTGAAAGGCTTCTTAATCTTCTTATCAGTGCTTTCATGGGAAGCCGGATGCCCGGGGAAAAAATCACTTCCGAACAGGTCTTGTCATACCTTATTCCTGATGACTCGTTTAATAACCCGAACAATAATACATTGTAGCGTAATATTTCCTCACACAAATAGATAATCCTACCTTTATCAGGGTGTGAAGCAGCTGCACGGTATATGCCGGAAACCAGACGTTCCAGTTCCACGCTGTCCAAAATGATTACATACATCTGTCTGGCTGAATCAGTCAGCTTATGTGCTTCATCAAAAATAAGGATATCATATGATGGTAAAAGGCATTTTCTCCCGCCTTTCCGGCTTAATATGTCTGCCAGGACAAGATTATGGTTAGCAATCTGAAAATCCATACCTGTATGCTGGGACTTATGTATAAAATTCCGGTACCGGCAGATGGAAGTAAATTCACAGTTCCGGTGGCAGCGTTCTACACAGATACGTTCTTTTACATAATTGGTAAGGGAAAGCCTGTCCAGATCTATGGAACATGATCCTGTAAAAAGGTCAGTCAGGATATCAATTAGTTCCTTGTCCTCTGGGCGGTTATTATGGACAATGGAGGATAGATACGTTTTCACCCGGCTGTCACAGGCATAATGGGACTTTCCCTTACGCACCACATAAGTAAGGGGGGATTCAATAAACCGGTTTTCCAGCAGTATCCTGGATATCTGTGGTATGTACTCTTCCGTCACGGCTTTCTGCAGGGCAATGGTGGAAGTTGATATGATAACCGGTTCCTCACCTGCATGGTACAGCCGGTATATGGCAGCCGCCAGAATATAGGCATGGGTCTTGCCCGTCCCAACCTCTGCCTCACAAAGTGCCACTTTTGTTTTCTCCATGGCATCCAGCATGGAAAGCGCAAGGGACAGCTGGTTTTCCCGGAAGGCCATACCGTATTTTGGCAGAATATCATAAAATATATGTACCAGTACTTCACCTGTCCAGTCTTCTTTTTTAACATGCTCCCTGTTTCCGGATACCTGCAGCAACATTTTTTCAAGGGCTTTCTGATAATCTGTTTCTATAAGGGGAACTGTTCTGGAGAACATTCTTTTGGATTTTAATGTCTGTAAATCAATCAGGCGGTAGCTGTATACCTTCCCCGTAAAATACTCCAACAGAACACAGTTCCTCATTGTAACCGCTATCTTCTCATTTGGTCTGAATAAGCCTGCCTCATATATTATATCTTTTATATTTGTCATACTGACAGGTTCCTTTTTCATGTGTTTTATCTCCTTTGTTTCTCAATAGGAGAGATACAAGAATGTGGTGGAAACGGTATTTATTGAATTGTTTCCTGCAAGAAAAGAATGTTCCACCACATGGTTTCTATCTCTCCGATAGTAAAGGGAATAAGACCACTTTATAGATTAACCTACAAAGCGATTAAACCCGTTTAAAAGAATGCTTTTCATTCCTTATGTAAAAAGTGTGACAGACGTACTGCTGGTCATGCAGTCACCATAAAAGCCGCCCCTTATTCTTTCTCAAATAAGGGTGATGCATTTTCCCGATCGCTCGCCGGGCTGCCTTTCTTCAAGGCGGAAGTACCATAATACGTGTCAGGGGTCATCGCAATCCATCCCACCATAGGATGTCACTGCTGCAAATGTTATCGCTCGGATCAGCTTTCACTGTCGTCTTGGCGCATTCCAGCCTGTTGCTTCCGGTTTCCCGTCCTGTCATCGTTGTGCCCATCACACTACTATATGCAATTGTCAAAGTTCAGAAAGAAGCACCAATAAAATTCCCTTCACTTAACGTCCTTAAAACAGGGGGGTGTAGGGGTATAAATTTAATATTTTATATATTTTTTTAGCTTAACCATCGAAACCTCAATACTTTCCTGCACAGATGTAAAGTGTACATTTTCTTTTTTTGCTATTTGACGATAAGATTGCCCCTTAAAAAAATGACAAATGAATCTGTGCTGTTGCACTTCTGTTAAATCCCCACTTTGCAAGAGTAATTTTGCTGCTTCCATGACATAACCTTTTTCTTGTTTTTCTATAAGCAAATCTTCCAATGTATCTGTAGGTAATAATTCTATATCTTCACCTTCTTTTAAAACTCTTTCTCTTTTTCTATGGCGGGTATCAGCCAAATCCTGTTGATGATATATTTCATCTGATAAGGCTTTCAGTTCCATAAAATCAGCTTCTGTCTTTCCTGGATTACACTTCAAGTAAGCTTCAAGTGTTACCTCCACTATCCCATCCGAAAACTTATATACAATACCCTCGCTGAACTTGTTGAGGGCATAGTCACTATCTTTGTAATTACGCATTTATTTTTCCTCCATCCACTATTTGCTTTTCAGAAAAAGTTGGATGGAGGGCTACGGCAATGGTGATTTTTCCACAAAAAAATAGAAAGCAACCATATAAAAATTGTGTTTGCTTTCCAATTATTAAAACCTAACTTTAAAAAAACTACTACTCTTTTATTAAAGAATGCGGCTTTCATCAACATGCCCATTTGTCGGCATAATAAATGTACAGAAATACTGATGTAAATAAATACCTTTGCTCTATAATGCTTTATCTCATTTAATATCATGTTCTCCGAAAACTATTATTTCTGACTACTATACCTTTCACAGCTTAAACATGCCGTTTATAGTATCTGGAATCGCAAATAATAAAAGAGAGGCATAACGCTTATTGAAAACAGCGTTCTTACCTCTCATGCAATTTCATCTTAATTGTGTATACAAAAATATCGTCATTCTGCTGTTAGGAGTCAAAGAAAAACTCCATTTAGTATTAAAAAATTGGCGTGTTTCAATATCACATAGTTTTAGTTGACAAAAGCTCGTTCATATCAGGCTACAAACCCAGTGCTTATGCAAAACGTGGGGTGTTCCACTGTAATATTTTGTCAACATGATTTGAAACACGCAAAAAAATTAATGTATGACAACATAACTTTCAAAATTTCGTTTGCGTTATCTCACACGAAGCTCACGATACATCGTATCCTTACAGACACATTTTGTTCTAAGTAGCGGCATTGAAGCCTGTTGGAGGCATTTTTCACAGGTACGCTTATATTTACCAGAACGATAAAGATATATACATTTTCCATACTTTTTCTATATTATTATATACATATGTCACAATGTCACACTTGTCCTATATATCATTTGATATATATACTGTCATTTATTGCCCATTAATACTAATCTTTATTGTTACTATTGTTATATATTTGCTTACATTTACCAGTGGATTAATTCTTTTACCTGCTGTTAACAGAGCTGCAATAATATTTTTCATTTATACATACTTATGCCTGTGGCATGATCTTCTTTGGCAGGTGAATTAGCTTCAACGATAAAAGGAACCAGGATTTGCGCCGATAATAGAAAAGACATGCATCTTAATCTTGAATTTGTATAACCACGTTTCATATCATTTTAACAATGTTTATTGGTAATCATAGAAATCTTAGGAAATGCTTGAAAATAAAGAGTTTTTGGGTACGACCCCACCGCATCATGTTATAAATTTTTACACAGTTTTGCCCCTGTTTTTTCTCCTCATAAAAAAAAGAGGGCAATCCGAAAGACACAAACTACTACAAAACAATCTAACTATTAACAAGAAGCGGAACTGGAAGATACTCTTATATATAATTTCAAGAGAGGATAAATACAATGAGATTTTTATTTGCAGAGTACAATAAATACCGCAACAGCATTGATGTCTATTGCTGTGAAAACACTCTGTTACGGCTGTATTGTGAACAAGTTGAAGAAAAACTGATAACCACACCTTACTCGCAATTAGAGTTGGATTCTATGGCATTTGACCATCTGCTGGAATATGCGAGGATGGCACTTGATTTTAAACTACATGTATGGATAGATGCAGTAAACAATCTGGACATGCTGTAATAATCAGGCACGAGGTACACAAGTACGTACATACAGGAAAAAGGTTGATATTACTGGACTTACGGCGGCTGAATAGGTTTAGTTATACTGTAATATGATGACAAATTGAATCAGATGTAGAGTAGTCTCGGAAACACGATAAACAATTGAAACAATTCGAATGAAGATGGAGATATTGACAGATTGTATGGTCATAGTTGGAGAGGGTGATGCCTGAATTATAGTAGGATAGAAAAAAGAACATACCAATAAGACCTTCCGTATTTAGAAGATCAGGAACTGATGTATGGGAGTGCGTTCCATGTATCAGGCTTTTTTTATGAGTTGCTTATAACGGGCATCCAGATGAATGCAGATGCCAATCATTGTAGTGAGAAAAGAATAATGCTTCTTCCCATGGATCTTCATCCGGTGCAGGCCATAATCATTCAGGATCCTGTTATTGATACGTTCGGATGCCGTGCGCTGGTTATAGATTTTTTTATAGTCAGCAGTACCGCGTGGTACATCCGTGTACAGGCGGATATCCCACTCCGGCTTTGTCTTGATGACACGGCCATACTTTGAAGGGGAACAGCTATTCTCACATTTTGACACATGCTTTTTCCCAAAAGGGCACCGCCATATGATACAGCTGCCAGAGTTGTCATATCCGTTGGGAGCCATGCGGAGCCCCCCGCTGCATATTGGCGTACCGTCTTTGTCGATCTTAATGTTATCAGGAATGGTTTTGGGTCGTCCCCGGTTGCTGTTGAGATCAATAAAAGCTCGTATTCCCCTGTTTTTGAGCAGGTGATAAGAAGGATAGTTGTCCATGGCAGAGTCAAGGCACATATCCCTGATGGAAAGTGTGGGCATATGCTTTTCCAATTCATGGAAGGCAGCAAGAAAACTTACTGAATCGTGACGCTTGGCACAGGTAAACTTAAGCAGCAGGGGGATGTCCGTATGGAGGTCGCTGTTGTGGCAGGAGAGCTGGAACAGGGTATATCCGAAATAGTGTTTGTCAAGGTCACTGTCCCACCCCCATGAAGCATCCGGATCAGGGAAATGCCGCGGGGCGTCTGAAAGCTCCTGACCAGACATGGCGGATTTCTGTGCGGAGGTATGGTGTCCCCTATGGCTTGCGTGGGTATGAACGGCAGTGCCGTCGCCGGAAGCAGTGAGTTCATTGGAAGGGATCAGACCGCACTGGACAGAGGGAAGGACAGCTACGAAATAGAACAGCTGCTGCAGGCGTGCCTCGAAGTTAAAGGGAATGTCCTTACCATCGGAAATCCGGAGGGCAAGTTTTTCGGTGATCTTAGGATGGCTTTCAGAAGCTTTCTGGCCTTTTCCCTTTGGTCTTTCAGGTTTCTTACTGTTCCAGGAAGCTGGGAGGAGTTTTCCCCGCCCATAGAGATCAGTCTTAGGAGCAGTCCAGAGGCGGTTCATGAGGTCATAATAAGAACCAAGTGGAGGAAGTGAATGAAGCGTGCAGCCGATAAGAGTCGCCAGCACGCGGTCATGCTTAAGCCGTTCCACCCAGCGTGTGAGGGAGGAAGGAGTCAGACCCATGGAAAACAGAAGGAAGAAAAGGACAAAGGAACGTAGTATCTGTGGCTGGTTAGTGGCGGGCCTTCCCATGGGAGGGTAAAAAGGCTCAAGAAAATCCATAGCCCTGTCAGTATCGAAAAGACGCAGTTTCTGCCAGGGGAGCCAGAGTTCTGAATGGAGTCTGATCCTTTCAGAAGAATCAAAAACAGCTTTGGAATTGTTGAGAAAGCATTGGTAGTCATGCATGGATTGCCAGTACTTGATCATAGTGCGTTACCTCCTTGTGATGTGTTGGCGAGTTATACTACTTCATCACAAGGGCGCGTTTGGTTACCGGCACTTCGGGTAACCAAACGCGCCGCACAATTTAGCGACAATGTCAAGAGTTTTTTGAAAATTTATTTAAATTGTTTCCCGGCTTTTGGAGGGAAGGAAAAAATAGGACAAGAAAAAAGAGCGGAAACTTGGGCTTTTTGAGTTTCCGAGACTGCTCCATATTAGAATAGGAGGAAGTGTGAAATACCTGAAAGTTAGTTGGATACATAATAATGAAGACTACCCAATAGATTTTTACTTTGAATTAGATGATGATTTTAATGAATTAAAAAAGATTGAAATTTATAAAAATGGTTTGGTAGGCTATGCAGATAAAGAGAATGAGATAAACGGAACTATTGTATCGGAAGAAAAAATACCTTCTTCAGACGAAATTTCAAAGCAAAAAGAATTTATACTAGTAGAAATAACTAAAGAGGAATTTTACAAAATATATATAGAAAGAGTAAAAGGAAAGATTATTTAATACTAGTTAAGTTTGTATGTTATTATTTCTATGGAAGTGTTAAAAAGTTTGAACTGATGTAAAATAAAATTAATCAGTTTGAAGGTTTAATTTTTGCCCAAAAGGAGCCAGTGAGGCTAATCAAAAGGATTTTTATGTAACACCGGATGGACAAGTAGTTCCTGCTGCGGCTTATAACCTTCCTGATTATGATGGTAAGACTACGCATGGTGTTCTGGTGTCATCCGATGGACAAACAGTCCCTCTTATATCTGGTAACGCAGATCCTAATTATAAGTATTATATTCCTGCATCTCATGTGGAAGGAAAGTCAGCTATTTATATGCGTGAAAATGGTATTGAAAGTGGTGTAGTATATCATAATAATACAGATGGAACATGTCCATATTGTGATAAAATGTTGCCAACATTACTTGAGGAAGGTTCGACTTTAACATCTGTTCCGCCCAGTAATGCGAGTGCTCCAAATCCTAGCTGGGTAGATACGTCAAAAACATATATAGGAAATAGTAATATTCCCAAAAAGCCAAAATAGGAGGAAGAGAGTGATGCTTGTATACGAGTTTGGAGGAAAAAGCCAATGTGATGGTATTAGCAAATTACAGGAAATTTTAAAACATCGGTCGAAAAATGATAGCAATGAATTTGAATTACGAACAGATTCCCAGTATCCTTTTCTTACAGTATTAGTAAAAAAAGAGTTTGCATGCGTACACTTTTTTGAAGATGAGAGTGATTGTGGATATTATGCATATTTAGATAATCATGAAAATATAAGAGAGGAATATATAGTTTTCAATATGGGATCGGAAGATTCTGAAACAGAAATTTCAAGAGATTTAATAATACCACTTAAACAAGCATAC
>Ga0153953_1000833_pt1 | contig 11166 bp, 9 predicted proteins | sample TSNJ037MetaG_FD_104718 | JGI IMG/M metagenome (GOLD analysis project Ga0153953, IMG submission 104718) | Attine ant fungus gardens microbial communities from New Jersey, USA - TSNJ037 MetaG | ecosystem: Host-associated > Fungi > Mycelium > Unclassified | place: USA: New Jersey, Wharton State...
CCGAGGCCGACCTCGTCGGCTAACAGCACCCGACCTCTAAAGGTATTGAATACCTTCAATACTGTTTTCGTTTGATATTCATACATGGAAAGCCGTTGAAGCTGATTGAGGCACATCAGCTCGTCGCTGCCTGCCGCGCTGATAAATTGCTTGGCGTTATTAAACGTGCTGAACCACCGCTCGTCTGTCTGCTGAAAACTGCCCATCATTTCCAGGATATGGTTTACCCTGTCTATGTCCGTGTCAAAACGCCCAGGGTTTAACGGTTCATTTTTAAAGGGGAAGATTTTGAATTCATTCTCACCGGTCTGCTTGATAAACGCGCGTTCAGCCTTTATTGGGGCGAAAAATCCCTTAATGCCTCTGCCCTGTATCACATTGTCCTGAAAATTAACCGTAAAGCGGCGCTTTTCGGCATTATCTTCATCTTTTTCAATTAATACTTCATTCCGGTCTTTAAAAAGCTCTTGAAGAGTGTTGTCCATTTCCAGATAGCCCAAATCCAACAACTCTCTTTTTAACTCAAATAAGTATGGCATTGTTACCTCTCTGTTCGTTTTTTAAATAATTATACGTCAGAATGAATGAAATTGCCATAAAAAATAAATTTCCTGAAAAATAAAGAGGCTGAAAAATAAGATGAAAAATAAGTTGCTGCTCACACTAACCTGTTCAATAGCCATCCGCCTCGTCATTGCGGGCTCGACCCGCAATCCCCTCTCTACATAGTCGTCAACGGCAACTCTGTAAATAGAGTTTGGAATCAAAGCAATTTCCTATGACACGAAATGGCTATGACAAAGGAAGTTTTGCTTACCAATGCACGCAATGACGGAAGAGGGTGGGGGATTGCGGGTCAAGCCCGCAATGACGAAAGGAAAAATAAAACACCCGGCCGCTCTGCGGCCGGGTGTTTTTCTAAGCGCGCTTAGCGCGCACAAGGTGTTACTCCCAAAATCTCTCTTGCTTCAGCGCCAGTCGCTGCGTCCTTCCCAAATTCCTTAATCGCAGCAACGGCACGTTTAATCATCGATACATTTATACACTTATCATCGGCAACCAAATCAATATTGATATTGCCGCCCATTACGATGGATGAATAAATGATTGCCAGCTGTGCATCTCCGGCCGCTGATGCAGACCAGATGGTTCCGGCCGGTAAATTGCGCACAATATATAACAAACTCTCAACGGTATCATCAATGCCGCCTACAAGCCCCATCACTATCTGGCAAAAAAGCGGCGCGGAAAGATAATCTGACTTAAGCAGCCACTTGGTGTTTCCGAGCATTCCCATATCCAACACTCTGCACTCTGTCCTAATGTTTTTAGTTTTAAATGTAGCTGTTAGCTCCTTAAGATAGCCAGGAGTATTATAAATGGGTGAATCGCCTTCGTAGTTAACTGTTCCCATCGTACAGGTTCCAATTTCAATTCCTTCGACAGTATTAAAAATCGTTGCGCCTGTATCCCCATCCAAAGACGCTTCACCAAAAGAGTCGCATGCAATAACAATGTCGCATTCCTTAAATTCACGAATTAGCCGGATAGCCTCAACAAGCTGTTCTTTGCTAAGAAGGACATTCCCTTTGCCATCATTAATACATAGCCGGCAAATAGATACCCCGGCTTTCCATGCCGCATAAACACTGTTTGCGATACACTGCGGAGAATTGTTCTTCGCGCTTTCATAACAGCCATTCACCGTACAACTTATTATTACTTTATTAGACATAGCGATATTACTCCCCTCACTGTTTAAAAGGCTTAATCCCCAACATTGTTCTTGCCTCCGCAGGAGTAGCCGTTTCCCTGCCAAAATTTCTTGCAACCCGTACAGCTCTGGCCACTAACTCATGATTACTGGCCATCACACCTTTTCCGTAATACAGATTATCTTCCAATCCGACACGGATATGACCTTTTAAAGCGAGCGCGGCATACATCATCGGCAAATGATTGTTCCCAACGCCGGTGCAAGACCACATAAATCCCTTTGGTAAGCGGCTTACAAGATACTGAAGATTTTCCATCGTGGCTTCAATTCCGCCGGTAACCCCCATAACAAATTGGCAAAAAACAGGTGTTTTAATAATGCCTTGGTCCACATATGACTTGGCTATACTCAGCATTCCGTCATCAAATAATTCTACTTCCGGCTTAATACCCCTTTCACGATAAACATCAGCTAAATCCCGAAGGAAATAACCCGGGTTTTCAAACATCCAATCCATACCCCAGTTCATGGTGTCAATATCGTAAGAGCCAATTTCAATACCATCCACAGTTTTAAAGTGTTCCATGCGTCTCGCCCAAGGCGCGCCTCTTTCCCCTGTGTTTGAGCAGTTAATAATCAAGTCGGAGCCTTTCGCCCTGATCAATTTGATAGTTTCTTCAAACCGATTCCTATCCATTGTACCTTTCCCGGCGTCATCTCTCATATGTAGATGAACAATAGCAGCGCCCTCTTTCCAACACGCGTAAGCAGACTCCGCAATCTCTTCAGGCGTAATTGGCACATTTGGGTTCTTATCTTTTGATGACTGTCCTCCTGTTAGGGCAGCTGAAATAATAACCTTGTTTTCCATAATGTCATTTCCTTTCTTACAGCTTCCCGTGATACTTTAGCAGCATTACCAAACCCTCGTCCCGGAATCGCTTTAATCCTTCCTGATCTTGCCCCTCTCGAGGCGTTCTATGGGCTAGTTCCTCCATTACTCCCTCATGTGCAATTTCCTCATACTCGGGAGGCGAGCAGGTCCATGTCTCCATGTCCTCAAACCACGGCTTAAGTGTGGGAGCGATATGCTTTAGCTGATGCCGAATACCCCCAAGTCCTCCGCCCAGCTCCTGGAGCAAATGCGGCCCTAAAAGCCCCCAGCGTAGTCCGGAGCCAAAGGTTACCGCCTTATCGACGTCCTCTACCGAGCAAATTCCTTTATAAACCAAAGAATGAGCTTCTCTGTTCAGTGCGATTTGCATACGTGTGCAAATAAAGCCAGGGCATTCTTTTTTAAGCACGATCGGTTCTTTCCCGATTTCCTTATAAAAACACACAGTTTTATCAACGGTTTCCTGAGCTGTTTCGTCACCCTTCGCAATCTCCACCAGAGGGACCAAATAAACGGGATTATATGGATGAGTTCCGATTATCCTCTCTGGATGCTTAGCGTTGGCAGCGATTTTGCTGACCAGAATGCCAGATGTGGAGCTGGCGATAATTGCATTGGAGTTATATTCTTCGATAGCAGCTATAATCGAATGCTTGATTTCCAGATTTTCCGGACCATTTTCTTGGATAAATTCAACGTCGGAAACCGCGGCTTGTATATCCGTCGTGCACCGTATCCTATTGCCGCAGGCCAATCTCTCTTCCTTAGACAGAACATTGATTTCCTTTCCGGCAAAAAAATCCAGGCGTTCGTTCGCCTCTTTCAATGCGTAGGCCAACCGCTCTTCGTTTATATCATACATCACAACATCAACGCCCTTAAGCGCGAGCTGCACAGCCCAACCTATCCCAATTGTTCCGCTTCCATAAACACATACTTTTTTGAATGTCATATATATTTCCTCCAATAAACTACAATCAGCAGATGCCGGCAGATGCCAACACCAGCGCAAATATCGACACAATAATCGGAATCACTGTATTGGTTATAAAAACATGCTTATAAGCTTGCTTATGCGTAAGCGCGGAAACGCGCAGACCGGAGATTACCGCGCCGCTGTGGGGCAAGGAATCCAAGCCGCCGCTGCTGATTAACGCGATTCTGTGTATAAGCTGAGGATTAATACCCATATCCATGAATTTCTGCGCAAATGAATTCAACCCAATCGCAAGTCCGCCGGATGCCGAACCAGCGACGCCGGCACACACGTTTACGGCAATAATCAGCTTCATCAATGGAGACCCGGGAATCTTATCAAGACTCTCAATAATCATTGCATAGCCGGGAGTCGCCGAGACAACGGCGCCAAAACCTACCACTGACGCAACGCCAACAGTCACACCGATAGACTGCTCCGCGCCGGCGGCAAAAGATCCAAATATGTTGGGAAGATTTTTCCAGAACAATACTGTTGCCACAGCAATTGCAACCAAAAGAGCTACCAAAACAGAAGGAATGGGAAGAAAATTAAGCACAAAAATCAATACTACAGACGGAGTCAGTGCTTTGAATATCGTAATATCAGTATTTTTTAATTCAACAGTTATATCACGCCTTGCAATGGCCGCGCCTGTCGGTAAAAAGCCTTCGCCCCTTTTTTTCGTTTTACGCCAGGCGTGAGTAACGTATGTTATCTCAAGAGCCGCGCACAGAATAGCGCAGCTTAGACCGATAATGGGCGCGGCTGACGGCGTTGTCCCTAAATATGGTATAGGAAGCAGATTCTGGGCTGCGGGGCTTCCCGGCAGCATACTCATAGTGACTGTTCCGGTAGCCCAAGAACCAGCACGCTCAAGATGCCACGGAATATCCAATTCCTGATATGTGGTTTTCGCGATAGATACAATGAGGAACGTCACAACAAATAGGCTGATGCCGCCGTAAGTCAGCAATAAAACTATTGCGTGAATACTGAATATAGCAACGAGCTCCTTATGCTTCTTAGATTTCTTTGCGAGCTTGGCAATGGTCATAGCAATAACCTGTGCCGCCCCACTGTCTCCCATAATCTTTGCAAATATGGCGGACAGCATTAATAACAGAAAAAAGTTCTTGATATACCCTACAAATCCGTCCATATATACGCCGGTAAGGGAGCTCCAGAAGGGCATACCGCCTGTAAGTATAACAATTGCTGCAGAAAGAGGGCCGTATATGTATATTGAAATTCCTTTAAATGCCAAAAACATCATGAATGATAAACCCAGGACTATTCCTATAATGCTCATTGTTTCCATAAGTTATATCTCCTTTAGTTTGAATTTTATCGTGTTGTGTCTCAGATAACTCCCTTTGCTTTAAGAAAGCTATATTCTTCCGCAGATAATTTCAACAAGTTTAAGTAGATTTCATCATTATGAGCCCCTATCGCGCCTCCGTTCCATTTAATCTTCCCCGGAGTTTTGGACATCTTTGGGATAACATTATGGACGGTAATTGTCTGTCCCAGTTCTTCATCATAAACATTAACCAGGCTTTCTCTTTCCCGCATATGCAAGTCGTTAAAAATATCTTCGATATTGTTGACAGGGCCATAAGTAACATTGTGCAAATCCAAGAGTTTAAATAGCTGTTCCTTGGTTTTTGTTGCGACCCAGTCTCGTACGATACCATCGATTTCGTCTCTATTTTCCATACGGGCTTTTGGCGTTGCAAATTTAGGATCATCACTCAGTTCTATCCTATCCATTGCTATGCAAAGCTGTTTAAATACTTTATTAAAATTTGCCGATAGTACGACAGGGATGGCATCGCTGGTCACATATATATTACTGGGAGCGCCGCCTTGGTTTAAATTGCCTATTCTCTGTTTTACATTACCATTCACGCTATAATCAATAACAGAGTCTTCCATTACCCGAAACAGCGGCTCATAGAGAGCCAAATCAATCAACTGTCCCTCTCCTGCGCGCTTTTTATGATGTAGGGCCAGCATTATGGAGTAAGCAGAATGGATACTGCAAATCCCATCTACTATCCAAGCCCCGGCAAAAACCGGCGCTTTATCAGGATAACCGGTCACATATGTCAAGCCTGCATATGCTTCCGCCATTCTCGCGTACCCTGGTCGGTCTGCGTAGGATCCTGTCCTTCCGTATGCTGTTAAATTTAGATAAATAATATCCGGTTTGATCTTGATAATATTCTCATAATCAATTCTAAACCTTTTAAGCGTTTCAGGAGTGAAATTGGTAATAATTACATCCGCCCATTCAGCCAAGCGATAAACTAAGTTAATTGCTTCTTCATAGTGTAAATCCAGCGTTATAGTTTTTTTGTTGCGGCTCAATGTTTTGTTTAATAGAGAAATATCTCCCTTTTTTGGACGCAAAGATCGAGCCGGATCTCCATCTCTAGTCTCCACTTTCACGACTTCCGCGCCAAACTCCCCGAGAAATGCCGCTGCCATAGGCGCTGCCAATACGGTTGAGATATCCAGCACTTTTACGTCATTTAGTATTTCATCTATAATTACCGCCTCCGTTCCGCAATATAATCCGTAAAGCTTTACAAAATTATTGTATTTTTATTTCACATTACTGTAAAATGCTTATATTTTATCTTGACATATCATTTAAGTTATTGCTTATCTTTTCGTGCAATGCTATTCTTTAATTAAAAGAGGAAATAAAAGAGGAAATTTATTTGAAAGGATGTAGATTTATGACTCTTCGCCATTTGAGAATTTTCATTGCAGTTTACGAGCAAAAAAACATCACTTGTGCCGCAAACCAGCTCTATATGACTCAACCTGCTGTTTCCAGAGCCATAGGTGAAATTGAATCGAAATATGGGCTGCAGTTATTTATCCGGCTGCGCAACGGCGTTTCTCCTACAGAGACGGGGACTTGGTTTTATAAGCAAGCTCAGCATATAATATATTCTTTTGATAAAATGGAAAGCGAAGCGTCAAATTTCTCCAGTAGCTCACTTAACATAGACTGCTGTGCCATGCTTGGAGAGTCTTATATGCCCTCATGCGTCTCCCGGTTTAACAAGCTTTATCCACAGCTATCACTCAAAGTTACTATATCAAAAAGCAGTGAACACATCTTAATAGCGCTGCAGCGTAAAGAAATAGATATGGCCATTGTAGAAACCGAAATCAACAGCAACGATTTCTTAATGAAGAAGCTATTTGACTACCACTTAGTTCCGATATTTCCTCTGCTTCATCCATTGATTGAAAAAAATCACCTTTCGTTAGAGGAAATGGAATCTTGTGGATTTATCTGTACCGAAAAGGGGCGTCCTCTTCGTACATATGTAGAAAAAGTATTTTCTGCACATGGAATGCAGTTCACACCGCAATGGGTATGTATTAGTACGCAAGGAATTATAAATGCAGTCAGTCTTGGACACGGTATTTCATTTTTGCCTCACTGGTCAATAAAAAGCGCCCTGCAGAATGGTTTAGTCGCGACGAGATCTATTGATAACGAAGAATTACTTAGAAACGTTTATGTTGTGTATCCTAAAGAGCATTTGGGAAATTGCGGCAAAACATTCCTGGAATTTATACTTTCTGATTCTGTCGAAGACGCAACGCATCAATTTATGTGAGCTTATAGTTTTATTTAATAGACACGCAAAAAGACGCCTTTGAGCTTTTACTCAAGACGTCTTTTGTTTTGTTCTTTTCCGAGCAAACCTGTAAGCCGGGTTCTGTCGTGGATAGTCATCTATCTTGGCCTTCAGTTGCCTGAAGGCTCACGCGACCTTACCAAGAGCGGGACGGGCCGCCCATGCGCTCTTTATTGGTCTTGCTCCGGGCGGGGTTTACAGAGCTTTCCCCGTCGCCGGGGAAACGGTGAGCTTTTACCTCGCCTTTCCACCCTTACCGTAGAATTACGGCGGTTTATTTCTGTTGCACTGTCCTTGGAGTCACCTCCACCGGGGATTACCCGGCGCCTTGCCCTATGGAGCCCGGACTTTCCTCAGGCGCAAGGCTGTGCCTTGCGTCCGCGACTATCCAGCTTACTCGGAGTTATTTATGAACTGCTTAAATGATAGCATTAATATGAAACCAAGTCAAATTATCGTTAAAAGCGGATGTCGTTAAAAACGTAGACATTGTATAGCAAACACAAAACAGGACAGAATAATTATAAGAAAATTGTGAATAGGAGAATATAAGAAATGATCTATTGGTTGAAAAAAACTATCTATATTATTTTTTCCGTCGCGATTATGTCCGTAAGCATCAATATATTTTTGGGACCTCATAACATTGCGGCGGGCGGTCTTACCGGACTCTCCATTATTTTGGAATCGGCATTTGGTTTTAACCGTTCAGTTGTAGTATTAATTTTTAATATGCTGATACTTGTCTGCGCGTTCATATTTTTGGGGAAAAGAATATTTTTCAATACGGTGATCGGAGCTGCTTTGCTGCCGATTTTTATGGAGCTTGTTCCAAAGTATACACTGGTCGGGGATGTTATGCTGTCTATGATAGTAGGCAGTGTTCTTTTTGGAATATCTGTTGCCATTCTATACGCAAATCACGCGTCCACCGGCGGGACCTCGATACCGCCCCTGATATTGAAAAAATATTTTAATATCAACCCGTCTATTGGTCTGTTCATTACGGATAGCATTGTCGTTATACTGACATTATTTGTTTTCAGTATAGATTCATTTTTTTACGCTGTTTTTTCTATTTTTATAACCTCGGTTACAATGAATTATATTGAAACAGGATTAAACAGAAAAAAGACCGTATTTATTATCAGTAACGAAAAAGAAGCAATTTTACATGAGCTTTTGCATACTCTGGACATGGGAGTTACAGTTATCCCAGTATCAGGAGGATATACAGGAGAAAATATGGAAATGCTGATGGTAACGCTTGAATCAAGAGATTATCAACAGGTCATTGAGCTTGTTGACAAGTATGATAAAAAGGCGTTTATGATAACAAGCACCATTTCAGATGTGCATGGCTTAGGATTCACTTATGAATCAGGCAGCATATAAGGGTAATTGACAGAAAAGGTAACTATTGAGTCCTCTGAGCGGGTTGTTTGGAAGCGGAATATCCAAACGGTAAAAATCCTTCATCAGTTCTGTAGCCATATACGCTCATCTCTTTTCTTTGAATGTCTGCCCTGGGGCTTGCAGCCCAAGGGCAGACATTGAATCAAACCTTGAACTTAGGATCCTGCGCGCCGCGCTGGTGTTCCTTCATTACTATCAAGGTGCCGCTTGCCTTACCAACAAGAACCTTCTCTTGAAGAACGTTTGCCGCGGAAATTTCCAACTGGGAATCCCGAGCCAGGGTTATGTACTTATAGGCTTCAAATTGGCAGTAACGGGAAGTGTTACCGGCCTTTTCGATCCAGCCGTGATACTCCATAAAATCACCGGCGTAAACAGGAGCCAAAAACTCAACATTGTCATAAGAACGGAAAAGACTCTCGTCACCGTCCAGGCGAATGCACAATTCTGTACCTATATCCCCGAAGAAATCAAGGATCCTTGAGCCGTTGACCAGCTCTCCCGCATAATGAGCGTCTCTTGAGCTCATACGAACACGATGTACAATTTTTTCTCCAACCATGATTAGTACCTCCTGTAAAATTATTTGGGATGCTTTGTGTCTTGAATGACTAAAACCATGTCATAAAGGGACCTTTTTGAGCCATTTTTTGTGTGGTTCACAGAAAACCCGATTTTTTGTTGACAAGGCAGAGTCGGTTTAGTATAATGATGCACATATCTCGTGACAAGTGGAGAAATACTCAAGTGGCTGAAGAGGCTCCCCTGCTAAGGGAGTAGGCGTTTAAAAGCGCGCGAGGGTTCAAATCCCTCTTTCTCCGGGACAAGAAAAGCCCGTAAATACGTTATTTACGGGCTTTTTTCATGCTCAAAATTATTCATTTACCCTAAAAGAAGCTTCGCTAAAGTTGATAAATAATTTATATTTTAATAGTATTATGGTTTCAGGGAGACGATGAATATGCGTAATAAAATTCTCATAGTAGACGATGAACCTGGGATTGTCGCTTTACTTAAAGATTATTTTGAGATCAATAACTATCTTGTCCTCACCGCCAGGGGCGGAGAAGAGGCAATCAAGCAGGCAGGCCGTGAGCCGGATATTATACTTTTGGATATTAATATGCCTAAAATGGATGGCCTTGAGGTTTGCATGCGTATACGGGAACATATTCCATGCCCGATTATCTTTCTGACGGCACGTGCCCTGGAAATGGATAAAATAACAGGATTTGTGTCAGGTGGCGACGACTATGTGACAAAGCCTTTTTCCATCGAAGAGCTTGGAGCCCGTGTCGCGGCACATCTGCGGCGTGAGAACAGGCGCGCCGGGAACACGAAAGTCCGTTTTGAAGACGATTTGGTAATCGACTATGCAGCCCATACGGTGAGTATCCAGGGAGAAGAAATACAGCTTGCAAAAAAAGAGTTTGAAATTATTGCTCTGCTATCTGAAAACCGGGGGCAGGTATTTGATAAAGAACGCATATATGAGCGGCTTTGGGGGTATGATGCCGATGGCGATAGTACGGTCATTGCCGAGCATATAAAACGCATACGGTCAAAACTTAAATCGGCGGGCGCAGGAGAACACGTTGAAACAGTATGGGGGGTAGGTTATAAATGGAAATGAGAAGAAAAAACCATCCGCTGAAAAACCTGTCTCTTAAATGGAGCTTTGTCCTGTATGTCACGCTTTGCATCCTTGCAGCGCTTTTGGTATCCGTGCTTTTATCAGGTCTGTTCAGCAAGCTGCAAAATGACATTTATAAGTATTACGATGAGCTTTATCAGGATGAGTTGGCCAGACAGGGCGATCTTGTGGTGAATGGCGAAATCGTCCAAAAGGGCGCTATCCGATTTTACATGGAAAGCCTCCACGACAAATTTTCAGAGCAGGATATGCGCTTATATAACTTTTATGGAGCTATGTCCGTCTTGATTGTTCCCATAGTTTCCATGATCTGCGTCCTGGTTGCCGGAGTAGTATTTTACCGGAGAAAACTTAAATACCCTTTGAGAATTTTGGATTCCGCCTCCGCCCGCATAGCGGCGGGCGATTTGGATTTCAAGGTGGAATACGACAGCCGTAACGAGTTTGGGCGGCTTGCAGCGTCTTTTGAAACCATGCGCGAATCACTATATGATACAAACCGTGAAATGTGGCGCATGATGGAAGGGCGCAGACGCTTAAACGCGGCGTTTGCCCATGATTTGCGGACACCTTTGACCGTATTGCGAGGTTACTGCGATTTTTTACTTAAATATGTTCCTGATGGTAAAATCAACAACGAAAAAGCAATCTCTACGCTGTCAACAATGGACGTGTATCTGAAACGGCTGGAAGGATACACCACTACAATGGCCTCCTTGCAAAAGCTGGACGAAATCGAACTGTCCCCCAAACATGTGAGCTTTAGCAGCCTCCGCGGAGAACTTAAAAATATCGCGGATATGCTAAAGAAAAGGAAAAAACTGCATTTTAGCGGTAACG
>Ga0153953_1000838_pt1 | contig 11162 bp, 5 predicted proteins | sample TSNJ037MetaG_FD_104718 | JGI IMG/M metagenome (GOLD analysis project Ga0153953, IMG submission 104718) | Attine ant fungus gardens microbial communities from New Jersey, USA - TSNJ037 MetaG | ecosystem: Host-associated > Fungi > Mycelium > Unclassified | place: USA: New Jersey, Wharton State...
ATAAGCCAGTTAAGATTTCGCTTCTCTTTTCTTTTAAACTTATTTCGGTTGCCAATTAAAGCAGCCCTGCCTGTGTTGTCTAACATTTTCGCAATTTCAGCTTTCGCGTCTGCCATATCATCTTCATATACCGCCCCGCTCCAGCCTGACTGAAACAATTCAAATATCTCATCATTTCCAACCTGGAGATATCCCCGGCCGGCATTAGTAATATATGCGGCATCAGGCTTATGCAGCATATCATTGCTATCCTGCTTGTCCTGAACCCGCAAGCAAACGCGAAATTTAGTATTGCTCCAAATATTATCATCGACAGTACCGCTTGGCTTTTGAGTAGCCAGGATCAAATGCACGCCAAGGCTGCGCCCTACTTGAGCCACACTTATGAGCTCCCGCATAAAATCCGGCTCTTCCTTTTTAAGCTCGGCAAATTCATCGATGATGATGAAAACATGCGGGACAGGCATTAACGCTTCTTTATTTTTATAAAGCCTGGTATACGCGTCTATGTGGTTAACGCCGTATTCACCAAAAATGCGCTGTCTTCGCATATTTTCACTTTTAATAGATACCATAGCGCGATGCACCTGATTACCTGAAAGATTTGATATTTGCCCTATAACATGCGGAAGGCTGGAAAATAAATTCGCCATTCCGCCGCCTTTAAAATCAATTATAAAAAAACCTATATCATCAGGGCTGAAATTTATCGCAAGCGATAATATATAAGTTTGCAGCGTTTCGCTTTTCCCAGACCCAGTGGTGCCGGCGATGAGCCCGTGAGGGCCATGATATTTTTCATGTATATCAAGATAACAATTGGCTCCGCCGGCCTTCTGCCCGATTAGCGACCGCATATTCTCATATGTACGGTTTTTACGCCAACGTGAAAGCACATTAAAATCTTCAAGAGACGTGACTCCGTACATTTCAAAAAAATCTAAGGTAGTGGGAACATCTCCGCCGGCCTGCAAGGTGCTTACTTCAACGTTTGAAATCCTGCGGAAAAATGTTTCGGTCTTAAGCGTATCAACACGGTCAAAGGATATCTCCTTTCTTTCTCCGCCTTCCTTAAGGTTGTATATCTCTTTTAAGTCCTTATCGTTTTTCAGTATAAATTCACATTCATTTGGCAAAGCTTCACTATTTTCGGCCATAAGCACAACTGAAAAGCCGTGTTCCTGCTTTGGCTCAAATATGTATTTACATATAACCTCACCCTCCAGCAGTTCTAAATCAGAAATAAACAAAACATAGTGAGGCGTCGGTATTTTGCCTTTTTTGCCCAAATCCTCGTTCTCCGAGCGCATTCTCAAAACCTTCGTAAGCTCATAGAATACATCGCTCGCTTCATTTTTGTTGGCCGCGATAAACCGCATGCCTTTATCTTCTGTCCAAACATGAGGCAGCCAGCGAAAACCATTCCATTCCTTGGCTGAATCATCAAGATCGTTGTAAATAAAAACCAGCTTTACATCCGTATAACATACATTTGCCGCAATCTGAACGGCAAATAACCGGACAAGCTCAATCGCTCCCGACTTTCCGTCTCCGCCTACCAGCCCAACCAAAGAGTGTTGAAGCAGGTCTATACATAGGGGAACATTTTTCAACATTCTATAATTCTCGTAAATGAGTCTGGGCTTTTCAGCCAGAGAATCATTGATCAGAGAAAACTTTTTTTCAGGGATAACTATCGGCACCTGGAAGGGTACGTCCCCAAGGCCCAGCCTGGCGCCAAGAAAATCCTCATGATTCCTGTTCCTGCCCCACAAGGCTGTGCTTTTTTCACTGTATTCACAGCATTTTTCGGCATCAGGATACATCTCATGTAAAACGGATCTGTTATAATCATACTCATCCTTGATGCTGTCGGTCACTCTAAGCAAATAGTCTGAATACAGCTCAAATCTAAGCATCTCCTCCTGCCGTTCCATCTTTTTAGATGCCCTAAGCCTTATAATTGCCCACATAACCCCTATTAAAGCCGCCGAGCCGGCGGTAACAAGGCCGACATACATATATAAGCCGGTATTTGAGCCGGTACTGACTCGGCTGTATATTGAAAGCAGGCTCCCCATCAGCATAGGAATAACCATAGTAAATGACGGTCCTAAGGTCAGCAGCAGCGGCTGCTTTTTCACTTTTTGCGGAGATGGCGGCCCTTCAATTTCTATGGGCTCCATATGTAAAGGTATAATATTTCTTGGTGACCTATGATAATAGTGCTTTTTTTGCCCTTCCTTATTCGGGACTATAGACTTATCGGCCGGTATGCTAAACAAACGCAATACCGAAGCGTTAACCTTTACCTCGCCGCTGCTTGCATAGACGGCCAAAAGCTTCCCCCAAAAAATAATTTTTAATCCAAAAATATTAACGCAATCACCAAGACGCAGCTCCTGTTCTCCTCTTACGCGGACATTGTTAAGATATGTCCCGTTTTTACTAACGTCTTCAACATAGAAGCTGCCATTTCGTCTGCAAATACATGAATGCCGTTTGGAAATGATTACCCCGTTGGCATTAAAACAAATGGTATTGCCCGCGTCCTTGCCGATATAAATCTTATCTATGTAAGAAATATCATACTTGCCGAAAGGAACAAGACTTGAACGTTCTTCTTCAACCAGAACTGAAATTTCCTTTTTAAATATGCCTAGCTTTAAAATATATCCACTCTTTAAATTTCTCCCAAAGAAGCTTTCCCCATTTTGAGTAAGACTAAATTTATCACTGGACAAAACCCGCCATTCACCTTCCACAACCTCCAAAATAAGCACTGCGGTTTCATCCAGAATGAACTGCTTTTTATCCAGAGATATGATGTAATTTGAGTTGTTAATAGCCGGCAAAAAAAATTCCGTATAAGTATCCTCGGTGTAAAATGAAAGTATATAACCCATTTCAATTACCACAACCTTAAAATGTATTCTAATAATACCAGTCAGCTTTCAAAAAGCGTAACGTCAAACTGTGCCGACCCCAAACATAAGACATCGTTGGAAAGCAGCTGTTCTCCTGATTTATCGGCTACTAACCGCTTTCTTTTTCGAATGATTATAGTCTTGTTGCTTGAATCCAGATCCCGCACATAGATGTTGTCACCCACTGCGTAAACCTCACAGTGATAACCGGAAACCGTCGTGTCCCTAACAGTTAAGTCATTCCCTCTCTTGTGCCGCCCTATCTTTATGACATTTTCCGCGTTAAACACATATGGAGGCGTATTAAGCTCATTCTTTTCCGCCAGCTTTATCATTTTCTTTTTTTCCCGCTTCTTTTTATAGCTTAAAATAGAAACCGTCTTGTCCTCATTAAAGGCTTTTTGAGCTTCTGACTCTTCCAGAGTCGCCGAGTAAGCCGCTTGATCATTTTCCTCCCGTTTATCAATTGAAATACTGATGTTGCTCAAGGCTTGATTCAATTCGTCTTCCTTGATCCGGTCGCCGGCCGCAACCAATAGTTCCCTCCGGCGGTTTCTGTGTCTAACTAAAGCAACAATTGTCGGCACCGCTATTACAATTATGGATACTGCAATAAATATTTTGTTTTTAATTATTCTTAAAAACAGGTTTTCTTCTTTAGGCTCAATAGGAGTCTCTACATACGAACGAAGCTTGGATATAAGCAATACCGCGCTTTCTACCGTAACATTTCCCAGCGGATCAAAATTGTCATTTTTATCAGTAGTCATGAGCTCAATGTCCAAAATATACATTACATCGTCTATAGCCCAATCAGAAATTTCCGGACGATCCCCTACTATTTTATCCGAATAATAATCTTCAGCGGCATCCCAATGGTCCTCAGCTACAAGCCGAATAAGATTTGCCGATATTGTCGCCGCTTCTTCGCGAGTCAAATTAGAATTAGCGTTAAATTGATCGTCGCCTACGCCAATAATTATTTCAAATTTCTTCGCGAGAGCTATGTAAACATCGTCATCCTTTATATCTATAAAAGCCTTCTTCTGTTGATCAGTCAGTTTGTCATACATATCATGGGTAGTAGTATTTTTTATTTCCGAAAGCTGCGTTACAACAAGATAACAGAATTGGGCGCGATTAATATTATTGGTGTAGTTTGCAAAAAACTGGTCTTCCATCTTTGAATCAATTTCCTGAAATGACTTTTCTCCAATATCATCACTGATTTTGTGTGTCCCGCTTATGTCCTCCGGCTCTTGTAAATTTACCGCGTTGACAATGAAGGGTATGTTCAAAAATATAACTGTATATATCAAAAATAATATTGTTAATTTTTGCAATAATACCACCTGCCTAATCCTTTCGTCATTGCGGGCGTGCCCGCAATCCCCCAACCCCCCTCCATGTCATTGCGGGCTTGACCCGCAATCCCATCCCACGGATAAACCGGTGTAGGGGCGGCATTCTGTCGCCCGCGTAACGCCCGCATGCAGATCGCGGGCGGTGGGCAGATGACGGGGGGATTGCGGGTCAAGCCCGCAATGACGGGTCACATTTCAATTTACTGTTACAGTACAAACACTTGATATACCGTTGACTGTGGCCGTAATATCAGCCGTTCCGGTAAGAAGCGCCGTTATATATCCTGATGAGGAAACGCTGGCTATAGCCGAATTAGATGATGACCATGTAACACCCGGAACCGAAGCAATTAACTGCGATCCCTCGCCTTCGTTTAAAATCAGTGCAGGGGGGGACACCTTTAAATCCGGAGTTGGCGTTGGTGTTGGCGTTGATTCAGAAGTTGGCGTTGGTGTTGGCGTCGGCTCTGGCTCAGTAGTTGGCTCAGGCTCAGCTGCTGGCTCTGGCTCTGGAGTTGGCTCTGGAGTTGTCGCAGAAGTTGGCTCAGGCATAGTATCCGGCGCAGGAGTTTGCGCGGGCGTAGGAGCCGCAGGCGGTGACGCGCTTAAGCCTTCCTTTTTTTCTGATACTAAATTAATATCATGAGGTTCTTCTGATGTTGGTTCCGTAGGTGTATTGGTGGTCACTTCTGTTTCCCGTGTTTCAGACGGAGACAAGCTCTGTTCACTTTCCGCGGATTCTTTAGCCGAAGGCTGCGTTCTCTCAGTTTCCGCGGAGGGAAAAGCGGTCGAAGCGTTTGATGTAACATAGCCGTTCTTATTTAAATTAAATCTATTCGAAAAAACAGCGAAAGCAAGCGCTGTTATTAATATTCCACCGCACGCGGCAGCTAAAGCGCGACCGTAATGACGCCTTGGAGCCTGTTCCTGAGCTTCCTTTTCTTCTTCAGGCTCCGGCATGTCATGCTCATCAGTATCAACACTTGATATTGAGTCGTTTTCCTCTTGAGTAATAATTACTGTTTTATCCAGCATTTGAGTATTATCTAAAGCATTTGACCTGGCTAAATCTGTTTCGAAAAGAGATACTGTCTTATCTATTTGCAGCATTGATTCCTTAACGTCTATCTTATGGTCTTGCCGTTGTTCCTGTATTATAAATTCCGCGGGCATTACTTCCTCTTCTAAAAAAGAACCATCGCTTTCGGTATCAGTAAGCTCCCGCAAGCATTTTTCAAGAGCCGCTTTAAACTCCGCCGGTGTTTGAAATCTGTCCTTTGGGTCATAGGCGCTGGCTTTTCTTATTATGTCAGAAATTTCCTTGCCTCCATTACAAGCGTCCGGATAAGGCTCACCGGAAATACGCTTGTAAAGAGCCTCATTGCGTTCTCCATATGTAATTGCCGAAGGAGCCGGAGGCAGAAAAGGAAGCCGTCCGCCGTTCAATAGCTTGAACATAACAGTGCCTAATGAATAAATGTCAACCGTCCTGCCATAGCTGTCACCGCGAAAAACCTCGGGAGCCATATAATTATAGGTACCCTTAGCCGATAAGTCGGTATTTAGTTTATCGATATGCCGGGCTATACCGAAATCACCAAGCTTGAATCTGCCAAATTTGGTTATAAAGATATTCTCCGGCTTAACATCCCTATGTATAATGTTCAGAAAATTACAGTGAGTCAGGGCATCACATAAATCAATTCCTAAACCCAGAATTTCTGAAACTGTCAATTTGTTTTCCGTCAAATAATTATTAAGAGGTACGAGTAACTCCATGCGTATATAAATGTCCCAGCCGATTCTATCCGTTTTTTCTTTTAACGCGTAGTCCTCCACCACAACTATATTAGACGCCGCCTTAAGCTCATCCATAAGAACAATTTCAGCCATCAAATCATCCACATAGCCGTTAAAATATTCATGAAGCTCCTCATCTGTCATACCAGAGGCTTGCATTTCTCTTACTTCCGCTTCGCTTGGTATTTCCAGATATTTAATCGCGGAATAAAATACCTGAGTAAAGCTTTTTCTGCATGCTTTATATACTTTTCCAAAAGAGCCGATACCAATTTGTTCAATAATTTCCCATTCCGGCCATATTTCACTTAAATCAATCAAGCTCATGGATATCCCCCCGCACTTTGCTTTGCTCTTTACTTTACAAGCTTAAACTCATCAATCATCTTCCGAATTACTACTATAGCCTGCTCGACGCTCATGTTTCCCGCCGGGTCAAACTCCCCCTTATGATTGCCCAGCATCAGCTCGTTCTCATACATAAAATATACATATGGAGCCGACCAGCTTTTGATGGAATCGTAGTCAGCAAAGTCCGCCTTCATCTTATCCGCGCTTATTGTCATGTTAATTTTGACATTCGGAACAATACTGCTAATTGTTTCGCAAAAAACCTTCGCGGCTTGTTCCCGTGTAATATGGGCGTCGGGTGCAAATCTAACTGCCGTTACACCGCTGATAATGCCTAATTTATATGCTTTTTCTATATCAGCCTTATAGATACTGTCCGCAATATCCATAAAAGGACTGTATGCAATATCCAGACTTTTATTTGTACCGGCTTCATATACCTTTACTAAAATTGAAACCAGTTGACCTCTTGTTATGGGCGCGGTATATCCGGTCAACATAGCTCTTGGCAGCAGATTTCTGTCAGTGAGTGATATAGCGTCATTTTTAGCCCAGCCGCTAATGCCTGAAAACAAATCAACTTCATAATTCGAAATATTTTTCGCGCTTGATATGCTGGTAATAGGCTCCAGTATAATCGAATCTTCTTTCGCTGTTCCCACTTGCTTATTTTTATTTCTGCCCCATCCCGACACGGAGCTTTCCGTAGAATTTCTTGCAAGAGCCAAAACATGCGACGTACCTGCGGATATGTATTTAATATCTTTACCTGATATTACCTGCGCGGTTTTGTTAATAGCGCGGCTGGTGCCATTTCCAGCCTGACCGTACTCACCATTTCCCCAGATGTAAACCGATCCGGAATCAGAAACCGCCGCGGAAAAATTCTGACCCGCGCTCACATACACTATTTTAGATTTAGAAAGACCGAGGTCTGCTTTTATAGGCTTACTTGAATTATTTGTCGTACCGTCTCCCAACTGACCGTAATCATTACTTCCCCAAGCATATAAAGTACCATCTCCGGCAACTGCCAGCGAGTGGGAGCTTCCCGCTCCAATAGATATAATATCAGCTATCCCCACAGCCTTAACAGGAGACTCTGCATCTATTGTCGTACCGTTACCCAATTGCCCGCTGCCGTTATATCCCCAGGCATACACCTCTCCAGCCGCGGAAAGAGCCAAATAATGGCTTGTACCGGCAGAAATAGCGATCACGGAGCCATTTAACCCCTCTACCTTTTCAACGTCAGCCGTATATGACCAGGAATATACATTCCCTCCGGCCGTTAAGAGTAACAAATCCGTTCCTGCTGACAAAGCAACTATTTTTTCAGGCAGAATAAGCTCCCGCGCCTTAGAATCCAGCTTGCCTCCCCATACATAAACAGTACCTATTTCCGATAAAGCGGCGGATATTTCTGTTCCGGCGGCAACAGCCAGAAATTTGAGCTGACTCGGCAGTACATTTGTTTTCTTTGGAGGCGATAAAGAATCCAAACCGCTTATCCCCAATTGAAAGCTGCTATTACTTCCCCATACAAAAACACTGCCATGGGAGCTTACCGCAAGAGAATGGGCATTACCAGCGGAAATTACCGAGTTAAGCCCGCCTGTCACGATATCTCCCTCAGCCGCCTGCACGCTAACCTTTTTGAAAATAAATAAAACGGCTAGAATACAAACCACAATATGCTTAAGCTTCATTCTTCTTCCCTCGTTTCTAAATGACTATAGGTACCATTCTATGATGGTACAAAAAATTTGTCAATAAGTGGTAATTTGTTAAAAATTTTACGATTTTTCTGTTTTTTGTATTTTCACAACTCTTACGAAACAAATAAAGGAATACATGAACAAAACGCGCTGTGCGCGTATTTGTTATCCATGATTTGTCTAGGAAATTGCTTCCGCATGCGTTTCGCCGCGCTTCTGGGCGAAACGCTGGAATCAAAGCAATTTCCTATGACATGAAAAAACGGACAGTCATTCTAACCGTCCGTTTTTTTGTCGTTTTACTTATCCCACCATGATCGGTTGTCTATATACCATTTCACAGTATTCTCAATTCCTTCTTTTAAATTATAAGTACATTCCCATTTCAAGTATTTTCTTGATTTACTGCTATCAAGAGCATATCGCGTATCATGTCCCGGTCTATCGTTTACTTTTACAATTGCGTCATGAGGCTTACCTAATATATTTAAAATTATTCCGGCCATTTCTATGTTTGTTGTCTCTGCTCCACTGCCTATATTGTATACTTCTCCAATTTCACCATAAAGCAAAGCTTTGGCAATGGCAGCGTTATGATCTAAAACGTGAATCCACTCTCTAATATTATTTCCTTCGCCATAAATAGGAATTGGCTGCCCGCTTAAAGCCTTCGAAATACAAGTAGGGATAAATTTTTCCTTGTATTGATAGGGACCGTAATTATTACAGCACCTTGTAACAATTACCGGAAAACCGTATGTTTTAAAAAATGCTCTTGCCAGCAAATCTGCGCCGGCTTTTGTAGCCGAATAAGGACTGTTGGGTTGCAATTGTGTTTGTTCAGTAAAAAAGTCTTCAAGATTTTCAATGCTTCCATAAACCTCGTCTGTTGAAACCTGTAAAAACCTATGTCCTTCATATCCGGCTTTACCCCAAAGCTTATGGGCGCAAGAAAGCAAATTTAAAGTTCCTATTAAATTAGTCTGCCCAAATACCAATGGGCTTTCTATGCTTCGGTCTACATGAGATTCAGCTGCAAAATTAACTATGAAATCAGGCGTATAATTGCTAAATACTTCATTTACTTTATCATTGTCGCAAATGTCACCCTTAACAAAAATATATCTGGGATATAAGGCGACATCGTGTAAGTTTTCAAGGTTTCCGGCGTAAGTAAGGTTATCATAGTTTATAACAATAAAATCTGTATAATTTTTTAAAATATAGCTTATAAAGTTACTTCCTATAAAACCCGCCCCGCCTGTGACAAGTAATACTTTCATTATTTAATCCTCCAGTTTTTGCTGCGCGCGCAACATATAATTTATAAATTAATTTCGCAATTATCGCCTACTAAAAGCGATATGCACGGCATTCCTTCTTCTGTAGACTTAATTTTAACATCTTTACCAATGAGGCTGCCACTTATTCTCTTATTGACATTGTTTAGCTGAGTATTATTTAAAATAATGCTGTTGTCAATTTCACAGCCAACTACTGTAACCTCCTTACCTATAGAAGTGTTAGGTCCGATCCGGCTATCTAAAATAGTTGAACCGTCTGCTATAGCAACCGGCCCGGTAATTGTACTGTTTTTTATTACCACATGCTTATCCATCAGTATTGTGCCTTCAAGCTTTGAATTTGCTTGATCCGCATATTGATATTCACATCCGCGTTTTATTTCACCTAACATGAGCCTATTGGCTTCCAGCATATCCTCCAGGTTACCGGTATCCTTCCACCAGCCCTCAATAATTTCATAAGTAACCTTACCTCCCATTTCAATTTGTTTTTGGATGGCATCGGTTATTTCCAACTCACCTCTTTGAGAAGGCTTTGTATTTTCAATAGCTGTAAAAATACTTTTATCAAAAATATATATTCCAGTTATAATTAAGTCGCTGATAAAATCTTTCGGTTTTTCAACCAGTTTAACAATATAGTTATTTTCAACAACAGCAACGCCGTATTGGGACGGATTTTCCACCTTGTATAGCAAAAGGGACGAGTTTACGGCTTTCGAATCATTCATTGGCATATCTGAAGTGTTACCTATACGGCTTTCATAAAAATTATCTATAAACTTATTAAGCTCCATGCTGAAAACATTATCTCCCAATACCATAAGAAAGTCGTCCTCTCCTATAAAGTCTTTGGCCATATTTACCGCATGAGCAAGCCCCAAAGGAGGAGTTTGATGGATATAAGTGACTTGTATATTCCATTGCTCACCATTTCCAACAACTCTTTCAACTTCATCACAGGTATCTCCAACGATAATTCCAATTTCCTTTATACCTATCCCTACTATTTTTTCAATAATATGAATTAGTATAGGTTTTTTTGCTAAAGGCAGCAGTTGTTTGGCATTTGTATATGTTAGTGGTCTGAGCCTTGTACCTGAGCCGCCACTTAAAATCAATGCTTTCAAAATTTCACCTCCTAACAAGTCATGCGCGTATCGCGCAACCAAATTATAGACATGCCTACACAATACATTATTCATAAAGTTCGAAAATGTTTCACCAAATATATTTTTTATTTTGTAGCAGATTGGATAAACATTAATATTATGTATTAATAGAAAATTTTTTGAAAGGAATGAAATTCTATGACACCCCCTTTACTAAGTTATGTTACTTTTAACCGTCTGGGATTAACAGTAAAGAATATATTTTCTATTTTAGAATCAACAGATGAATTTGAAATGCACATAGTTGACAACAATTCAACTGATGGAACATGGGAATTTATTCAAAGCTTAAATGACAGCCGAATTTTGTCTAAGTGCCAGATTCCCGTAAATAACGGACAGATTTACGCGCTTAATTTAAATATGCTAAGTAGACGTCCGGACCAATACTTTATTACGGTTGATAATGATGTTTTTATAGAGACAAAAGATTGGATAAGCCGTTTTATGAAAGTTTTCGATACATTTCCTGAGGTAGGGCTTCTGGGTGTACAAAGAGGTTATCCCTATCCGGAATACTTGCCGC
>Ga0153953_1000840_pt1 | contig 11159 bp, 10 predicted proteins | sample TSNJ037MetaG_FD_104718 | JGI IMG/M metagenome (GOLD analysis project Ga0153953, IMG submission 104718) | Attine ant fungus gardens microbial communities from New Jersey, USA - TSNJ037 MetaG | ecosystem: Host-associated > Fungi > Mycelium > Unclassified | place: USA: New Jersey, Wharton State...
ACAAAGGCTAATTTCAGTGTAGCACTTGCAAAATGATGCTGAATTCAAAAACTATATATCTGAGGGATGTACTTTGTGTGTGTTTGTTCTTGGAGGGTACTATGCACATGGGATTTTTCCTCAGCCTCTACCACCAATGACATGTACTCGGTGCATCTTCCGATGTTTTAGAGCCCTTGAAAGGCTTGGAGATCGAGTAACCGGCGCAGCTGGACCGTATTTCGTTGCACTCGCTGTGATACTAACAAGTACCGGAACTATCTGTTTCTGTACGTGCTCTACATCAACGAGGATGGTTAAGTTCTTCCATGTCTTTTCATAGTTGATGTCATTGCACCCTCACTCAGTCTCCCTCTTATAACACTCCCAATCTGTGCTCTCCTGGCCATCAACTTACATACGCACTACTATTATGTGTGTACTGTTCGTCCTGGGTTTATTGACGAGCCACCGAAAGAGGCCGGCCGTGGCTTGCTTTGGTCGATACGAAGAGATTTTCAATCTCAATCAAGGAACGGCTTGTTGAGTGGATTGTCAGTCGGGATGCCAGGAGTGAGAGATGTAAACGTCACGGTCGCAGAGACGACCAGATGCCGGAAATGTCACCAGCTACGACCTGAGGTGAGCTCTCTTTCCCATACTGTTTCCCAATTTCTTCTTCTTAATGAACTTGAGAGAGCGCATCATTGTAGGATATGTAATCGGTGTGTATTGAAGTACGACCACCATTGTCCTGTAAGTCTTTCTCTTTCTCTCTGCATTGTAAATGGCAATATCTCCTTGCCTTTTAGTGTAAGCGGCTCGAGCTCCGGCGCAGGGATGTTCTTGGCTAATGATCTAGCTAGGGATAAACCAATGTGTTGGACTGCATAACGAACGTCATTTTGTCCTCTTCCTGTTCGTCCCTCCAGTTCACTTATCTACTTTGACAACTACTGGAATTCATACAGCTCTTATTTGGTATTATCCACATTGTGTTATAGTATTCTCGGCTGGCCATATCTCCTCGCCTCTCTAGGTTTAAACTTCCAGGTCGAGGTATGTTGTATCTTATTTCCCCCTTCATGTGATTGATCTCATGATACAAGTGGCCACACCACGTTCCAGAAATTGCTTTTGCGATAATATATATTCTTGCAGTTGTCCTATTCTTCGCGGTCAGTATAATGGGAGGATATCACTTGTTAGGCGTTGCGAAAGGCGAAACATCCGTCGAGGCACAGGATTATGAGATATATAGGATGAAAGCAAAGAACCGTGGTGAGGTGTGCTTATCTACGATCGATCTTCTTTCGTGCATCTTTGCTAATTTCTCTGAAAGAAATTCGTTAATTCATATGATCTTGAGTGAGTGTCCCGGCTACTGAGAAAGATTACGTAATGAACGATGAACAGGAAACGCATAAACCTCAAGTTGTTTTTCAACATCGGTGAAAACGGGTAGTAAGTGCTCTTCTTATCTCTCGATCGGCAGCATTGACCTTGCCATGTAGTCCATGGTATACTCTCCTTATTCCGCTCCGTATAATGCCTTATACAGACGGTTGGCATTGGGCTCGGCAACCGGGATACGATCGGCATGCTGGTGTGAGAGCTGGTGATGAGCTGACCGACGAGGAGGACGATGAAAACGACGGTTCATAGTAGAGCAATGGCCTCTCATTCGTTTGCAGGCTTCTGCTCATTCCCTCGAGGGATACGGAAGTCTTTCTCCTGGATTTGGTAAATATTGCTTTTGCTTTGCCACCCTACGGACATATGATGATATGTTGCCGGGGCCATATGACTCTTCGAAGCTCATTGCATTTACTCTTGTTTTGATGTAATGTCTTGGGGAGGTGAATGAATTATGTCCGGCGTTTTGTATCCTAGTTTCTTTGGAAGCTTAGGTGACCTGACTTGGCTGTTCATATCAATTTGAACGATACCCAACTGACTTCTCGTCTTTTATAGCCAATGACTACGTCTCAACAATTGCTCTCAGGTCCTACTAGTGTACGGGTAGTCAGTAGTATTCGCTCCAAAAACTGGCATACAAAAACTGGCTTGTCTCAGCCTAGGAAAGAACTTGTCCAGATCTCATGGCGGTTTGCTGGTTAATTTGTTCTCAAGTTAACCATGTTGTGGTCGTGATGGCGAATTATGGGGCTCTGGATGAAAATACCTCCACATTGCTTTCTTTCTTTTCGAACTCTGATCACAGCCATAGTGAAAATCCAATTATCCTATCGGTCAAGCTCTCATGGATGCTGGTCACCAATGACAAAGTTGGATCTTAAAGCGGTGTGTTCAATGATACGATCTTTTGCCGCCTTCCTCGCAGCTTCCACTTGTGAACGACTTTGTTCTTGTGAAAGCTAAGCAATTAGCCAGTTGATGGCATTGAACATGGAACAAGATGCAGGATGGCAGTTTTCCTCTCTTGCATTTGTACGATCTCTCCGAATTTCTTTCATGCATGCCCCTGAGCATCCAAGCAATGCAGTGGGACTAGGTCTTACCTTTGCAGTGAGATTAGATACTCAACTACTATGTAGGTGAGTCAGGAACGAATAACTTATTATATACTTCACTACATTTTATATACAGTTTCAGTGAGTTATAATAGAAATGATGATCCATCATTTTTCAAAGACTGTCATAGAGCTACGAGTAACATGTATCCCTCTCTACATGTTCAACCTGCACGATCTTCCTTTTACCTCAGGCATTATCACATGCCAGTTGCTTAGCTGATCCCCTTACTTTTCCTGGCAATCGCCACCAACAAACCTATTCATTAATTTAAAGGAATTTCAACCAGACCCTCCATCTCCAGGTTTGTACTTACCATGCTGGAAGCCGAGTGCTCTGGCTTGAGGTTTGAATATAAGAATTGCTTGAAACTGAAGTGTTCACTAATTGAGTTACCAGCTCTGGAGTCTCCCTTTTTGATATGGCACGTATAAAGTTAGTTTTCTTCGATGCAGACAACTTGGAAGTTTTATGAATTGTGAGAAGCATTCACACGTTTCTCTTGGATCGCTCGGTGAGTTATCTTTATAGTAGACGATATGGTGGACAACTGTAGGTAAGTTCATACACTCTGTCAAAATATGAATATGTAAGGAATTCATGGATGAAGTAGCACCCCACCTCTCGAACGAAAAAAACAATAGTCACTACCTTGGCACACACCTCCCGAGCGTTATCAACTGCCAACTGCCTCCGGTCTGGCTGTAATTCTGTATTCCTAAGCAGCCAGGGGATCGACGACCGGATTTGTATATGTGCGACACAACTAGTTCTTGATGAGCATATGAAACTCAGCAGATTCATCTTTGGTTAGGATTCTGATATGAAAGGCAAGGCAAGCAATCGGCACTGCTTCATACCCGATATCAAGATCATCTGAGAATGGGAATGTCATATTAGAAATGGTGCCTAGACTAGACATCTCGTGGGAACTGATAACAATATGTTTCAAGACCTCCTCTCAACATTTAGCCAGTATCATTTTTCATTTCCGAATACGCCATCAAAGTTTGGTAACCTTCGGGTCTTGAGTGAGCTATTATTAAATTCTGCTGGTATTACTTGAACGAATGTAGAAAGATATGGATACAGATGTGTTCGTTTCGAAGACGGTACCGAAGAGGAAGAATGTGCCCAATGGAAGCGATTTGGCGAAAGTTATGCCACGCATTTCAAGACTCTTGTGGGACAGAAGGTGAGGTTGAAGGTGTTGGATTTACACGGGGCCCTCGTCGGCGAGAAATAGTCTTTGTCAATTGTGGTGATGGGCTAGTGCATGTGTCCGAATCTGTTGTGGCCTCGAATCGACAAGTGCCTTTTTCGAGGTGGTATTTGAGACCGTTGGAGTTGAGATAGGACTTGGAGTCTATGTTCAGGTAAAGAAGGGTTTGGGAAAGGAAATATAACAGACCTTGGTACATCCAGGCGTCTGATGGAATGGTCAGAAGAGAAGAACCAAGGGCATGGCAAAACTTACGGGGCAACGGTAAGTCCTTTCTTTGCGTTTGGAAATGCGAGTCTTTGGTTTTTTATCTGGAGTGGATGGGGGGATGTCAACAGACAAGTCATCGTCGTGCATAAAAATGGGGTAGGGGTCCGGGTTGAATTCCGGTTCGATGTAGTTGAGCATAGCAGCAAGGTTGAAGGGAGTATAGACAAGAGGAATATTTTGTGGAGGAGGGCGACTAGGAACAGGATCTGGGTGGATGCGTATTCCATTGATATGCTGTTCCTCGACATGCTCAACCAGGGCATGCAGGTCAGCAAGCTGCAGATTGCAGCAGCTGAAGTCAGAGCACTGTGGCCCTCAGTGATCGGAATATAAATAGCTGTTAGTACGCACTAGAGCACGTTCCAGCGACGAAATATGGTCCAGGTCTGATTCTCTGCGAAGATATCAGTAATAGCTGGGCACAGTACGGTCCACTCACCGCTGCATCCTGGTTGGCAGTCGAGGCGAATGTTGCGATCCCCTGAAAATTTATTCAATTCTGGGCGAACCAGTTTGGGTCGCATGAATCTATTTCCGTCGGAGACACCCGCAGCCGAGTCATGTTGCGCAGCCCGCGTCACTCTTCGGCATCACCACCTGCCTTATCAGGTTCGCTCAATTTCTTAATTTCTCCACCGGCCATGTCCTCCAACGACGATGACTACAACGACCACAAGAAACGCAGAGTACAGCGTGCCTGTGATATATGCCGGCGCAAAAAGAGTATGTATCCCTCTACAGTTAGTTCCTTCTTCTCTCATTCTCAACTCTAGTTCGCTGTAAGTCTCTCTTTGCTTCCAATCTCTCTCCCCGTATTTCCCTTTCTCACAGGCAATGGAATCAAGATGTCTACAAACAAGTGTTCTAACTGCCAGTCCCTTAATCTGGATTGTACCTATCTCGAGTCAGCCAAGGTTCGCCCTGTCTGGCCCCCCTAGATCACCCCTGACATCCAGCAAATTTCAGAAACGGGCCCCACCCAAAGGGTATGTGTGGGTTATGTTCTTACATCTCTGCTTAATCGCCATCCAGATATGTCGAGGGTCTGGAAACTCGTCTAGCGAAGTTGGAGAAACTCTTAAAGAGAGTGCGTCTGTCTATCTTAAAATCACCCTCCTTCATTCACCTCTTGCAAAAGCTATGTCCAGATGAAAAGGTTCTTCGAGAATTAAACATTGCCATTGACACACAAGACTTGGATCAACTCCCTATCGATCCCAGTCCACTTGTTTCTTCTTCAACAAAGAAGGACCAATATGAAAATGTGCAGCCAATCGTCGATCTTGCCACTTCCTTTATACGTCGTTATGGAACTACTGATAACCGCAATGATGACCACTCCGATGACGACGGCCACCTTCTAATTGCCGATGACCTTAAACAACTTTCACTCGAGCCAAAAGAATATAGATTTTTCGGCAAATCAAGCGGTGCAATGTTAATACAAACAGCGATCGATTTGAAGAATGAGTATGCTGGCAAGGTTCCTGACACTAAACCTGGTTTATTAGGATTGAAGCGAAAAGAGTTTTGGTCAAGACATCCTGTACGTTTGGATACTTCATTCATTTCATCCTTTTCTTTCTAATTTGGTCCAGTGGGAAGACGTTTTTTCCAAAGATTCATATCCCTCCCGCTATACCTTTCCAGAACCTGATCTTCTAGCTGCTCTTGTTGATCTCTACTTTGAGAATATCAATATCTTCCTTCCACTCTTACATCGTCCGACCTTTGAACGCTCCATCCGTCAAGAGTTACACCTCCGCGATGAACGCTTTGGTGCCAACGTTCTATTGGTATGCGCCAATGGTTCACGCTTCTCTGACGATCCAAGAGTGTTATTGGATGGTGAGAAAAGCCGACATTCGTCGGGTTGGAAATGGTTCGATCAAGTTCAGATGGTCAAGAAAAGTTTTTTGGCGCCACCACAATTGTATGACTTGCAATTCTACTCGGAAAGTACGATTACTCGAAAACGTGATTTTCAACTTACATTTCTATAGCTTTCCGTATTATTTTTGCAAGGCTCATCTGCACCTCAGGCTTGTTGGGCTATGGTTGGTGTAGGCATCAGATTGGCACAGGATGTTGGAGCACATCGCAAGCGCAAAACAGCGGAACCAATGTCAGTTGAAGATGAGTTGTGGAAAAGGGCATTTTGGTACGTCTTCTGCTGAACAGTTATTGACCGTAATATCAACTGTTTTAAGGGTGCTGGCATGTATCGATCGAAATGTGAGTGCCGCATTAGGTCGACCATGTGCGATTCAAGATGAAGAGTACGTTGACATATACATACATCAAATTCTATATGACGAGTCATGACTTCTAGTTTTGACCTTGATTTACCCATTGACTGTGATGATGAATATTGGGAACATCCAGATCCAGAGAAACGTTGGAAGCAACCCATAGGGAAACCTTCCCTTGTTGCAGCGTTTTTGTGTTTTCTAAAACTGTATCAAGTGTTGGCACTTTCTCTGAGGACAATTGTGAGCTGTTGTTTGTTGATCTAAGCTTCCGTTGACCTTTGTGTCTAGTACTCGATCAACAAGTCAAAGGTTTTGCTTGGGTTTGTCGGCAATCAATGGGAACAACACATTGTTGCTGAACTAGATTCTGCATTAAATCATTTTGTGGATTCTGTCCCAGATCATCGTATGTTCATTTTCTTCGATCATTTGTTCCCTATGTTTTTGAAATTCACTTTTTGAAAATTTTAATTCTTTTGTTAGTTCGTTGGGATCCCAATAGAGAAGATAAGCGATTTTTCAAGCAATCTGTTGTTCTTTGGAGTCTCTATTATCATATTCAAATCTTGATTCATCGACCTTTCATACCTTCTCCTAGTAAACCATCACCCTTATCCTTTCCTTCGTTGGCGATTTGTACTAATGCTGCAAGATCGTGTATTCATGTTGTGGATGTTCAATATCGAAGATCGCCAATGGCAAGCCCACAAGTCCAGGTATGTCTTCTGTGACGATGAGTGTTGGTGTTGTTGATTTTTTTTAGATGGCAGTTTTTACATCTGGCATTGTACTATTGCTGAGTATCTGGGGAGGGAAGAAATCGGGATTGGGAATGGATCCGTGTAAGGAAATGAAAGATGTTCATAAATCTATGATTGTGCTGAAAGGATGTGAAGAGAGATGGCATTCTGCAGGACGATTGTGGTATAATTCTTTTAATAATGCATCTGTCGTGCTGTTCATCCTTTGGTTTAGGGATATTCTTTATGAACTGGCATCTGTTGGTGATCTACCTCTTCCTCAAGGATCACCCTGTTCGAGTAATAAACGTGAAAGAAACTCGGATAGTCCAATTTCAGTGGGAGAGGACAAACCACCGAAAAAGGGGTTGATGGATAGGGAGAGAACAGTGGCTGGTTCCAAACGTGTGAATAAGAACAAGGAACAAGATCATAGCAATCGTCAACCTCAATACAAGCAGCATTCAGCTCCTAGTCTTCAGCAGCAGCAGCAGCAGGAATTGTTGACGGATGTAATATTTCCTCAACAGGATTCGACGTTGATTATTGATTCAAATCAGCCACCTTTGCAATCGCAATCACAACCGCAGATGGACATGTCTACTTTGCCAGTGTATAGCAATGAACTTGGTCGGGTACCTTTAGTCAATCACACAACATCGTCATCGCCGCTGTCATCTTCACCTCTACGACCGCCTCCACCTCCATCTATGTTGTCATCACCTCTATCACCGTCGTCTGCTGGATATCATCCATATATATCGAATTATTATCAGCCTGGAAACCCGGGTGGATTATGGTATTCGTTTGAACAAGGTCAGACTCAAATGTTGGGGTTGGAAGGGTTTGGGATTGTTGGACCTGAGTCTGAACAGTTGAGTGGGGCGAATGGGAGTGTTGTTGGTTCTGGAATGGGGTTGGGCTCAGGATTTGGTGGGATGGGAAATCAGCAACAACAATCTCAAGTTGATGAAGCAGATTTTATATTTAATCAGTTGGCGATGGGGTATCCTGCTGTACCATCGTTGTCGTTATATATGGCTGGATTGCAATCCGGACTTCTAGTTCCAGGATCTCTGCAACAGCAGCAACAACAAATTTTGAGTGGGATGGGGATGGGGATGGGGATGGGGATGACGGGTAGTCAACATCATGGAGGCGGAACGCATGGAGTTGGTAATTCTACACAAAGTTGTAGTGGGTTGGCACCGGATTCGGTGGTGGATCGTGAACACCGCCATCAACAACATGGATATATGGATACCATTGGTAGTGAGACGTCGATGTGGCCTTCTGCACCATCAACTGGTTTTGCGTGAGTGCATCTTTTCACTTCTGATTATGATCTAAGTATGTATCTAGGATGGAGGATTGGATGATGTATAGTAGGAATAACGACATTACTACGCATGGACAACAACCATTACAGCGGATGGACCAAGATGTGATCCCGACATCTACGCCGATACTCAATGGCAGTGCTAGACAAAGTTCGCCTCTGCTATCATCGTCGTCATCATCGTTGGCGGCATCAACTCCTGGTACAGGTGATGGGGAAATCAGTAGTTAAAGGAGAAGCTTGCAGCTATTTTGTAATTTTCTCTGCGTGCCTTTGTATCTTTGATTGCCACTATGTAACGATAATCCTATCTCACTATCTATATACCCTACCTATCTATCAAGGATATTTGTTATGAATGGAATAGTACTTGAATGAAAATTGAATGAAAACTTCAAGTATTACCCTACCCACATCCTCGGTCTCAGTGGTTTTGGTTCTCATCAATGAAGGGGTACGTTGCCAGAGTAACATGCGGAAGTAACAGCCACTGGGGTGCTCACCTAAAGAAATCTATAGATTCTACATGCAGTGCCTCTAGAAGAATCGCTGCGCAATAGGTCAATATACAGTTGTGCTCTTTAAATGCCACCATATAATGTCTAGATTCTCTACTCTAAGAGGTCTCCCTCGAGCTCATTATTCAACAATCAATTGCACATACTTGGATGGAAACACTCGGTCCCATATATTCCAGATGGCCCTTCCCTAGATGGGTGTGTTTTTATGGCCTGACGAGGCATAATGCGTTCTCTACCCTGCCCAATGAGGACAGATGTTTTCTTCACACATTTGAAACCACGATGGTTTGAACACTCTCAGCATGACGAAACTAAACCTGACTGTGCTCACTATTGATTGACCAAAATATAATTCACGACGAGACGTAGAGGTAGGCCAGAGATCTTGTAAACCTTCCTCCAGCTGACATATAACTACTGCAAGGAATTACAGGTGCATGCCCTGCATTCGTGCGATGAATACCTTCACAAATCGTGTTCTCGAGCCACTTGAACCTACAGAAGCCACAATGACCTTGTTCGGAAAACAGCAGCTAACTTTGGTCAGTCTCTCATTATCTGGATCTTCGAGTACGTAGTTCTTGTTCATGTGTGATTTACGGTTCGCTTCCCGAAACTGCCGGGACTCTGTTGGCGCCACTGCAAGGCTCTATATCTAAGCGCCCGGATACTGCTTTTGCATTATTCCATGAGACTACAATGTCCCATATCGACTACACATATGGTTTGAGAAACCACTACGTGAGCTCGTCAGAATTGATTTGGTCATCAAATCTTGCCTTGTGCTCTTGCGAAGTTAACAGATGATCTCTGTCACCAAGTATTTTTCCTTACCAGTGTATTCAAATATCCGATGCCTGCGACGCAACTTCTGAGCCTTGCTGCGTGTCGACGCTCGTCGCTGCCCAAATAAAGCACTTGACTCTGCTGAGACAGTGATTGGTGTCAGATCGACCTCTTTGGTTGCTTGATCCTAATTCGGGTAACAACTTTTCATGACTGATGCAACTCTTGGACAGGTGGTGAGACTAGCTGAGACTACCTGCAATCTAGATGTTCATTCGTCATGTCGATGATTTTCACGTACTCAAGAATTACGCAGCAGTTGACCAATGACTTTTGTCAAAGTATGACTAGCGTGCATCATTATTTGTCAGCTGCCCGTCCTACTTGCTTTTCAAAAGTGTGTAGTAAGCCATTCCCCATGTCAGTGGATCTACTCATTTTAGGTGCCGGTTGGACCTCAACCTTTCTAATTCCACTTTGCGATGAGCGCGGTATCCAGGTGGCTGCTACATCCCGTTCTGGGAGGGATGGCACAATTCCATTCGTCTTTAACCCAGAATCAGATGATACCAGGCCATACGAGGCACTTCCAAATGCAAAAACAATTCTTATTTCCTTTCCTATCAAAACAATCGGAGCATCACAACGGCTTGTGACAGGATATCTGTCGACTCGGAGAGGCGCGAAGGATAAAGTTGGCTTCATTCAGCTGGGAGCCACCAGTATTTGGGATGTGAGTCTTGAGCTGATGCATTCTGTCTCGTTTTGAGTGTTTTCGACCCTATGTCAGCGAATGGGCAATACAGTCCAAGAGGGGAACAGCCCCTGGTGTGACCGAAACACGCCACACAATCAGGAGCCTCGTGCATCTTGCGAGGACGAATTGCTTGCTTTATCACCGGAAATATCGACTACAGTCTTGAACCTTGCAGGACTCTGGGGCAGTCAACGTTCGCCTCGCAACTGGGTTGAGAGAATCGGGCCCACAAAAGATGCCCTCTGCCAAAAGGTGCTTTCTCTGTCCATCGGAAGTAGTCCCTCGTTTTCCTGAATATAATTACTAGAGGAGTGTCCATTTCATTCATGGGATCGATGTTGCTCGTGCTATCGTCGCTGTTCACGACAACTTCTCAGTTTCTGAGGGCCAGCGTTGGTTACTTACGGACGCTCGTGTCTATGACTGGTGGGATCTTGCATCTGCATGGGGAACCAACACATCATCGACAGAAAGCAAAGAAAATGAAATTTCCCCAACAATATCCAACTGTAAAATTTCAACAGGAGGTCCACAATGTGAGTGGGTAAAGGAGTTGATGATAGAGCAGGGAATTCGTGCTCTTCCACGTGAAATCAGTGTGCTAGGACGGGCTCTTGATTCGAGGAATTTCTGGAAGTCATTTGGATTGTTTCCTGTCAAAACATTGTTCGACAGTTGATGGTAAGAGATTAAACATGTGTCAGAACGCTCCACAAAAGGATGTTCGCCCGAGCATCGTTATATCCCTGAGACACAAT
>Ga0153953_1000847_pt1 | contig 11092 bp, 23 predicted proteins | sample TSNJ037MetaG_FD_104718 | JGI IMG/M metagenome (GOLD analysis project Ga0153953, IMG submission 104718) | Attine ant fungus gardens microbial communities from New Jersey, USA - TSNJ037 MetaG | ecosystem: Host-associated > Fungi > Mycelium > Unclassified | place: USA: New Jersey, Wharton State...
AAACCGGAACTTTTCAAATTTGGCTATTTTATAAATCATCAAAGAGATAAGCCTCCCGTATTTAGGAGGCTTCTTACTTGCTTATTCATCTATCCCTGAATCTTTTAGCGCATCTTCATACTCTTCAATAATCTTTGCATGGTCAACTTCGGGGGGGGTATCCCATTCACTTAACGCTTTTTGGGCCACTTCTTCGAAATCCTTAATATCCGCAAACGTTTCGTTCGGCGTTATAGGTTTATCGGCCGTATTCTTTCTCTTTTTCATAAGTTTTTTATTTATAATGTTCCTTCATCCGCCATCGAATAATGGCTTTCTTCTGTGATGATGATGTTATCGAGAAGGCTAACTTCCATTAACCTTAAAACTTCTTTCAGCTTACTGGCTACATTTGTGTCATTCCCGGATGGACTGGCATTGCCTGAGGGGTGATTGTGAACAAGTATCACCCCGACGGCCAATGAATCAATTGCGTACTTTGCAATGATTTTCACATCGACAACCGTACTGCACACGCCTCCCTGCGATATCTTTGCATAGCCGATTGCCCGGTTGTTGCTGTTCATCAAAATAATGAATACTGATTCGTATATCATAATATCGTCGTGGTAGAAGTTCCGCGCGAACTTAACAGCATCGGCAGAACTAAGTATCTTTTGGGAATTGAAAGCCTGTTTTGTGGCATTCAGGGTATATTCTATCGCTTTCATAAATTTGAGTTGTTATGAGGGTGAATCAAACTTATGGCTCACCCTCGTGATTGCTACTAAGACAAGTCTATTACTTCGGCATTGAGTACCTGCAATCCTCTCGTCCATCCTCTCGCCGTCCGATAACGGCCCCACACAACGGTTTTACCGCTTATGTAGAAATCAATGCGGGCGACTTTACTGTCGGTCATCTCGGGATCGAATTTCGAGTTGTGGAATACATTGCATCCCTTCGAATCCATCTCGATCTGCCGTAGTCTTTTGTTGGGTGGAGAAACGCTCTTTACCGATGCGTTGATCACCTCGCCGGTGGTCAGGTTTTTAATCTCTATCGTTTTCATGTCTTTTGTAGTTACACCCCGCCGGAGCGGGGACTGTTTAATTACTCTTATGGTCTTCCTCTATTTTCTTTAATCTTTCGAAAAGTACTTGTTCTCGCAAATACTTTATTTTGTCATCTATGACATAGATTGCCCATCCTAATTTGGCTGCTGATTCTGTCATAGACCCCTTTGGAAGCGCGTTTACGGCTTCCTCATACTTTTGGATTGCGGCCTCTAATTCTCTTTCAACCGTTTTTAATTCTCTTTTGTAATTCCTGGCTTTCATATACTTATTTGTTGTGCCCCGATTTCTCGGGGCTGGATTGTTTTGATTATAATAGTATCACGTTTTCTATTTTCCCGGCAGTTGCACATGTACCGGGATGTTTTTTATATTTATTATCCCATTTGCTCATCACTTCATCAGCCTCAACATATACATAACCGTTTCTTATTTCGGTTACGATACCCTTAACTCTTTTATAGAAAGAACTGTTTGCCATTTCTACTATCTCAACTCTACTGCCTACTGTTATTGCTTTCATAATTGTTTGTTTTAATGTTTGTCATTACGTTTATAATGCAAATATAATGATAAACATTAAATATACAATAGATAAAACAATGTTTTTTAATCATCATCGTTATTTTTAACATTTAGTATAATGGCAGGGATTAAATTTGTTTTATATTTGCATAACGTTAAACATTAAAATTGAAATTATGACATTAAGAATCAAGGAAATATTAAAAGAAAGAGGGATACAAGTATCAGAACTCGCCGAATCAATAGAACTATCTCCTCAAAATTTGAGTAAATTGATTAATGAAAAAACAAAGCCATCAATACTTACGTTTGAGAGAATTGCACAAACTTTAGGAGTTGAAATATGGGAGTTATTTACTTCTGAATTATCAAATGATGAATTAACTGCCCTAATCCAGCACAAAGGGGAGTTCTACAAGGCAAATACTTTGGCAGAACTGGAAAAAATCGTAGAAAAAATAAGAAAACAAGGGGAATAATCTCAATATTTTTTTTGTTTTTAATTTATTAATTCTATTTTTGCTCGAATTATTAATTTTATAAAAAATCGTTATGAGAAAGATTTTATTAGGTTTAGTGTTTGTGTTGCCACTGCTTGCATTTATGAGCTGCTCGAGTAGTACAGAATATTTTGAAACGAAAAATATACAGCTTATTGGAGAAAATCATACACAAACTTCGGGTGCATATTATTATAATTACACTGATATATCAATGAGTATCAGTGGAATGGATGGAATATATATGTATAATCTTACATATAAAGTGGCAATGTTCAGGGATTGGGATGATGTAGAAGTTTCATTCGGAGATTCAAGCAAAGAAAAATATCTAAGTGGATCAGTTGAATTCTCATCAAATGATACATATATCGAACTTGTTGATTCTAAGTATAATAAAAAAGTAAGATATAGACTTGAAAATAATAAATGGATTCTCACATTCAGGGGCATGGTTTTAGATAATCTTTCAGCAATGCACCCATATCCAGAAGTTATGAAAATAAAATAACTCCCTCATCCTATCCATTCATATAGGCCTCCCTCTGTGGAGGCTTATATGAATATGTTGATAAACACAAGAAACTCGATAGTATTATAACGCCAAAATAGAAATGATTATCTATATTTGCAATATATTATAAATACCATATTAAAATGGATGCTATAATCACTTTTCTATTAGACAATTGGGCAGGAGCTATATGGATGATCATAGGTGGGGTTATTGCTTGGTTATGCAGAGGCTTTAAAGTCAAATCTGATGAAGCGCATACGAGACTGGATAAACTACCTTGTGATAAACATTCGGAAAAGATAAATCAAGTAGATGTCGTTAATGCCAAATTGGACGGAATTACTAATATGGTTCAAATGCTAATACAGAAAAATTCAGGTAATAATGAAATATTCCAAGTACAAAGCCCTATTGGTCTTACTCCATACGGTATTGAAATTGCAAAAGAATTGGAATGGAGTAAACGTATAACAGACAATTGGGAAGTAATATCTAATCGAATAGATGAAAATGCAGAAAGTATGAATCCATACGATATACAGCAATTTTGCATGAATTACATTATTGCGAATCCAGAGGAGATATTGACGGAACAAGGATATGATAAATTGAAATTAAAAGCATACGAAATAGGAATTCCGGCAATTACTTTATTAAACGGTGCATCTCTGTTAATACGAGATAAATATTTCGATGAACGAAATTTGGATTTAGGAGAAATAGATGCACATACTCCAATAGGATAATAATACGTTTACAATTCTTTCAAAGCTTCCATTATGGAGGCTTTTTTGTGTTACCATTCCTGTTATTTTATACCATCTTTTGCTTTTAAAGATAAAAGTTGAGTGATATGTTTTTAAATAAAAAAACATCCACTAAATTTGTGGAATTGAATAAATAGTATTACCTTTGTCTCAATAACAGTTAGATATATGGAAATAACATTTGAAAAAGATTATTTGCGTGAATTATTTGAAACAGGGAAAACAGTGGATAAAAAACACCGCTTTCAGCCACAAATAATAAGCAAATATCAGAAAGTAATTATAATTTTAGAATCTGTTTCAAGTGTTGAAGATTTATTCAGATACAATAGCCTCCGTTACGAGAAATTACAAGGCAATAAAAAAGGTCTTGAATCGGTAAGGGTAAACGATCAATATAGAATTGAGTTCACAACAAATATTGTTTCCGAAACAGTTGTAACAATATGTAATATTATAGAATTATCGAATCATTATAAATAAGCAATTATGGGTAATTTAGTTTGTTCACGTCCAGTTCATCCGGGCGAGGTATTGAAAGATGAAATAGAATACCGTAAAATATCGCAAAGCCAGCTCGCAAAGCAAATGGGAATATCATATAAGATATTGAACGATATACTCAATGAACGCAGATCGCTTTCCGTGACAACGGCAATGCTTTTTGAAGCTGCTTTGAATTTGCCAGCTGATTCCCTCATGCGAATTCAGTTAAAATTCAATATGAAGATGGCTGAACAGGACAAAATATTATTGGATAGGCTGAAAAAAATCAGAAAAATGGTAGCTGTTATGTAGGTGTGTTTTATATCATCTTTTGCTTTTTCGGATTAAATCCCTATCTTCGCCTTGTAAATTTTGTAATATACAATCGATTTTTAGATGTTATTTTGTTTATTTGCAAATGCAAGACAAAGATACCTGGCCTCATCTTCTTTACAAGACACCCTACCGAGTGCGATAAGAGATCATTATAATGATAATGTATTGATAATCAACACTGGCCTATAACTCTGTGAATGGAGAAAAAGCATAATTCCATGTCAGGATAGGTTGTAGTCCCTTCCCCTGTTCCGAGGATATAAAAAAGCCCCACCGGAGTGAGGCTAAAACTTTGTTAATAGTGGTTATTATTCACTCTCATCTATCTTGTAGATATTCTCATGAAGTTTTTCTCCCAGGGAGATTAAATTAAGTGTTGGCAATATTATTGAATCGATTCCGGATATGGAAGTAACCAATGATATATATGCCCTAATATAGGGAAAAATTAAGGCCGGAGCGTTCACTGAAAAATAATCCGGCAGGTTACTCAAATCTTCCTTAAATTCAAAATAACCAATAGTTTCTATCTCAATATTAATATTCTTACTATCATCTGAAATACTAATAACAAGAGTTAAATCAAATGTCTTTTTACGCTGTATTCCGGATGGTTTGATATTAATATTTAATTCTTTGCAATCAAATTCATCTTTTGATATTTCGATCAAAGACCGTATGATTTTATAACCTTTAAGCCTGAATGCTGATCTTTCTGTATTATTTTCCATATTATTATGCCGCTAATGCTAAGTTTGATTTTTTTTCAGATAAAGAAGCCCAATTCTCCAAATCATCGACAATAAAATTTAATTTTATTTTTATCTCCAGATTGTATTTAATTGATGTTTCGTACAAAACATTACTCATATCATTAGTTGGGCATTTTTCAGATATGAGTATATTGTCATGTGGAAAGTTATTATAAAAATCTTCCCATAGATTACTTTCCATTTCTACATATTCATCATTTCCCCTTCTTATCGATTCGGGTTCAACTTCAATAATATGAAAATCGCTATTTTCATCATAAGCATATTTAATAGAAATATCTTCAATTCTATTTTCTATATTCTTAATGCTTCTTATGATAAACTCTTTAATGTCCATATTGTCAATATTTAAAGTTATTATTCAAAATATTTAATAAACATTCGGCGCTTTGTTTTGCTATGTTGGCATCCGTATCTGTTATTGCCTCATTGTTATAATCTGATTTTTTTCTCAGTTTTTTAAGTTTTGAATAATATGTATTATAGTCTACGAAAGGGAAATGCCCTATTTTTTTTAATTCATGAGATGTTTTATTTGAAACATAAAAATGTGAACCTTTCCTTTTTGACTCCAAATCTTGCATTGCATAATCTATATGACAGAAATGATGGAGAACGTGTTTAGACATTTGTAGACAAGCATAATACGCACAATGAACGGAAGGAGCTAACTTGTTATTACCCAATAGGATATTTACAGCTTCCATATTCTGTTTCGATTTATCTAATAAGTTACTCATTTACATAAAATTAAATGCAACAATGGAAACAATTGCAGTCTTCCGATTGATCGAATTCCAATAAATACGATTTTAAGCCATTAAATACACTGCAAATATAGATTAAATATCATTATTACGCTCTATTTTTATTCAAAATTCTTTTTTTATTTTCCTTTGTTTTCTTTGTTTTCTTTTATTTCATAAAAAACGCGAATCGTAAAGGTTTAACCGATCGCCCGTTGATCATAATATCCAATGCAATTTTACCTCTACTTTTCTTCATTTTTAAATTAAATCCCTATCTTTGTTGTCCTTATAGTATGTTTAGTACATACGACCGCCCCATTTCTCCTTAGCCGGAGTTCCGGGGGCTTTAAAAATGGATAGTTGGCAGAGCGGACGATTGCGCTTGTTTGCTAAACAGGTAAACTGAAAGGTTTCGGAGGTTCAAATCCTTCACTATCCGCAAAAATTATGATGGAAAGGGGGCATGAAAGTAAAGTCCGTTTAAGTCGCGAATTGAACGTCTTTATTTCAGAACTGATCACTTTGATAGTGTCCCCGTATGAAATGCAAGCGTTGCCCCGGAGAATGCTCTGGGGCTATTTATTTTCAGGATTACTTATCTTGTTGTAATCTTACACAAAATGTTAAACCTTTCATTCTCGAATAAAATTCACGGCCGAAATTTCGGCCATGCCTAAATTGCGAAAACATCTTCTATTGCTTTTTCGTCTTTTCCAGTTCTTCGAGAGTTGCACTTGCTCTTTTCAAAACTTCAATAGTCTCATTTTTAGATTCTACAATCTCCCGCAAATAATTTATTCTCATTTGTAGTACGTTGATTGTCTGTCGATACTCTAAAGCCTGTTTCGCCTTTATTTCCTTTTCATTCTCGTTGATTGTTTTTTCCATCTTCTTTATAGATTAATTAATATTTCATTTGTAAAAAGACAATAAAAAATTATCTTCTGTATATTTATTAGTTTTTTTTAAGTATTTTGTTTTCTAATTGTCGAAAAAAAACTGATTGAACTAACACATTATTGGTATATTCTCATCAATAATACCTAATTGTTGGTATCTAAACATATTATTAATATTGCTAATTTTGCAAAGCAAAAAAACAATGAAGCTATTACTGACAACTAAAATGAGTATAATCTTTTTATTCGACTTTTAATCCAGATATGCGATTATTTAGAATTTCAATCATTTTCTTATAAGTATCAATGACTTCATCTTTAGATTTAATCACAAACACCATTTGTTCGTTTATGCGCTCAAAATCTTTAATCCTTTGATCTTGTGCGTTTATAACGCGCTGCAATTCTTCAACTTGTAACGCAGTATCTCTATGTATTTCAACTTTTCCATCCTCCATGATTTTTTTGACGTTGGGATCTTGGATGGTCAAGTTACCTACAAGGCCACCCATATTATTATTATTTTCTGAAACAACAGATGCTTTATTATTATCACCGGATTGGACTATTCCGCTGTTGTTACCTTTTATATTTATATTCCGAATAAGATCACCTTTTCCCGTGAGAAGCCACTCTTCATCAAAGATATTATTAAACGCTCTATTCATCCTGACTAATAACTTGTTTGTTAGATATTTCTGCTTACCATTAAGCGCACTTATTACTCCCGACTTATCCGCTCCTATTTTCTTAGCGAATTCAACCTTTGTATGAATTATACCTTTACTCTTAAGATATTCATACGCTTCATTGAAACGTTCTTTTTTATTTTCCATAATAATATTGTATTTCAATTATAATATTGTATCTTTGCACCGACATCATTACCGGTGATGCGGAAAATAGTTAATATTTGCTTTTAGCATTATTATATAAAAGATCGAATTATCCGGTAAATGATTCGGTCTTTTTCTATTTAGATCGATGTAATTGCCTGTCGGGATAAACTTCAACGCTTGGCAATTGCAGTAAACCGCACAAAGGGGCAACGTACTATAATGCGGAAGTTGGCGAAAGCGGAAACTTGTACGAACCATCAAAGGGGTTAATTCCGTGAAGCGTGTTCATCTTTGATAATAACGCGCCCGATGAAAAGAGGCTCATTATACAGTTTGAGTTTTCACGGTATAGCAAAATGGATTAAACCCCATAAAGGCGTTGCTATACCAAATCCCTAAGGTCTAATGCCAGTTTAAGTTGATTTTAAACTGATAATATAATAATTCAAAGAGCTATTTAAAAAAAATATATTTATATATGAAAGACGAACAAATTATTGCACCAACAGATAGGGCGAGAAGAGAAGCTCTCTGTGATAAGGTCTATGAGTGTATCAATGAATCTATCCATAATATATTGATATTAGCGGAATCAGATCAGGATAAGATAATTTTTATCGAAGAACTTATCAGGAGTGCAAAAGCCATCATAACAAAATCATAGATTTTATCTGCTCATAAGATTCCCGTGTATAAATCAAACGCTGTGACTCATGGTCTATATCGTTCTCATTATAATCCATCTTAATCACAGCGTTTGCCTTTCCTTTCATTTTATTCCCTAAATATTCTTCTACAGAATATACAAAATCTGTATTGATAATAATTTTCTTCATTATCGGCGCATTGACTATTTCTATAAACTTTCCCATACTTTATTGTATAAATTAATTAAAGATTGTATATTTGACACTAACACGGATCAACTTATATTTATTGTTTTACTTTAATTTGCTGACATAACAACGAAAGGTTTAGCAGATGCGACCTTTCCTCTTACATTCCCCATACTTACATTTTTTTTGGGATGTCGTATTTCTCTTTCAAGAAATCAATAATCTCATTCTTAGATTCCACAAGCGCCTCCAAATCGTTTATTCGGGTTTGCAGTATCTTATTCGTCTGTTGAAGATTCTCAATGGACTGCTCCATCTCTATTTCTATTTCATTATCCCTGATTATTTTTTTAACTTTTGCATCACTGCTTACGGATACATAATCCCCCGACACAGTACCAAAGTTGCCATTTGCGGAAGAATTATCACCGGATTGAACTATACCTTTGTTGTCGCCTTCGATATTGATTCTCTTTATCATACTTCCTCTATTAACTAAAAGCCATTCAATATTTAATTCAGGAAATTCATGGGAGATATTCTCCAATATATTGGGTTGAATTGATCTTGAGATATTTTTTACATATCCACCACTTACACTAATTCGCCTCTCAAAGCCAGCGATAGGAATCCCTATATATTTAATAAATTCCATCAAACGATCCTTTACAGCGTTCATAATCAGACATTTAATATTATTTAATAAATTAAATGGAGAATTTCTCCATTTTTCATATTTAACAATGGAGTAAATCTCCTATATTTGCAAAGTCTTAACGACAAACGGATATAGAAAAGGCTGTCCCGGTTTTACCGTGATTCTCTATATAGTATGTCTTGGTCGACTGCAAATATAGTAGCCTTTTTTCTTATATCCAAGTGATTTATAGACAATTTACTGGAAGCGGATGTGTGACAGTGTTCGCGAGAAAAAAGAAATATTATCAGCTCTATTCGAGTATCTATCCACCTGTCACCTCTGGATAGTGAAAGAATAGAGCTTTAATTTTTTAAATACAATGGAAAAAAGAAAAGAAAATTATTTCGGTTCGGCCGAAATTTCGAAAAAAGGTAGCAGTATCGACGTGTTGACGATTTATGATTATTTCGGGTGCGGTAGTGCAATTGTTTGGGACAGTGAAATAAAAGACAATGAGGACAGCCCGGAGGCCGCATTGATTAAAGTAGCGGATGAAAATGGAGGTGATATCTCGCTTTTTATCCACAAGAAAGACTGTTTGCAACTCGCGAACTTCCTGCTCAATATTCATACGGAATATGCCAACAGGATGAACAGGATTGAACAGGATGAATTCAGACAAAAGCTCTAAATTACCGGAATAATGGAAAAGAAAGAAGAAGTAACCCTATCCCGCAGTGACAGGTTGTATATCGCAACCATCGCTACGATCTGCGTAGCATTTATTTTCCCACCGGCTATACTGGTGTCTATAATATGCCTGCGCTTAGCTAAAAAAAGTCAATCACCCAAAAAAATACAGTTATGAGCAATACAGAAAGAAAAGAGTATATCGAGCAGTTGACCGATATAACAGATGAAATAGTTGAACATGCGGATGATAATGTAATAGACATTCTTAACGCGCTCGATATTATTTATGGAACAGACGGACAGCTCGCGCTCGATTGTTTGGGCGGACTTGTAAGTACAGCCCGCAATATCCTACGATTAAAAAGGCTTCACAAGTATCCCGATTCTCTCAATAGACTAACTGATTAAACGAATAATGGCCTTATCTGCATACGATATTAAACGAATCGCCGCTGAGCTTGCTACCAGTCAGGGCAGGGAACTGTCCGTCAAGATAACCAGGGCTTTGAACCAGGCGGTAAGCGACATGTCGGATGAATGGTTAACCACCCGTCAGGCATGCAGGCTTCTGAATATGTCGGAGAGGCATTTGCTAAGATTAAAGACAAATGGAACTATCTCAACGTTAATAATACACATTTTACAACCATAAAATTAAAAAAATCATGGAAACAATTACAGTCAACAATATTATATTATCTGAATCAGCTGCAAGCCGTATCCAATATTTGCAAGAAATGGGCAACCTTGCAGTTGAGACCGCCATTGAGAACATCAATAACATCTCCGACCTGATCATTGAATTCAGGACGACAGGTACAAGGCCATGCGATGATGAATTATTCGGATCGCTGGCGGAACTCCGGTATATCAGGGAAATACTGAATGATCTGAAAGCGCCTGAAAATTGATAACTGGTATAAAATCAATGGAAAAAGTTCTCATGGATATCGGTGTACATGCTACGAAAAATAAATCGATTATTAATCCATGGTGGCATGGCATGGATATTTTCGGTGTTTCGGTGATGAAAGCAAAATGCTTGATTCGGTTGGAAAAAAGAAACGGCATAGTTCCTCGAGTGGAACCGCTGATATCTATGGGAACATTAAAATAACGAATAATTATGAACCGATAACTATTTAATCATGAGTAAGAGAATATATAAATATCCGATTCCCGTTTCGGATGAACAAATCATACGGCTTCCATTTGGCTATCGTATTATTTCAGTTCAGGTTCAGGGATTAATCCCTACGATATGGGCAATAGTTGACGATGAACAACCTATGATGGTAGATGTCAAAGTCAAAACGTTTGTCACAGGTCAGGAACTGCCGGATCATCACTTTTTGAATTATCACGGAACGTACCAGCTTCAAGGAGGAAACCTTGTGTATCATGTATTCACCGATGATGCGCCATTTTAATTACAAGTCAAAAAAATCATTATGAAATATAGTCGTTTTGAACCGAT
>Ga0153953_1000849_pt1 | contig 11081 bp, 10 predicted proteins | sample TSNJ037MetaG_FD_104718 | JGI IMG/M metagenome (GOLD analysis project Ga0153953, IMG submission 104718) | Attine ant fungus gardens microbial communities from New Jersey, USA - TSNJ037 MetaG | ecosystem: Host-associated > Fungi > Mycelium > Unclassified | place: USA: New Jersey, Wharton State...
AACATCATTGATAATAATAACAACCTATGAACAACGTCATATCTTCGTCATCACACTTCCTCTCCCTGCATGCAGTTTTCTGTTGTGTGTTAGATATGAACACGATGAACACGAACAACTTTTTCCCGCCTTGCGACCAATGGCCGATGGCCCCGTTGATAACGTCATGATATACCGCGAAATGAGTTTCACCAGTGTTGAGTTGAGATCCCCATTGAATTGAGAGTTGATGGTGACGAATGAATCATAATAAATGATGATGATGTAATAATACAAAAGAGAATAAACAAAATAACAAGATCACAAGATAAGCTATACAGGTTTGCATACCCACCTGCACGTCTCGAAACTCTCTGTCCAACCCTTTCAAAATCTTCGATTATCAAATTTTCGGCACTGCCTTCAAAATGTTCACGGATATGCGACTCAGGCACAAGTATACTTTTGAGCTCACCCATGGTATAATGGACACAACCTCACCAAACTGACTCAACCCACGCATGCACGAGTTGAAAGAAAAATCTCCACAAGATGTTCTGAATGGAACTATTATCGTAAACCCAACATTCCGGAAACTTTTCTTTCTTTCTTCCATCGATAAGCCACTCAACTAATTTCTAGCTCCGCCAGCTTCAACTAGCGGATGAAACACTCAAATGCAAAGGCGTATGCCAGAACAAGTTTAGTCATTTTTGAAATTGATTGCCGTCAATCTGACTTTCTTAACATCGAAGCTTCTCATCAATCGGACTTCTATAAAGACGGATCCCTCTAGATCTCGCTTTAAGACACGAGCTTTGAACGACATCAACCAACCTCCGAATCGTTCGCATCCATAAAGCATCAAAAATAACTCACCAATCAAATCTGCTACAATGAAACGGGGCGCCCGCCATCTCGTGGTTGGGGATCTTTAGGGCGGTGCGTTTTGAATATTGGGCCTCAATGTTTTTTGGCCCTTGACCTGATCACATGTTGGCACCAACTTCTCCAGGTACACAAAGTGACACCTCTTACACAAATTTGACATTCTCACTGGATCCGCCTTTATAGGAACTGAAGAACACTTGAATAAAGGCTTCACGACAATGTGAACCCAAATTGGGTGGCAACTCCTATGAAAACGATACAATTATAGATGTTGAATGTCAAGTTGAGCAAAAGGTCTGAGATGTACAAGCAAGCTCATAGAAGTAAAGAGAAATGGCGCATCTAATCTTCCTTTGACCCAGGTCTTTGATTTGCAAAGGCATCCGGGAGAAAAAGCTTATTCATCGAGATTAGCTGAAAGGGATAGTTGAGTACATAGGCTGCCGATTATTAAGCCAGGATCTTTGGCAGTTACGATCGACCAGCCGGTGTCTTGGGCGAGGCATATGGGGACATAGTGTCCGATTCGATACCCTCGAAACGCCTGCTTCTACTTGACCCAACCCATCTCCAGACACGCAATTCATCACCCCCTTCAACTTCTTCAATGTTTACACGGACATTGGCATTTCCCTCTACGACCCTTTCGACTCGATCCCAGAGTCTCCTCCTCATAGAAACAGAATGTTCTTCCTGTAAGATCAAGTCCCTTAGTTGCAAGGATGATAGGTAAGGTTGCGCGGCAGTGACTGGGTCAACATGATGTGCAAATTCTTGGTTCCGGAGTGTGTCTAACGCAATTTGAACCAATTCTCCGACCCGTCGAGATTCTGATTTATTACGGACATAGCGAAGCCGGGTCACGATTGCGCCAAGGATCAGTGCAAAAGTCACTGGACAGGAGACGGAACATTTAGTAACCAGCAAGAAAACTGAATTAGGATGACAAACCAAATACTGTTGATTTCCATTCAGCCCACACTTTCCTAGCCCTGACGAGAAGCGCACAGCCCCAAGTAAATTCAGGCGTTTTGTGCGCCAAGTACTGGTGACCCCTGTTTTTTGAACTATAAATCACGAGCGGAGGATCGAAATGTCTACCACTCACTCGGCATCTTCACCAATGATAACACCTCCCCATTGCACAAGTTCTCGAACGCTATCATTGAAAGTATCTTCGAAGGCAGGTAGCATTTTTACCTATGATAATGACACGTCAGTTTGCTTCTCCGGAAACTCGAGTCCAACCGCACAAAAGTTTTCTTCCTCATCAATCTTTTCAATTCCGAGAGTTCAACACCCCATTTTTTGGCTTCGCCACCGTCAGACTCTTTGACACGTTCCTGTATTACTTTGCCGCCAGCACACACACGTCTACCGTACTCCTTTCCCAGTGTATTCTCAATATTCCTTCCCAGTACGCCGATCAAGCGCCTGCGGTTTGGATCTTCTAGGCAGCGCGGCGGCAGAGCTACGCTACCAAAGCCAGGAAGACCATTGAGAGAATCGTATAAGAGACCCCATACGAGTTCTGGAAGCGATGAGGCAGTGGCGAAGGACACGTTCGACGCAGAGGGTGGCGTTGGCATGAAGAAAACTAAAGGATTGGGATGAAGGAGGTAGCCTGTGTCACAATATATACTATATTGAGAGCATGTAGCATGCTCAGGACAAGGTGTGCAAGATTCAGGTTCTGGGATTGGAAGTAGAGGCGGAAGGGGGCAAACCGTCAGGTTCTGTCCACCTGCTGAAGTATTGGGACGTAATGTAGTCTGATTCTGGCGATTGCATTCCCTCACAAAAAGACGGCGCGCCTTCAAATTCTCGACCACTTGACTAGTTCTAGTTCCAGTGTCACAATAACCAATCGCCGAGGATTGAACCTTATAGTCATGGGCATGGTAAGCAATGACCGAAAAGGTGACAACGAGAATACACCACAGGAACCATGACGGCCGTTCTGCTGGGAGAGGCACTGGACGATGATGAAGGGCTTCCATACTAGCTGCAACTCTTCTTGAGATGGCCTCCCTTTGTTTATCAGCTTGGGATGTCTCTTTTACCGTGAAAGGCGACTCCTCATAAATTGGCTCGCTGTATTGTTGCTTTGCTTCGATCCTTTCAGATTCGTACTTAGAAGAATCAATATCTGGAGAAGCATCTTTCACAAGTTCTGCAAGAGATCGGGGGGGAAGGCGAAATTCACGGTATGGTAGAAGAGGTAGTTCAGGCTTGAACTCCTCGGCATGGGGTGAGAAGGCTTGAGATACTTCAGACCGGGTAGGTGAATAATATGGCAATGGTGGAGGTGGCGCAGAGAAAGATTTTCGGCTCTTTCGCGCACTGACATTCTTTCTGGGAATCTTTTGTCGAACAGGAGAAGGTCGGACAGGAGAAGAATCTTCAGCTCCAGATTGGAAGATGTTGTTATCTTCCCAACCACTGTCTTCTCCCTGTAGAAAAAATCTAAGCTCCTAAGCAGCGATAACAAGATGTACAGTATTCACCAATAAAAGTTGACGAGCCTGACTACTGACATCTGCCTAAATGAACCATCAGATCATTTCAAAAGGAAAGGCATGGTTTATACCTTTCTCTTCGTTCTACCAACTTTCTTGACTGGAGATTCCTCAGAGTCAGAATCATTCTCGGTGATAGCTCCAAAAACCGAAGGTGCTTTGTATCGTCTAGATGAACCTTCCAGTGCAGGCTGAGCGGACGATCGCCGTCGTTTAATTTTGACCTGGAGTTATGTGAATGACTGGGAGCCGACCCAAAGTGAGATACAGACTGGTTCTGACCGGAGCGGCGATGTTTCCTCATCACGAGGGGCTGCAGAAATTTTTGAAAGTCGCCTAGAGGATCGCCTGGGAGCGAGGACCTTCCCGAGAAGTCAGATGCATTCTGTATCATGCATCATCATCACGCACCTTTCCCAGTGGTTTTCCAGTCAGGCCGTCAATAATACCGTCATCGCTGGCAATGCTATTGGCTTTCTTAAGCCGCTCTTTCCTAAGATTGTCCGCTTTATACTTGATTTCTTCTTCGAAACACTGAATAAGCTTGGACTTGGAGTACGGAGTTGGATAAGTGACATTGTGGTAACCTAACAATCCCAGAAGCTGAGATACAGTAAGTGTACTTGGATCAAAATCCGGTCTGAGATAGTCGCCAAGGGCTATAATTTGCGCAGAAGTGAGTCGATTGGTCATGGATGTATTGAAGAACGTGTCATCGTGTCTGGATCAACAATTCCTGGTGTCAGTCACGTGGTTCACAACGTCATTACTGGGGAACCCACTTTCTCTTGTCCAGCTACACTGTATAGGCATGTCATCCACAACCACCAAAGAGGTGTGTAAATATAGATTCAAAACGTATTTTAATACTGAAAAAGGATGATGCATGGGCACAGAAAGAACAAAAGGTCTTATTGGGCAATTTTATATATGACTATCAATAATCTGACATTCAATAGACCCAGGAGCAAATTGGAAAAGAGATGGAAAAGAGTAAGGAAATAATACCGAGCCAGGACAAAGATTTCGAAGGAGGGTTCGGTGGCCAAGAGGATCTCGAGGATCGCTATGCAACTACAAGCGGGGATCATTGAATGAAATCTCAAGGCTAGTCCGTCGAAGACCATGAAGATTACGAGTATGATGGACGGGAAAGGCCTTTTGTGCCAAACCATTTACCTTTGACCTAAATAAATAATGAATTAAAACTCTGGCCCATATCCCCAAATCAAAACTCACCATATAGTTCCAGTAAACATGAGGAAATAAACTCTTTTTGAGCCAATAGAAAGCCCGATGACTTTTCGTCTGATCCACGAAAGCACTGAAAGTCTCCTTGGGTTCCAGACCGTACTTAAATTCAGCCAGCAGGAGTTCGCCATATCCTGTCAAGAGCTTATACGGGATCGAAACCTGGCATCAAAAATGCATTTGCGAGCTGAACTTACTGGACAGCTCGTGTAACCGTCGTAGTGGGCATTGGCGGCTCGGCCATGCTCAAGGAAATAATAGATATTCTCAGCGACAACAGGAGTCTGTGCGGTAATCGCTGCGGTAGTTTTTGAAGTTGGCAAGGAAGAGCAGTCTCCCAGAGAAAAAACGTTAGCATATTCTGGATTAGTGTGTTGCAAGGTCGTTGAGTTCACAGACACCCAACCATGAGCATCAGCCAGTGGCGACTGTTTAATGAAGTCCAAAGGACCCATCGGAGGGGTGGCATGGAGAAAAGTGTAACGGATATCAACAGTAGAGCCGTCGGACTTCTGGAAAGTAGCCTTGTGGTTTCTTGAATCAACAGCGACGAGGTTATGATGGAAACCACCACCAATCTTCCTTTCTTTTCTCAGGGCATTGAGGGCGTCAGAGTATTTTTTCACGGCAAACATAGTGGGCATCCCGGTGAAAAACTCAACGGAAATCTTGTCACTGCGGTCAGTGCGTCTGAATCTATCCCATGCCATCCACATGATCTTTTGAGGAGCTGCGGGAAGTACTGAGCGAAACCCCCAACATGAATGATTGACGCACCTCCTGCACATTTAATCACTCCTGCAGGTTGAGTGAAAACAGCCTTCCCAGAGCGAAGACCTTCAATATCATTCCAGACCTTGTCACAAGTGCTGTAGGAATAAATGGAAGATACCCCTGATGCGGAGTCCGCAAGAGCCTCCCGAAGCCCCTTGATCGCATGCCAATTGATCTGAAGCCCTGCAGCCACAACAAGAACGTCATAAGAGAGTTCTCGCCCGGAATCTGTAATGACAACCGATTTGCTAGGGATAAACGTTTGAACGTTGTCTGAGATCAGCGAGATATGGTCAGGTACAAGAGACCTGACGGGTTTCCGGAAGTCTGTTTTTGGCCTGAGGCCAGAACCCACTAGTGTCCTAAACAATACTTAAGCAATGAAATATTTTTTGACTGAAACAGCCTACCACCCTGGCTGATGAGATCACGTCAACAAAGATAATGCAGTATCAATCTTGTAAGTTTATACCTGATAATAGTGAGATTCAGTTGCATCAACAATCGCTACATCTCCATCCTTCAAAGTCTTGCCAGCAGATTTAAAGCGGTCATAGATCTGATTTGCAGAATTCAGACCTCCAGTACCTGTTGAGTGTAGCCAATGAGATTGGTTATGCGAAAAAACAAAACATGGACACACCAGCCCCTACAATAAGGATCTTGAATTTATCAGAACCTGGACAAGTGCTCGTATAGCGTTTCCAGGCAGAAGTAGATTGACTGATTAAAACACGATACTGGTTGAACATGCCACGTTGAATGATTTGCACAGGCAAACTGATGTATTTAAAAATTTCGCGATGGCGACAAAATGAGTCAACACCAGGTCATGCAGCGTTACAGTTGCCAGTTAACAACCAACCAGTGTACATTTGTGTATCCAGCCTCTCATACAAAAATACACTCTACCCCATCTGCTATGACTTAGTGCCACACCCAATGTTACCAGCTTCTACTCCCTCCTGTTCAATTGGCCTTCCAGCGAACCCTAGGCCTCAGAGGACGACGCAAATGTCTCCATACCGCACACTATCCCCAGTTTCGTCTGCAACCAACAATCCCGATCACATTACACGCCTCTGCTCCCGGCCAACACGTATGCACGTTCCTGTCCTTTTTCCAACAGTCCCTTCTGAGGTTTCACAGAAAAAGCCACAACAGATGAGTCATCAGGAGATGAATATCCTATCTGGAATGCAGTGTCAAGTGTCGCTAGCGTGTTAACAGTAAGCGTGAGCAAGGCATGGAGCACTAATATTTCTGCTTTGTCAGGCGAAGGTAGGCTTAATCATAGCGTTGAAAAACGAAGACATTCCTGATCCTGGATCACAGAAACACCCCCAGGACAAGAGTCTCGTTTGACACGAGCCATGAAGGCTTATCATATAACTCAAGCTCAGAGTCCCTCAGACCTTCCTGACTGGCTTTTCGACGAACGGGAACGTCGAGTTGCCAACAGACCATCGGACTCCGATGATAGCTTGGTTCGGTCTCAACTACTGCAAAATAACAGAAAACGTACTGTATCTAGTAAACAACTAACATCAGCATTAGTGTCCACTGAACCAGTTCCTACTCAGTCCCAGTTGAGGGGAACTGATCGCTTGAAGGCAATGCGCGAGACCAAGCAGAGAATTAAGGAGCGAGACGCTCCCAAGTTCAGTCAGGCTAATACCCCAACATATTTACCTCGACAGTCTCCAATTGGGCTCCCCTTCAGACCACAGTGATGAAGTGTGATCTTTGTTGGTCGCGATTTTGATTGGCAGATGTGGGTGTCACCCTTGATAGGTCGTTTCTAAAATACACGAAGCGATTTGACTTTCGTTTCGCCTATGAATAGATTTCGTAACCAATATTATGATTTACTTTCTTGTGCTTGACGACCAATGTAGGGAGGCCATGTTCAGCTCACTATGCCAATGAAACACAGGGCAATTCGGAGTTCCTGGCTCTTTGAACCAAATGTCTGATGTAGCCTATGATACGGACACGTACGACACTTTTGGCGAATTTATCTCGGTCTGCGCTGCACCGACTTGATGCACCGGTATGTTATATTTTTCAAGATTAAAATCCCGATTTGTAATCAGTATGCTATGTACTTACATCGATCCAGCACATGCAACAACCAGATCGACTTGTCGTTGCGGTGTATCTGTTTCCATGGCGGTCTCGATCTTCCCATGGCCAGTGCCAGTATAAAATTACAGGCGTTGCAAGCCAAGGCTCCTTCACCCCTTTCCTTCGGTTTCTCATTTTCGTTCTCTTCTTTCTCTTTTTTTCTTTCTCCGAGTAGATCTCCGCGAGGTAAGCATTTGAATGCATCTTTCATCGTACTCGTATACGATAATCCATAGATCGATCATTTTTTGCTCAGGAACTCGAGTAGTTGCTCCCTTTCCAGTTTCCAACCTAGCAGCAATTTTTTCAGCTCTTCTCTCAATCCTTTTTCTTGCCATTCGAAATGATCACTTCTCGCGCTATCGTTTCTATCCTCTTAGCTGGCTTTGTCGCAGCGCTGCCTCATCACATAAGGGATAGTTCCATCAATGAACCTGCTGTTTCTGCTCCGAATGGCACACCCGTTACCCAAGGTACTCAGCCTGCGTAAGCCCCAATTCAAGTATCACATCCTTAGAACGCTAATTTTCTGTTCTTCAGGGCCACTGCAACAGGTGATGGCTCATCGGGTTCCTGGTCTGGCTACGGTTCGGGCTCGAGCATGGATTCGACTATGGGTTCGAGTCAAATGGTAGATTCGTCTATGGAGACCTCCGGTGCTGTCATAACAGAGGCCTCAACGACATCTGTCGCCGAGGGATCCTACCAGACCCCAATCTACGGATCTGGAAATTCTAACTGGGGTAGTTCGAGCTGGAGTAGCGGCTCCAACTATAATGATTGTGTCTCCCGTGAGTACAAATCTTGAAAATGATTAATTTCTTGCTTGTTGATTGTCACCTCAGAGTGCCTTGCACAATATGGCAATGCTCCTCAGCCATGGACACCTCCTCCCACTCAAACTTCGCCTGACAGCGGTAGCAGCTCTGGGTCAGGTGCTACCCATGTAGTCGTTGTTGCTCCTAGTCAGGGTGTTCTCCGTTACGTTCCTTTTGCTGTGAACGCCTCGGTCGGCGATACTGTTAGATTCATGTGGAATGCCAATAACCACACTGTCACTAAATCGTCCTCCCTGGAACTTTGTAACACCACGGCTGATACCCCGTTCACTTCTGGGCTTCAGGTCAAGGACTTCGTCTGTGAGTGACAGTTGCTAGTATCGTTTGATTGCAAATACTGATTGCACATCTCTCAGTCGATCAAGTTGTCAACGACACCAATCCCACCTTCTTCCATTGCACTGTTCCCAACCATTGTCAAAAGGGGATGTTTGGTATAATGTGAGTAGACAAAAGGAACAAATAGTTAAGCATGACATTGATCTTGTCGCACAGCAATCCTCCTAGCAACTCTGGAGCTGGTACCTCTGTCTCTCTCATGATGTCTAGCTGGACTTCGAGCGTAAGTGAACAATAGCTCAGCATTTGATCGATGGGTTTAAGATTGTTATAGAACCCCGATCTCAGCGTTTACGCCGATATCACCACTAATTCAACAATGGGCAACTCTGTTGCATCTGGTTGGGGAGGTAACATTGATGTCGCTTCACTTCCTGAGTGGTCCTACCCCATGGTCGCCGAGAACGTGCTTTATACTCGTAACTTCCTAGCTGCCAACCCTGATACTATCAAGGAAAACGGTGCCATCGATCTCAGTGGGTCCTCTGGTGCACCCTTGATGATCCCTCAAGACATCAGCGCCGCTTTGAACAACGCTAGTCCTAGCTCTGCCCTATCTATGTCTCCCTCGAGCCCCGTATCTGCTACTACTGCAGGTGATTCCTCTACACCTACAGCCTCGCAAGCTTCCAGTGGTGCTGTGACCACTTCGCCCAAGTTAGCCATCGCCCTCACCGCTGCTGCTGCCAGCTTCTTCCTGCTGTGAGCAATTAAGAGTGAACGGTTCGAGGAGGAATAGTATTTCAATGGTATCTGTTGCTATGGGACTTTAGACTAGCATTATTTATTGTCACATGGGCCAATAACATCGCTCAAGATGCTCGACGTTTCGTGAGCTTTGTTAAAATTTTTCTACTCTCTATTTTGGGTTCTTTTACTTGTACCAAGCCTATACAAGAAATGGTTTGACATAAACTATTAGAATCCGAATATCTTGTCTATGTCGTCAATGAGCTCTTTCTTCTTCTCTTTAGAACGCCTGATAGCTGGAAGCTTATCTGGTCTCAGTAGAACCTTGTCAGCGGTGTCCTTCATTCCAATGGACGGTCTTTTTGGCTCAAGCTCAACTGTGAGGTAATGAGTAGTCTATCACTGGAATGATGTAGAAAGGCTTACACTTTTGTTGTTTTCCTGACTCATCCACAGACCTTGTCATGTTTTGATCATATTCTGGGGTGAGTTGATTTCTCAAGGACTTTACTGGCGAAGTGGTGGAAACCAGGACAGGGAAAGAAGATTTTCGGAATGCAGTAGTTGTTGACTTGTTCATCGTTGCGGAAAGAGAGGGAGCGAGCTAAGAACCCCAGAGAATGAATTTCATAGAAATCAAAGAATACCTATGTAAAACCTGACCTCGGCTGAAATACAAAGGTCTGAAAGAGCCCCTGCAGCCTCTTCTTGGGTTTCCTGAATGACTTGGGCGAGGTGATGTAGTCTACAGGATATCGCCGAGAGTGTGAGAATTAGCTGCAAAAACGCCCCTGTTTGCATGGCCCATTTAAACGAACTGCTGAAATCGTTATTTAAAAGATTTGCAGACATCGAAGTCTACGAACCAATAGGCCCCCCTGAATCTTTGACAAGCCTATTAAACATCAGAACGACTAATCGATCAATATCCATTGTGAGGAGCACGGACCTTCAGTAGGAGTTGACAGATTGGAGTGCAAGTCCGTATCACCATTCTAAGATCCCTAGCTTGAGGGATGTGGGTCCAGGATCCCTTTAAAATATTTGAACTCGATGCATACAAGTTATTATCGTCACAGACAAACTAGATTTAGAAAACTCACTTGTTGTAATCTACACTATCATAGAACGAATGGCGGAGCCGATTCAAGGTTCCAACGAGGTCTAGTGAATTAACACGAAGGCAGAATCTTTGCATCTCCTCTACATGTCTCCAGAATAGGGAAGTCCTATGCTGATTCTTTCCCTTATAATAAAGCCTATCAAGAACTCGAGATTCCTCTCCCCAAATTGTCAAGACAGCAGATAGTCGGCGGGATACCAGTTTGAGGCGTTTCAATGCTGAGTCAACATGGCTGTACAGCGATGGATCAATTGAAGTTTTCAAAACCAGAGAGCACAGACTGGGACAAGACATTGAAATCCACGGCAGATACTGTACGACTAAAAGGAGTGCTGCTGAAATATTAAATTTAATATATTGTCCGGCCATCACATTGACAACCACGCATCAACTCAAACCATACTCGTCGTTTTGACTACATTGTCCTTGGAGCTGACTGGTGATGGCCCAGCCAGGTCAGGATGCCAAATTCTTCCAAAGAGGCAAGATTGAGGTACATTACCTGTTTCAATGGCTGGCCATTTCAATAATTGTATCGGTAGGAACTTC
>Ga0153953_1000854_pt1 | contig 11060 bp, 9 predicted proteins | sample TSNJ037MetaG_FD_104718 | JGI IMG/M metagenome (GOLD analysis project Ga0153953, IMG submission 104718) | Attine ant fungus gardens microbial communities from New Jersey, USA - TSNJ037 MetaG | ecosystem: Host-associated > Fungi > Mycelium > Unclassified | place: USA: New Jersey, Wharton State...
GACTATGCAGCTCGACCCAACTCATCAACATCATTATTCTCTACATCCTCCGTTATTTGGCTCCTCACAACAGCCCGAACTCAACTTGACGCCGATCAAAAAATCAAGAAACGGCTGATTGAATACCTTGCAGTTCATCTCGAGGTCAATGCCAACAACAAAACACAGGAAGAAGTAGCTATCACTGCTGTAGCCAAGAAGCCTGTTGGACGAGCCGAAACCTTATCGATGCAGGTGAACCTGCTCTATCGGTTTCACACTCCAGTGACGTATCCGCCCCTTCAAGTCATCTGCTCCCCTTCGCCTGATGAAATCTCATGGCAGCGGAGAGTTGAAATTGACCGGGAGTTTGGGTGGGGTGCGGAGAGCTGGCATTGAGTTGGTGTTGGTGCTGTATGGACCGAGAGCTGGTTGATGTTTTGTGTGAAGAGGATGTCTCGGCATGTACTTGCTCTTTTTGTGATATGCCATGATGAAATTCGAAATAGTGTATTTGTTGAATGGTTGTTTTGTTTTCATTATACGCAGTCTGCCATCGTCACTACAGACGCCCTCTCAGAGGGTTCTCGATGTGTTATGTCATAGTCGTCAAGGTGATTCCAGAGAAGATAAGCTTGCGCGCTGTCTACACTAACGACCATAAGTTTTTATAGAGGGCTAAAATTAGCTCCTCTATCTACTCGTAGTCAGCTCTCAACCAAGCTGGTACAAAACTTGGACTATGGCTATACTATGGCTGTGCAGGGCGAGTCGGTAACCACTTTGTCAGGTACACTATATGGAACATTGTATCCGGTCACTTGATTTAGAGCCGGACAAAGAACTGACTGACCGGATGTCATTGGCGATGCCGACCTGCTTGGAATTGCCTGGAATTGCGTCAAGTTGGCTTGGAAGCTAGAGAGATACCACATCATCGATCTGCAACTTGGTTCACCAACACATTCGAGCTAAGCTTTCGGACAAAGTTGAATGAGTGGAGTATTGAATTCAGGCCAAAGTACACTGTGGAATGGGAACCAGCACGAAGCAGTTCCCGGATTGAATTTCAGAACGGATTTCCACCATTACAATGTCGGATATACGTCACACTCTAAGTGGTATGCTCAGTGGGGACAAATGTTATCCTAGCCAATATAATTTTTTAAATATATCCAGTTTGCGTTAGAACAGTAACTGGACAACTTGAACTCACGTCGATGTCTAAGCATTGTCTCTGCCCCAGTTGCTAATCCCCGCTCTTTTCACGCTCTACTAGCCCATCCACCAGGCTTCATGTCACCAGATACCAGCACAGCTATACCTGTCTCATTTCCTTGCCAACCTTTACTTTGGGACTCCTTTGAGTAGTCAACAGTGATGGCATCGTGGAGATTCTCTGGTAATTTTGGAACGCAAAGCACCTGATGGGGATTCAAACCTAGATGCTGTCGTCCGCGAGGCGGTCCTGACGAGTCTCCCGCTCCATTCACCCTCAAGTTATTACTGCTCAACACCTCTCCCCTCACTCGACATCCATGGTGGTTTCGGGTCAGGTCGTCTTCCTGGCCTAACATCGGAAGGAACATCCACTCGCAGCCATTGTGCCGCTATATCAAGTTTCGGGTCCGTACAGCGCATTACTTGAGCGGTTTAGCCAACGAAGATGGCTGTCCCTCCCTTGACTCAGCCTCCGCCTTCGCAACGTCCCTCCACACCCATCGACTGCTTCATCTTTGCCTGGTCTCCCCGGCTTTTTAAGAGGTGGGCGGAAGCGTTGAAGAGTCTGGGGTTCTCGCTCCTGAGTTGAGTTTGGACAGCACGCCCATTTTCCATGAGTCAAGGCGATAGAGAACACGCTCAAAACTCTCCTCAGGCTTCTTTAATCGACGTATATGATATTAGATTGGCAAACTTGCAACGATGCTATCTTTGGTGCTAAGTCTTTTTGGACACATCTCTTATTGTTCTCATTAGTGCCATCAGTCATCTAGTAATTTAGGCACTATTTTACATTCTCTATGGACACTAACAGCTACTAGTTTCACATATATAAGGTGCTATGTAGCACGATGTACACTTCAGTTCTCGTGTCACTTCGAGTGCTGAAGTTATCCTTACATATGATTGTCGTATGGTAGTGTGAGCATTCGCATGATGTTAAGCCTAATAGAGGTCTTGTTGAATGATGCAGTTGAAATATAGGGTTGTGTTTGTACCAATTTTCATCAATGTCATGGAAAATCATATCTTGCGCGAGATTATATAGGGAGATAAACACCAAATATTCTGCAAAAGCACGTTGAGACTATTCATTATGATTACTTTGACAGAAGCCTGGCAGCCGTGAGTACAACAAATAATGGGTATCCTTAGACTCTGAAGTGAAAACATGTCTTGAGGCACCGAGAGAGTGAAAACATGAGTAGAGCAACGAACTCGTCCGACTCTCCTGTTTACGTATTTGAATACCTCCAAGCGCTTCTGCTGAGGACAAGACATACCTCGCTTTCTTACTCCAGCAGCTTCCCTACCTCCTTCTCCCTTTTCTCGAGCTCTCTTAACCACTCTTTGTCGATGCATTCTGTCCACTTTCTGCCGAACCTCGATTTAGAGTAGTCCAGGATTGTACCCCTCAATCACCGCTCTGGGCCGTGGCACGGATAGACCTTTCCTGTTCTCGACTGGGACCCAAAACAGCGGCTCATTATCCTGACCCATCATCCATCCATCTCTTATGCCTTGCAGCATAAGCTCAGAATGCCAGCGATCAACCGAGAGATCTGCTATGTCACAAATTTTCGAACCAGACCTGTGGAAATAGTATGCCAACGCTGTTCCATCTCGTATGAACGCCATGTGTGCATCTGCTTGACCCAAAATCTGAACGTAAGGATGGCCGGTATAGGCATCAAAGAGACGTATTGCGTTCTCACGTTCAGAGCTAAGAGCAATGAGTCTCTCGCCAGGGGAGTGGTCAATCAGAGCAGGTGAAAGGGCAATTCTATCAACCCAAGACGTTGGAAACCTGGAAATGCGATGGCCAGTTCGTGTGTCCCAGACTCGGACGTGGGAGTCTTTGTAGGACCAACATGCGAGGATTTTCCCGTCGGGTGAGTATCTGGGATGCCAGGGAACATGCACTTGATCGTCGAAGTCAACAGGATCAAATTGGGCAGTGTCGTGATTCCATGAATAACATTTAGCGGAGGAAGAGTGAGGCATGATGACGGTCAAGCCATCGGGTGCCAGGAATATGCCCCGAGGAATTATGATGTCAAAGTCCAAAGAATACGTGCATTCGAAATTTGCAGGATTCTGCCGATGCCAAACTTGCAGCAATCCTGAGTGATCATCACGTGAGACGCCGCATACAACCAGATCGTTGCATGTCTGGAAGGCAACCTTCCAATCCCAGACACTTTTTCTCGGCCAGGGGTCAAATGAGACGCACTTCTCCGGGTGCATTCTATCCCATATAGTGATGAGAGACTTAGACCAAGATGCTACCTGTTCTTCATCTTGGGAAAATGCAACCTTCATGTCGTCTTCATACTCAATGTCCGTACACACTACGACTTCCCCAGTAGTCATATCCAGGAATTCGATTTTGGAAGATTGCTGTGATCTTGTGACTATCATCTTTCCGGATGGTAAAATTGTAATAACTCGTCGCACATCGGCATCATCTTGAGTGTCCATAGTGTCAGTCTGATTGATCGCCAAATTCTCCAGGTCCACGTTCCACATCCTCACACTTCCATCATAATATCCGACCAAAAGTCTGTGACCATCGCTTGATGGACAGATACTCCTTAATAGTGAAGTGGATGTAGGCTTCATCTCGCAGATCATTTTTGAGCCGGTTGCAGAGACGTCCCATATCTCCACCATGTCAAGTTGTTCGATAAATAAGAAATTCGTAAGGGGTGAATGAAGAACATGTGGTACACCATAGAAATCATGGGTGAAAGATACCATCTCTTGCGTGTCCAATCTCCAAAGGTAAACTTGGTGAGGTTTTTCCTTAGATCCAACCATCAAAGTATCACTGGTTGGAGAAAAGCGGATAAACGACAAATTTCGATAATATGTGAATCGTCGAATTTTCTTTCTATCTTCCAAGTTCCGTAATTCAATGACGTCCCCAGACCCCTTTGTTATGGCGAGAAAATGCCCATCAGGAGAAAATCGGGCAAATCGAACATCGTTCACTTTCAACAGCTTGTTGGATATGAGTGCACCACTTCTAGCATCCCAGAACTGGACAAGAATCCGATTTGCGCCTTTACCTTCAGAGTCATCCGAGTTTCCATCTTTTTTCACCGAGGCAATTCTTCCATCACGATGAATGAAGGCAAAATCAGAGCCCTCGATTCGGAACTGTTCCTCACCCGTCTCAATGTCCCAAACTACTGCATGAGAGTCGTATTTGACTAAAATATGCTTCCCGGAAGGACTAAAGCAGGCATCGCAGCTATCAGGAATCTTAAACGGGCCTGAAATGCAATAGCCTGTTTCAGAATCACAGATACACACAGTGTCGAATGATCTGGATAAAAATGTGCTTTCATGCAGTGGGAAAGCCATATGGCACATGGGATCTTTGTGGTGCTTTGCAGTGAAGGCCACCATTGGCCATCGACTATGTTTGCCTTGAGTGACCATGGAAGTATTGCAAAACCTCGAGCGGAATTTTCTGGCAACATGAGATTCCTCAGGTGCAAAAGGGAGTGCCGAGAGGTACACATGAGGAGCGGACTGTGAGATTGGAATGATGAACGCAAGAATGTAGCGGAGGGCATCATGGATAAACAATGTCAGGACATTATCAAGGTTGAGGGGCTGGCCAGCCGATGTCAAATATGTTGCAGACAAATAACCTGGAAACACACCTTCCATGATAGAACCATTTTCAAGATCGAAGCGACTTCAGGCGCTTTTCCCAATAGGCTCATTGTCTCTATCCAGAACAGGAGTTTCTCGTACATCACGAACTTGATCCCCGCCTTCAGCTTCTGGTCAGATGGCTCATCAGAGTGAGTATGAACAAGATGGTCTGCCCAGAATTGGGATGAATATAAAACGATAGGAGGGATCATGGATTTGACATCAGGCTGAATATCGACGTTCTTCATGACCGAAGAGTCCAGGCTGCACATATTGAAATGGAGCTTGGGTGATACAAGGGTTCTCAAGCATAACATAGCCAGCTGACGTTCGTGATAGCCCCGATCCTGAACAACAGAAAGCTTTGGTAGTTGTTTTAGAAGCAACGTCGAGAGAAGGTAGTCTTTGAATGACTTGTGATGGAAACGAAGGATAGGGCCAGAGTCAATGATAGATGCGAGACGTTTTCGAATTAATTGCATCACATCTGACTCCCCAATCTTGACTCCAGGAAGCATCACAAGCGCATCATCACTAAGAGGTTGCCTGGCATAGATCATGGCACCCAAAACAGATATAATCCCTTGGACCTCTTGCTTTGAAGTCCGTCCGAATGATGCGCTGACAACAGTGGTGTAGAGAGAAAACAAATCATCCATCCCTTCTATGTCATCCCCTTCCTTCCTCGATCTAAGGGTGTGAAGCCGTGCTTCGGGATCGTCTTCAAGGAAGTCGGCGACAGTAGTAGCCCAGATAAAAATGCCAGCAGCACCAGGAACTAGATAGTCAAGAGCCTTGGCGATCCATGCAGGTGTCATTTTCATGTTTCGGAGTCGTGACTGGAGGAATGTATGAATGTCAATTGAGACACTGTCCCCTGGCTTGACCTCACGGCCAGAAGGAATATCATGGATGCTGATCAAATCGGGGAAGGTTATATGGTCCCTTGGCCAACTAGTAATGACTATCTTGAGCTTCTTCAAGTGATCAACCTGAATCCAACGCCTGAGTGTATGCAAGAGATCCCGGAAATCCTTCTTCCCTAACGTGTCGTGCCTCAGGCCACCACACTCGTCCAACGCATCTATCACAATCACCGGAAGCTCCTCACGTGGAATATCATGAACCAATATGAATAATGGTACTTCAATGAGCGATTTGAAAAGTTGATCAATGTTGGATGAGCTGTACCCTTGATTTCCTTGAGCTATGTGTGGCCGAAGAGAGGGATACCGACGGGCAAGATCACATGCAACAGCACGCCACAGGGCGCTTGTCGTGATGGAGGATTCTGTGTGGTCGAACCGGAATGAAATTACGTGGCGTTTCTGGTCTATTAGTCGTTTGGCAATGCTAGCTGCCAAGGCTGATTTCCCAACACCAAGCGATCCCCTTATCCAAATCATATTGGGACCATGGACATTTTTGATCTCGTTTTCAATCTCTTGTAAGATGGTGGTCCGGGTGCCTTCCATACATGATTCACGTAGGGGAAGCCTATTCTCCCCAAGCATGTGCATCAAATCGTCCAACTCCTTCTTTTCAACTTGTGCTATGTGCATCTCTATATCAAGGTCTCGGTCGAACTTGTCCTTGATTGTATCGAGTTTGCCCTTCAACTTGATCGCGTTCTCCTTTTGAGAGATGTACTTGACTGGAGCCGACTGATCAGTCACGAATTCACCCAGATCAAGATAAGTGGACACGTACATTTCCAGCTTTTCAGCCATCTCAAAATGAAGATGACCACTTCTTCCATAATCTCGAGAAACTCCCTCATAGTACGGTACAGTCGATCTGAGATTCGAACTTCTTTCAGTCTGTCGAGCTGGTCAGCGAGCACTTGGGTGCTGTATGCAAGACTTTTCATTGCTTCACAGGATTCCTCTTGGGACTTCAAATGCTACCAAAACTATCAGTCGTATTATTAATTTGAAAACAGAAAAGGAGCCAACTCTGCAAACGACATCGACACAAGAGAATACAGCATGAGCGACACAATTCAGCTGCTTCAAGTCAGACAGCATACGGGCACACTAGTCAACAATCATTTACCTTGCTAGCTACGATCTTTAAATCAATTCTAACAACATCGCTTACAAAAGAAGAACGTTCCAGAACAGACTGTAACTCGTTCAATTCCACCGTCATCTTTGCGATCTGTGGATCTAGCATGTTCATATCAATGTCGGGAACCTACGATTGTGTTCGAAGAGTAAATAACAATCATAATGATAGCGAACCTCGATGACCAGCCACAGCTGTAATCCTTGGATAGCATTATCAAATTTTACCTCGAATTTTGCTAAGGTCTTCTGAGTAAATTAGGAATGATCAAGGTAGAGATCCGCTCACAATTTGTTTCTGCTCCGGAAGACACATGTTTCCATAAATCGTCAAACCTGACGCTGGCTTCACTCATGAGTTCCCCCGAAGTGCGCCCGAGCATCCGTATCTTCTGTCCTTGGGAATGTCTTTTGTGTATCTCAATACTTAGTTCGCTTCCTTCCATGAGCATGCTGTACCACATGAGTATGTAGGACTGCTCAAGCACAATAAGCTCAACTTACCATTCATTTGGGGTGAGCGTCAAAGGCTGTTCATCCCTGGTGCGATGGTCCAATATTATTTCAAAACATTCATTGACATTGTCAGAACATTTGATAGTCAGTGACTGTGGAAATCTATCGAGCTTTCCAATTAGCTCTACATGTCGATTTAGTCCCTGATCTGCGGAGCCGATTGAACATAGTAGCACTCACTGACAACTTGGATGGCTGAAAGCGATTTGACTAGATTTTTCATTACTTCAACTATTGGAGAGTGAGAGTGAGAAGGATATGTGGCACGTTATCACACGACGAATAATGCTGTGACACAGGAATGATCGAAGCAGCTATAATTGTCCCGGGAATTGAACGGTGTGGGAACAGACATCAATACCTAGCGTAGAACGTACAGAAAACCCAGTCTCAGGATCACTTGAATCGAAGTTAGTACTGGTGACCATAGTCTTGATTGTATCGTTCAATTATCATGGCAGCTGAATTGAAGAGAAATATGATGAGATTTACCTTACCAGATCACATGACAATGAAGATGGACGCGAATCGATGGCAGTCTGTCACTGCGGATACTCAAGACTCTCGATTGATTGTGATCTCACACTCCCAAATTATGGTGGCTACAATGTCAAATTCCCGGATGCAACTGAGGCGCGTACGGATATCATCGAATGCAAAGGTGGCATGGAGTTTAGTCAATATGAGGTAAACGGTGATATTCCATAATCTGTTACACAAACTTTGTAAGATCAGCGACGATCATCAGCCTAAAATATGTCTTCCTCCAATACATGTCCCTGAAGCTTTGGATTCTGCTGGGCCGATCTATATTTTCAACACCGAAGAAAATGCACAAGAGCCGACAAAAATCACCTTTGATGAATTTGGATGCGGTTGATACATCGCAACCCTGTAGTTCTTCAGCATCAAGTCACTCTGCTCGGTCTCATGAAAGCAGGCTTTGTAGTAAACTCACGACAAATGCTCGTTCGTGATAAATGGCTAGGCTGATCTCGTTAGTCCTTCCCGATTTCTCCTCAACTCAATCCTGATACTGTCATTCATCTGCTAAGAGTGCTTGTCCATATGCACGTTTCTTCTGTCCCAACAAGAACATCTAATAATTCACTTTAATCACTGTAGAGATCAGGTACTCGCTAACATCATAAACTCCATCGACGAGCACCCTCCTCCACTAATTCTCTGTCAATAAAATCCCTTCTATTGTCTTCGTCTCCATCCTCTTCTTCAATTGGACTTATTCTTTTGTTTTATTGTTTCAGAACTATTTGTCAGCAGTTTTATTGTTCTACTATACAATGGCCGTGGTAGCTACAGAGTATTTAAGAGCCTTCTGTAACAGAAATTAGGGAGCGAAATACAGGAGCAGTCCATCACCTTCATATTATCTCATAAATCTACAGGTCAGTAGCCAAACAACAGACGGACGCTGTCGTGCTCGCAAACTACTTACCAACAACAAACCACCTCTTTGTCACTTCATTACTTCAATAGAGGCTTTGGTGGAGCGAAGATCCAAGTAGACCAGCGAGCTCCACGGATTTGTCCTACTTTCCTGTTCATTTGAACATCTCCAAGCACTTCAGTTGAGGACAAGACGCACCTTTTTTTTCACTCCAGCAATTTTACTACATCCTCCTTTTGCTCGAAATTCTCAACCATCCTCTGTCGATGGATTCCATCCACTTTCTGCTGAGCCTTGAGTTAGAGAGGTCCACGCTCGTTGTCTTCTTTTGGGGTATCCCGAATATCGCGCCAGGCGGTGGCACATAAAAATTCTTTCTGTGCCCGACTGGGACCAGAAACAGTGGCTCATTGTCCCGACCCATTACCTATTCCATCTCGCATACCTTGCAGGAAGTGGGAATAGTTCTCCAACCTTTTTACATCTCGTATAAACGCCATGTTTGCGTATCCTTTACCCACATTTCAGATAGCCGGTATAGACGTCAAAAAGACGTATTGTGTCTCCGTATCTATGCCAAAGAGCGATAAGTCTGTCAGCAGGGGAAGATTCAATCAGAGTAGGTGAGAGGGCGATTCCATCAACCAAGGACACTGAAAGCTTGCAAACGACTTGACCAGTTTGTGCGTTACAGACCCGGACGTGATGATCATAGAAAGACCAACATGCGAAGAGTTTCCCATCAGATGCACTCAGACCCGCGAATATACACTTGATAGTCAGGACGAAGGTGGGCAGTGTCGTGATTTCATGAATGACAGGCGACGGGGTCAAGTATAGGTAGGTTGACGAGGGTCATACCATCGAATGCTAGGGCTGGGTATGGGTATTCTTCCACCTTGATCTCTAAAGAATACATGCATTCGAAATCTGCGGGATCCAGTCGATGCCAAACTTGCAGTAAGAATGGGTCATCGCATAAGGTGCATATAACAGGTCATTGCATGTTTGAAAGGCAGCGTTTTCGCCATTCTCAACAATCAGACAGAATTGGGCGATGAATTCGTCAGCATTATAATAACAGGGATTTTCGAGTTTGGGGATAGGTGCGAGCTGGTGGAAAAATCCATTGGAGTAGATATAATAACTGCGACGGGGTCAACGAATGATGGTGTTGAGGGGAAGCACAGGACTCGGGGCAACAGAGGCTGGAAGTGGTGTTGCGGATTTGAAATCGGCGAGTGGCAGAAGATTAGTGCGCCTACAACAGCGCACGACAGGAAAACACTCACACTTCGAGTTAAAGTTGCCTTAACGCACTCTCTGCCGCTTTCTGATGCTCCCCACCCTTTTCCTATGATCCTGAACGTGGTGGGAACGAGACACTGAGATCACTCTCAGGTTGTTGATTGGCAGCAAATTTAATGACTGCTGAGCATGTTTGCCAGTGTCTGTTAAATGTTTGCCAGTGTCTGTTAAATGTTTGCCAGTGTCTTCGGAGTTAACTTTACCATCATAGTCGATAGGCCGTGCGAAACAGTCTGCATAAAATGTGACTGTCACGTTGTGACAGAACTCCAAGTTTGCCGAAAACACACACAGCACGCGCCATGATAAGCTAGACTCCGCTTGGTATCAGAACGTTTTTTGCTTTGGCGCAAAATCTACGCAGGATGCAGCCTTAGCCCTGGACAAAGTGCGACTCGAAAAACGCTGCTCGCTCGGCAACGGTCGACACGTTTGCATGCCCATCTCCACCGGTTCTTCCACCAGTCATCATCGAGATTCTGTTGCAGCTCAACATTCCTTCCCTCACTCGCTTCCACAATCTCAGCTGTCACGCAATGCAGTTTGTCAACCCAGTCCGCCAGTACACTGCAACCATTTAGCCGTGTTAAACAAATCCAGATGTCAACATCTGTTTGTCCCTTGCCGCTGACATAGTCCTCGAGGCCTCCATATCTCAGGTATCAAATAAAATAGTTTCCACCGTAGACGAGCCCCTGTCTCAGCAACAGAAAGAGTTCTTATGTCAACTATGTCAACAATTCACAGCTGTCAACGCAAAGTGTCGACCGTTCAAAGATGTATCAGTAATCCAACTGCATCTAGTCCCGCCAATAACAGTTCCACGAGTGAATTGGACGACGATAACCAGTGTGAAGCAGACGATCTCGCCGAACTAATCGAAAGATCGACAC
>Ga0153953_1000855_pt1 | contig 11058 bp, 15 predicted proteins | sample TSNJ037MetaG_FD_104718 | JGI IMG/M metagenome (GOLD analysis project Ga0153953, IMG submission 104718) | Attine ant fungus gardens microbial communities from New Jersey, USA - TSNJ037 MetaG | ecosystem: Host-associated > Fungi > Mycelium > Unclassified | place: USA: New Jersey, Wharton State...
GATTGAATTAGTACTTCGGAGATTCGGAGTTGGGTATACTAAATTCTCCCTTTCTCCCTCTCCCCCTCTCTCTCGATCCTAGCCCCCTGTCGCTCTGCCTCTTTGTCTCTCTACGGCATTCGAGAAACAGTCACCGATGGGGGCGGGTGCGTGAGAAAGAGAGAGAGAGAGAAAGGATTAGGGAATCCATCAATGACGCATGAAAGGCGGAGTCTACTCTTTTCTCCTCTCCTCTCTCTCGGCTCCACTACTTTTCGATCAGAACTTCTTTCCGGAAAACCATAACATGATCAAATCTAAATCCAAATCACATCTCAACAACAACCACCTCAACAGCTAAGCAAAAAAAGGGGTGGGTAGGAAGGGTCCTCGTCACCATCATGTCAGATATCAGATATCAGATCTCTATCAAAAAGGCCTTTCCTCCTCCCTCCCCCCAGAAAAACTGGAAGGAAATCGACCCGATCTAGTATGGGTTATATATAGAATCATGTTTCAAATCAGTTCGGTTCATCACACAAAATACATGGCTGATCATCCCATCTTGCATGTCCCAAAACAAACTACACCAGACACAACATCATTTTCCTCAATAAATAGATAAAACCGACCCAGGTCAATGGGAGAGAGAGAGAGAGAGCGAGAAAGCGCATTTAGAGCGGAAAAACCAAAAAACTAGTCCATGTCATTAAAAATAGACGCAATGTCATCATTCGAAAAACCAAACACGTGGACGGACGATCCCGAACAGGAGGAGGTTTAGCTCGTCTCTAAACAAAAGGAAATCTCACCCCGCTCAAAGTGCCCGCCCTTCCGTCTGGTACGAGAAACAAAAAAAAACCTATGTAGGATATGACATTGCCTATATCAACTTTACATAAAAGGCCTAGACTTTTTTCCAAAAAAGAAAAACACACATTGGATCAAACGTCATCAGCAACATGATCCACAAGGAAAAAAAAATCACGGAATTATCGCGGCAGAAAGGTCCTCCTCCCAAAAAAAGGAAATTGCTGAAAACTCCGGACGATTGATGACGATTTCTCCATCGAGCTTTCCATTCCTCACACAACCCATTGGGGATACTACACCAAAAAGAAAGCATTTTTTTTGTTCGAAGAAAGCAGCAAATCTATGCACAAAAATCATCTTTTTTACCCCGACACATTTGGTTGACAGCACACAAGAAAAAAATATCTAAAAACTAGTAAATCACAGCGCGGTTTTTTTTTTTCTCATGCCGCTCTCAGAAGGAAAGGATTGGTATACAGGGTCAAAAGGTAACGACCGAACGGTTCAAGATAATACACAGAAACACCAATTTTGTTGGGTTGAGGGTGGGTATATCCTCCAGCAAGAGCATGGCAATCATAGAGGCACACAAAGCAAAAAGTCCGACAGCAACTTTGCGAGAAAGCACAAAGATAGATAGCAAAAGATTTCAGAAACGGGTTATAGCTTGCCTAGATCTCTCCGGCAGCCTTGTTGTAGTGTTGAGCATGTTGAGAAAGGTGCTCGCTCATTGGAACAAACCCGAAGTCGGGCGAGACTGATTCCAAACTAGTCAGTAAATTCAGTCAAACTTGCTCACGTCGAAGGAAGAGCATCAAGATACGGGTGAGAGAAAATACTCACACCGACTGATATCCGTTTCACCGTTGTAGTTGTCAGAGACAGGAGGCGTGTTCGCCTGGGATGATGAGGTATGGGATGCAGCAGATATCGACGAGGTAGAAGTGGATGGTCGTACGTTGCGATGAGCCCAACCATGAGAATCATTCATGGACTCGACATTGTTCGCATGATTGACAGCACCCGGTAAAGCAGAATAGGCAAACTCGGCCTGTGGTGGAGTAAAACCATATGTGTCAGGCGCTGAAGGGAATTGCATCATACTCCTCACTCTAGGGAGCCCCGATGACTGATGTTCATCAGTTGGTTGGGGAGAGGCTGAAGGACGCTGGTCAGAGTGGTCGTAGGGGTTGGGGTAGGGGCTCATTGCATGGCTATGTCGCCGATCTCGGCGTACACTGAGAGAACCTGTAGGAAAAGCCGACTTGGACGATTGAGGACGGACTGGGGAGCTGGGTCGGTGATGGCTAGAATTAGGCCGGGAGTAATCATGGAGATCTTCCGGGTATGGCATAGAAGACATGGGCGAGATAGAGTACCCGGTTGCTGGGCGACTATCAGGTGAGACGGAGGAATTTTGGTCATGCATCGGCATGGATGAGAAGGGAGAACCATATGAAGTGTTGATCGTGGGTGTAGGCCGTGAGTAACCACTGCCACTGGGATTAAGAAGGGAAGACAAACTCCCACCATGACTAGACGAGTTTCCGCTATTGGCTGAGTATGAACCCCAGTGATTTTGTTCAGGATAGGAATAATGGGGCGAAGAGACGATGATTTCGCGACTGGCACTAGAGTAAGGCATGGTGAAGGGGCCGGAGGTGGGTGACTCATCTATTGGGGTGTTGAGATGGGAGGAATGATAGGAAGCAGGATGTGATATGTGGGGAGGATCTGAAGGAACGGTCAAGGGGGGAAGGGCAGAACGGGGGTAGCCAGTGTTCCCCCAACTATTTGCACCGGGGTGGTTGAGGGGGGTGAAAGGGCCCGGGGCGGATAAACCTCTGGCCCGACCGTGGATCGAAGGGGAGGCCATTTTGATGTGGGAAGCGGCGGTAGGACTGGTAAGAGAGATAGAACCCATCGGGATAGCGGAGCGCGGAGGAGGGATAGGCTGTTGGTCATGAATGTCACGTTTGCGAGGCTTGGGAAGACGGGGAGGAACGCGACGCTTAAAATTGGCGACGACCTCTGGAGGAGAGTGACGGTTGAGGGTAGGGTGGGCTGGAGACAAGATGAGCAAGACGAGAGAGGAAAAAGAGGGGTATTTACACCAAGTGCTTGCATCGGGGTCGTCTATAGCGGGATCGACATTGCGCAAGTTAACCTTGCGCATGAAGCCATAGATCTAGAAAGAAGAACATGGGATTGGGGAGAGAATTAAGGAAGTGAATGAAAGAAGACGGACATTTAGTTGCCGGGAGAAGCTCGCGAATCTTGATTGACGATAAATGCTTGGAAGGACATGGAGAGCGAGCTGCTCTGGGCGCTCGACGATGATGTGCTCGCCAGCAGGGTCCCAGCGAATCATGTGGTGGTTCTCTGGGCGCTCGAGGAGGCTGGGAGGGGTGAGGGGGGTGTTGAGCGAGAGAAAGCAGGACGTACGCGTAGAGCTTTGTGAGAAAGGTGGCCTGAGGCTTGGAGTCCGGTTTTGGAGGCTGGTGGTCGGGAGGAGACTTTGGGGGGCTGTTGGGCTCGTTGTGGGAGTCGTCTGAGCCGGAGTTGCTGGAGGCGGAGTGGGGCATGATGTTGTTGTAGAGGATGTAGTCGTCGTGGCGTGTGCGGGAGTGTGGAGGGGGGTAGAGATCAGCCATTGGGAGGCGGGGGAGGGACAAGCAGGCTAAGTAGGAAAGCGACGGTGGAGAAAGGGAGAGTTCCGGCGTACGTAAACCAGACACAAAGAGAGATGCGCGTCGACTCTGCCAAACTCACATCCACGGCCCGCAACACAATGCGCCAGATACCGCGACTCCCAATTATAGCTCCGCCAAGCTCTTGGGTCCCATCTCAGATCCTGGGGGAGATTCCCGAGGCGCCGAGGCGAGTCACCGTCTCACTCGGCTCCTTCCGGTCCACTCCCCCTCTTTGCCAGTTTCCGCCCGAGCTTCTTTCCTTATCAGGCGCCTGCCACCCACCGACCTGCTCTGGGATCCGCACGCGGCACAGTTGCTGTCCAGCCCAGTGTCTTCCAATGTTATCAATGATGTACATGCAGAAACAATCATCAATCTAGTCAATAAAATATTTCAACCCATTTCCTATGTCATTCAGAACCTGTGCGTACGAGAACGGCGACCTCCCCATCAGATATCTCCGTCGTAATGCAGCGTCACACTCGAGAATGCCCCAAACAGATCCTCCGTCCCAGCTCCTCCCACTTTGCCACTGCTCCCCGATCCGCTCTGCTCTTCGAAGTGAAGAGAGTTCGATTCCTTGATATGTCGCAAGTTCCCGCTCTCTCCTCCACTCGATCGCGTCACGGGTGTAATCTGCCACATCAGCACCACATGAAGAAAAAACAAAAAAAAAACAAAAAAAACTCACCGGCGGTCGACTGTTTCGCAGCAGGCCCCAGTTCACCTTTGAAAACCACTTGTGCTGTTTCACTTCGCTTGCACCACTTCGGCTCCCCAGTCGCGTTCGCTCGTCCTTGTCCAGCAAGCGCGTGATGCAATCCTTAGCCGCCCTGCAAAGCCAATTTCAGCCAATCACGGTCATTCACTCCGCATCAACATCGTCCAACTCACTGTGAAACTTTCGGCGTCTCACGGAATTGCACTGCCGCCTTGCGGATATTGTTGAAAGTATCATTACGTTCTTGCCCTTTGAAAGGGGTCGTTGCGTACTTTACACCAACAAAGGTAGAAAATACGTCAGAAACACGCAGTATATCTGAAAGCCATGGTTAATACGTACAATCATCTCATAAATGAGGATACCCAACGTCCACCAGTCTACCGCGGCCGTATGGCCCTGAGCCGCGATAACCTCAGGCGCAATGTACTCTGCGTTTGGTCAAAATATGAGCTTGCATCCAATTAGCCCAAGCACCGCGGCACATACCCTCCGTCCCCACAAATGAATTCGTCCGGAAATTAGCCGTGCAGCTCATCGTATCAACCAGCGGTAACTATCAATCAGTGAGTCCCTGTTCCACTGAGCATAATCGTCGCCACTTGCTCCATTCTGCTCAGAGTGCACCAGCCCAGGGAGTCCTGCCGGTTCCTTTGACTGCTTCGCAAGATCAAAGTCCGATAGCATTATGTGTCCCGACTGGTGAAGTAAAATATCTGTCCAAATAGATTGTCAACTGAGGGGATCCTTCCGCGATTCAAACCTCCTCCACCCACTTTCAGGCTTGAGATCACGATAAATAAATCCCATGAGGTGCAGATATTCCAATGCTGCAACCACCTCCGCGGCGTAAAACCGCGCTCCATCCTCAGGCAAGCACTTGCCTTGCCTAGCTTGAAGCGCACGGAAGAACTCTCCGCCCGAGCAATATTCCATGCAAAAGTATAGATATCCTTCCGACTGAAAAGAATGATACAGTGTCACAATAAAAGGATGATTTGCTGTTGCCAATATTTCTTGTTCTGTTAGTGCTCGCTTGATCTTTTTCCGTTCGATCATCTCTCTTTTAGATAGCACTGCGGATCAAAGCCAGTTCAGTTAGTGCTGTCACCCCAGGAGATAATGAAAGCTAAGTAGCTTTTACCTTTCATCGCAAAAAGCTTGTGGGTCTTCTTTTCCCGTACAAGGTACACCCTACCAACGTCCCCCTTCCCAAGCATTCTGATCTTGACGAAATCCGAAGGGCCAACTTCGACCTAGCGGGTATCACTTGAGAACCTGATGCATTAAATTGACGGACGATGGTCTTTACCTCCCGGACTTTAATCGAATTGCTCGAGTAAGTTCTTTTGAACGCAACTTTGCCTGAACTCTCCTTCGCCCCGCTGGGTCGATCCTTCATAGATAGTACGGATGCTGTCGCGGGAGGTGACAGCAGTCCATTAGCACCTCTTGACGACGACGAAGACAAGGTTTCAAGAGAGTCTGTTCCTTTCTCATAACTCGGTGATAGAGGAGGCACAGGAGGTATCGCGTCACCCGGAGCCAGAAAGCCATTCTTTGTCGTGGCTGGGGAACGCAGGCCAGTGAAGAACATGCCCTTGGCATTCGGAGCAGACGCAACGCGACGGATGAATCTCGAAGCCATTGCTTTAGGGTTCAGGGGTATTCCTGTACGTGAGCGTAGCGGGGTTGGAGAGGGAATATACGATGTTGAAGTCTGCAAGGGATGGGCCTGTGTCCCTTTACCACGAGGAGAGCCGGTGCTCTTTGAGAGAGCGATTCTTTGTTTCTCAGATTTGATATGGGGTCGTGCATTAGCGGGAGTCCCTGTCGATGAGAGTGTCCCTACTGATGGAACTGGGCGGTTATGGTGGGCCATAGCTGGGGCAAAGACTCGATGGGGAGAGGACACAAAGCGACTGCGCGAGTCGGGTGGACTGGAGTCTGTAGACTGGGTCGTGGAAGAGTTGTAGGAGGACCTTTGGTCGGATATAGACGCAGGAGATAGTGTGGGTATTGCAGTTGCGGGAATACTCATGCCACGTCCCGAGGCGGGTGAAGGCGGCGACAGGGTATCAAAAGTCAGTGAAGAGGCATTGGAGGGTATTCTCTTGTTAGAGGCAACTGGAAAGCGAAAGACGGACTTCCAAGAGGAACTCTGGGACTTCTGTGGGGTGGTGGGAGAGGAAAGGAAACCAAGGTCGGAGGGGGTATTGAGGGAGGGAGAAGCCATGGAAGGCAGCTCCAGCAAGGAGAAGCTGGCAAACTCAGGGATGAGCCATTATCAGTTACATAAGCCATCCTCAAATTCCATGGCAATGTGCTGCAATGTCCAGGCTGCCGCCCTCATGGTGAACAGCGTTCTGTCGCTGCCTCTTGAGTCCTTGGATCTTCTTTGGCATCTATCGCCAGGGACTCGGTGGGTTCACAAGTGAGATATCGAACTCGGGTAGAGTCTTTGTATGTCAGAGGCACCCGTTCCCATCGGTCTCGTCCCGATCATCCTCTTGATTAAACCTGACAACATTACCCCTAGTACGATTGACTCAGTGTTGTCGTCGAAAGATAATTTTTGTGCACCGGATTTGCCCGGTACTCGAATACGTTCAAGTGATTTTATTCCAATCAATCAACCAGTCCATCAAACTGTCCTCAAGGTATTAAGTGCTGCTCTTAAGGAGATCAAAAATTCCGCTCCAAGTTGACATTATATACGACGTTAACGCATCATAACTCCTACAATGGTGGACAAACGATCTTTGGTCAATAGTGAATCTTGTCGTTTCCTCAAGATCACATTCCAACGTCATAGGTACACGTTGCAAGTCGGACGGAACGTCCCATCCCGTAACCTCCGGTCCACAGTCTATGAACAGGTCCCAAGATGAGCTGAGAAGATTCTCAGGATCTTCTAGGGCAAGTCCCGGCGTATATTTCAATACATGGCAAGGTGAATTTCGATCAATGATACAAATGATACATTCTCATGGCGTCACGCCACACTTCGATGGACAGCTGTTGAACAACCTTAAAATCCTGATCGCATTTGCAAACAAATGCGGGTAACGACGACCTCTCTTTCTTCTGCGCGCTATCTTCAAGTCGACAATGTCTCTCTTATTCTTGAAAAAAAATTCCTCCAAGTCTGAAGCTCACACATTGAGACTCTCGCCGAGAGTCTCGGACCCGGCCGGCGTCATTCCGACGACCGATGAATACGGAAAATGACAACCACAAATCGACGATATCAAGCAAATCCGCAGACAACATGTGCGAGAGATTCGCAAATCTAGACCCTGTAATTTTGTTCCTTTTGTGCATCGTCTCATAAAGGCGCTGCTGAAGCTAGTCGTTGTTTCCAGGGCCAGGTCGGAATTCCCGGTTAGCTCACTCTACAAGACCCATAAAAGTTACTTTGGCATCGAATCTATCCCCCTCCCCCTCGCCCCCTCTTCATGTTCGTGTCCCGGAGGTCATCTGTGTCGGAAACGACTTCCCTTTTTGAAAACTCTCCCCCTTCCTACCATAGCATTGATGATGTCCCAGAATCAGAGGCATGCTCGGATCCCCCACTTCTTAACCAGTTTTCAAAATGGGATACCTGCTGGATATTGGCAGGGCTTTGGTCTGTGGTGCTCCTAGGCGCATTCGATGGTCAGTGTAAATCAACTTATTTCTATTCTAACAATTCAAAATCCTGCCAGGAACCGTCGTTGCAACGTTGCTTGCGCCCATCGGAAGCGAGTTTAATGCTTCAAACCAATCATCGTATATCGGGACTTCATATTTGCTATCAGTGTGCTGTTTCACCCCCTTATATGGTAATTTTTTAGGCAAATGAGGGAAGAACCACACAAGCTCAACCATTGTCTACAGGACGCCTCGCAGATATACTGGGTCGGAAGGGTGCGATGGTGCTGGCATTAACACTCTTCGGTGAGTATTTTTTTTTTCGCACAATGCAATTCATCCACCCAAAGCAATCTTTCCCACAAACGATCGATTGAACTTTCTTAATGTCAAATTTCCGAGAGGATCCTGTTGACCTCTCCTTGATTGCGTAGGTTCCGGCACTATCCTTTGTGGAATCGCTCCATCCATGAAATTTTTGATATCTGCTCGGGCATTGGCCGGAATGGGTGGCGGAGGGTAAATCTTTACTTGATCATATTTCTCAGGTGTTCAATTTCAATCTCGGTTTCTCAGCGTTATGACAGGTATTTTTTACCCTAAAAACCCGATGATGAGCAACAGGTTGATCAGCGTGTGCTTCAGTCTCGAGCATAACCGTTTCAGACTTCATCCCATTGTTAGTAGTTCGAAGCTTCCCATGAGTTTACCATCTCTGACCATTCTTTTTTCCTCCTACAGGAAACAGCGGGGACTGTATCAAGGGATGGCAAACATGTAATCTGATTTTTTGCTTCATTATGGATTGGCGGCTCACGTAATACAGATTGTTTGGACTCGGTGCAGGCTTGGGAGGTCCTCTGGGAGGCTGGGTACATGATACATTTGGTTGGTAAGTGCGTCAATCCTTCAACAAACTTTTGGCTCACTTCGCCGCAGGAGGACTGCCTTTTTCATTCAGGTAAAAAAATTTCTATCATATCGTATCCTGCGATCAAGCTGACGCCAGACCGCAGGCACCAGTTTTTGTTTTTAGTTTTATTCTTGTCATAACCAAGGTCAACATTCGGCTACCCTCCGGGATTCGGAACCAGTCGTTGTCGGAAAAATTGCAACGGATTGACATGCTTGGTTCAGTCACTCTTGTTGGAGCTGTTGGGTTTCTTCTACTTGGATTCAGTCTCAAAACAACAGAGGAGCTTGCTTGGTTTCACCCTCTCATCGTTTCGCTCTTTGGCTCTAGTATCATCTCCGGGTCGGGATTCATTTATGTTGAGAAATACTGGGCACCTTATCCAGTAATGCCACTTCGTTTAATGACTCAGCGGACTCCACTCGCAGTCTCTGTGTCCAACTTCCTTACTAGCATGACGGCCTTTTCCATGGTAAGTGTCAACAGTATTCTTTATTTAAGCGTTTGATTTATTCGTCCTTTTCAGCTCTACAATGTACCGTTAGTAAGTCGATATCTGTTCTGAGTCAGCTGAAGACCATCTCACTGTGGCTACCAAGTATTTCTCCGCGGTCAGACTCGAACCAGCCGCGAAAGCTGGTGAGAGTAATACTAGATCATTCCAAAGTGCCATTAATAATGGACCATCTTACAGGTCTCCATCTTCTACCCCACTCAGTAAGTCCTATTTTAGTTGAAACTACTATTTTTGTAATGATCAAATGTTCCTAGGTCGCAATCTCTACAGGAAGCGTTTTCGCAGGATGGTCAGTATATACATCTCAACCCGGGCCGTTCCTGACGCCTGAGCAGGTTGATGAGACGCACTGGAAAACTTTACACACTAACTTTAGTTTCATCATCACTGACCGTTCTTGCGAGCATCCTTGTGTGCTTGTGGGGACCTGATACTTCTGCCTTCCACTTGTGGTTGGATCTATTTCCGCAAGGTTTTGGAATGGCAAGTTTTATTACGAGCACCCTCATCGTGAGTATTGATCATCATTTTTCGGAGAAACGTTGGAAACCAGTAAACAGGCTATGATTGCTGGGGTTTATCGAGAGGATATGGCCGTTGCTACCGGGAGTAAGTCTACAAACGTCTAGATTTCTCTGAGGTATCGTTGAATTTTGCCAGTTACCTACCTATTCCGCACGACTGGCCAAGTGCTCGGAGTTAGCTTGAGTGGTGCCATTCTACAGGGTGTACTCCTTCAACGTTTGAGGGTCCGGATATCTGGGTCTGATGCAGATAAGGTATGATTTTTTCCCTTATGAGCGAAAATTTCACCCTTGCCAACTTCTTTTTTATGACCTTGCAGATTATTTACATGATACAGTAAGGACTTTTTTTTCTTTCTTTGCCGCGTTGGCATGACAAGAACTCACTCCCCCGTCTTTCAATAAGACATAGTACTGAAATTATACCCAAGTTGGATCCGCTGACACGACAAGCAGCAATCGATTCCTATGCCGACGCTTTACGTGTCGTCTTCATTTGCCAAGCAGCAATCAACCTTTGTGGTTTGCTTGCTTGTCTACCAATTCAAGAAAATGCACTTCCGTGGGTATTGGGCTATTGTATTTCAAATTTCCAAAAGAGCTATGTACGCTTACCATCGTGGGCTTCTAGATCTGCACCGCTGAGGAGAATTCCAGAAAATGAAGAGAGTCATGGTCATTAGAAGGACGAGGTTTGCTGCATACATGATGTACTTTAGTCAATTGATACCTGCTGGTTTCCCCCCTTGTGATTGGATACTCTTTTTTTCCTTTCAAATGATATAATTCATGTAGGAAGAATCAGTTGTCGGAATCTCTGTTCTGCTCGTCGTATCGAGGGATAGACAAAATATAAATTGACTCCGCAAAACGATAAGCATTCTCCGCTAGGTTTTTTTTTTATCTCTGCAAAGAGGCTTGCACACACTCTATAAGTTTTACGGATGCTTTTCCTCTATCCACCTCCGTGGCCGTTTGATGATCTTCACAGGGCCATCCGACATCATTGGCTCTTCTTGCCCACTGTCCATGAGTCTGTCCTTGTTAGCTCTTGCCGGACAAGGCAGAATGCTGGACGCGGAAACGGTAACAATGGAAGCAATGAACGTGAGGCAGAAGAGTGAAGACACAAAAGCACGGCGTTGAGTTAGGCGAAGGACCTGGTGAAAAGAAAACATTCTTTAGGGGTCTGCTTTTGAGCCCCCCCCCCCTTATGATAAGTTTTTTTGTATGGTTCCCTCGGCATACGCAGCGGGTAAAGAAAA
>Ga0153953_1000858_pt1 | contig 11042 bp, 8 predicted proteins | sample TSNJ037MetaG_FD_104718 | JGI IMG/M metagenome (GOLD analysis project Ga0153953, IMG submission 104718) | Attine ant fungus gardens microbial communities from New Jersey, USA - TSNJ037 MetaG | ecosystem: Host-associated > Fungi > Mycelium > Unclassified | place: USA: New Jersey, Wharton State...
ACCGATATCTTGCTTTGCTCCATGTATGTCATCATCCCGAAAATGGAGATGCCTGCCGTATTCATTATGTAGGAGATAAGAAGGCTCAAGCCTATTCCTAAGAAGCCTCCCAGAAATCCTATAAGAGTAGCCTCCAGCAGAAACAGCTTTTTGATATCCTTTATAGATGCTCCGATCACCTTCATTACGCCGATTTCACGAGTTCTTTCGTAAATTGCCATTATCATTGTGTTGGCGATGCCTATGGCCGCCACAAACAGGGAAACCGCGCCGATGGCGCCCAGCAGAGCCTGAAGGCTTGCGGAGGTTTCCTGCATGGATTTCAATTGGTCGCTTAAAGCGTCGGCATAAAAGCCCATTTCCTCAATTTGAGTCTTTATAGAATCAACTGAATTAATATCGCCGCATTTAACCAGGGCGGAATCGTAGCCCTTTTTGACCCGTTGGCTGCCGGAGGAGGTGCCGCCCCAGTTGTTTTCGCCGTACCTCTCCTGCTCAAATTGTTCCTGAGCTTTTTTTATTTCCTTTACGTACTTTATATCCATAAAAGCGTAGTAATCCGTCTGATAACCCTTAGTCTCCAAAATCCCTAATGTATTAAACTTATACGGGCGCGCCTGGCTTTCATAGTTAGGGTTCTCTTCCCCAAACGACCAATCATAGGAGGCTTGCAGTGTTGTTTCCATCAAGTCTATTTCCGGCCCCTCTCCCCAGACATAAAAGCGCCGGCGCATTTCAGATGGATTATAAAAATTACTGGATACGCTGCTGCCTAAGACTATGCCGTAACGGGTTTCGGCATCTAAAAGACTTCCTTGCTCCGCCACGTAACCCAGAGGCTCCATAGCCTCTGGGTCTAACCCTCTTATGTTGAGCCATGATTGGTACTTGCCCGCGAGAGTCTTTAAATTAATTTCCATAGTTGGCGTAGCCACCTGCACGCCGGGTATTTGAGCCAGCTTGGATATGGTGCTATCATCCAGTACCAGCTGCCGGTCCGTCCTTCCCCCGCTTTCCTCAAGCCGGTAGGCGTAGTAATCGTTGGAGTTGGGATTATATACGGTGATTACCGTGATATCTCCCATGGCGGAAAGCTGCTCCATAAAGGTTTCGTTTACGGCAATTCCCAGAGAGATCATTATAACTATTGCCGCGGTGCCAATGACCACGCCCAGTATGGTCAGAAAGGTCCGGAGCTTGCGCTTCGTTAGGTTTCGCACGGCCATGGAAAAAAGGTCGATGCTACTCATCTAAATCAATACCTTTCTGTTTTTTCTTCCTGACTATTTTGGCGCCTATTATGATTACAACGACCATAAGCACGACTCCGCCCCAGACAAAAGGATTCTTCACCAGCCTCATAAAAATATTTTCCTGAGGCTGCTCCATCATCATGTCTTCATGCATCATGCCCTCATCCATGCCCATATCCTCAGCTACGAACATGGTAAACTCATGGCGTTCCTCAATTTTTTCACCGGCGGCGTCCTCGTAGGAAATAATCAAGGCTCCAGATTGCTCACCGGCTGTGGTTGGAGAAAACGCCCCGTCGTAATAGTTGCTGTTATATACGGTAAACTTACCATAATAAACGGTACTGGCGGCGGTATCAAAGCCTTCTCCTTCTACCCGTATCATCAGGTTATAAAGGTCGGCCTTGCCCGTATTGTAAAGGTCAAAGCTGATATTTGAGGCCATTCCTATTGTGCCGTCAGTGGGCATGACAATCTCACTGGTTTCCAGCTTTGTGTATTGCTTCACGTTGATGCCGATAAGCTCTTTGGCTTCATATTTGTTATAATCCTGGTCCTGATATTCAAAGTTGACCTCCAGGGTATAGGTTATGGGGTCTGCGTCGGGTATGGTATACATACGCAGCTGTTGATGGCTTGTCCCCTTTGGCGGGATGCTGTCTATGTAGAAGGTGTTGGAGCAGTTGACCGGCGTGAAGACGCTGCCCTTTTTCTCCGTGGAGGTTTCCACAACTGTCAGATACGCGCGGATATTTTCTATAGGCTTGCTGCTATGAGTGTTTTGGAAGGTCATGCTCAAGTCGAACTCCTGCCCTGCTCTTACCATAATGGGATCGGACGCGTATTCGCTGACTATTATTTTCGGGACGCTGGTCTTTTCCTCCTCGCCGTCAGCTGCTTTGTCGCCTTCAGGGTTGGATACGTTAACGCCCACATATTGCACATAGCTGGTGACAATATTTTTTCCATCGTCATCCGTGTCGCCAGATTCATATTCTACTTTAAAACCGATAGCGTAATTTTGCGTTATGGACTTTGAAGTGGCGGCGAAAGAAAATTTAAGCTCCTTCGTTTCACCCGGTTCCATAGAAGAAAAGGTTTGTACGCTTGCGGTACGGGGAACTATAGCCCCTTCGGTGTTATCCTCCATAGAAATTTTTATGTTGGAGGCCTTTTTGCTGCCTATGTTCTGAATGGCCATATTTACTTCAAAAGGGGAGCCAACGCCGAAGGTATCGGTGGGGGAGGTAAGCTTGGTTACCTGAACAAGCCCTTGGTTCGCGGAAGAAGCCGTGCCTCCTACGTTGACATAGTAGTAGTATTCCTTTTCGTATTCTTCGTTATCCTGATCCTTATACTTAACCTTGAATACAAGTGGGTAAGAGCCGGTTTTAACTTTACTTGACACCGCCAGGGAGTAGGTAATAATATCTCCCGATCCGCCCTCAAGAGCGGTAAACACCGCGCTGTTGGTAGAATTAGCCATATAGACCTCGTCGGTTTTCAGACCATCCAGCAGCACCTGTACATCGTTTGCTCTCTTGGTGCCTGAGTTTTCCACCCGGGCGCTCAGGCTGAAGGTATCGCCGGGAGCTATGCTATCCGAGCTGGAGGTGAAGTTGGTCATGATAACATTGGGCTTCAGGCTGGCTGCTACATTATTTATTTTTACATAAAATGTATCTTCTTCTGTTTTTATTTCGTCCTCCAGGCTTAAAAAGCTGTGGGTAAGCTTTACGGCGTATGAACCGGAGGGCGCGTCGTCGTCTACAACTATCTTCATTTTCATGTCCTTGGTGTTGGACCAGCTCATAGCGGCTATGTAGTTTGATTTATCCAGAAACTCCACCGTAAACGGGGCCTTATCGCTTTCAATGGTGGCTGTGGTAAAGACATTGTTGGCAAAGGTGTTGCCTACGTTTTTTATTGTAATGGTAATGGTTTGTGTCTGCCCGTTAATCATTTCCACAAAGGTTGGGCTCATCAGCTTGACCTTTGGGTTTGTTGTTGGATGCGGTGTGGGCTCCGGCGTAGGGAGAACCTCGGATGAAAACGCCGTAGCGTTGAATGTTAGCAAGCACACCATACCAATAATTAATATAAATACTCTCCTCAGTTTATTCATTTGTTTCTCCTTCTCATTTGTCTTCAATTTTTTTCAGGTCTGGCTATGTCGCAGGCTGTCCGGGACTCTGTGCTTTCTATTTCACCATCACGGATATGTATGATTTCGTCCGCGTAATCAGATATTTCCATGTCATGTGTGACAATTATTAAGGTTTGATTATTCTCTCTGGCTATGCCGGTGATAAGGTCCATCATTTCCAGGCTGGTCTTGGTATCAAGGTTTCCGGTGGGCTCGTCGGCAAAAACTACCTGTGGGTTGTTGATAAACGCTCTGGCTATGCTGACTCTTTGCTGTTGCCCTCCGCTCATTTCCGACGGCTTATGGTTTTTTCTGTCGGCAAGGCCTACGGCCTTTAGCATCTCGTTTGCCTTCTTGTTTCTTACCTTTTTAGGTATCCGGCTGAATATCAGCGGCAAGGTCACGTTCTCCAAGGCAGTCAGCGTCGGCAAAAGGTTGTAGGATTGGAATACAAAGCCTATGTACTTTTTTCTGAACAAAGCCAAATCCTTTTCGCTCATGCTCTCCAGATGATGGCTGTTAAAAACAATGGAGCCCTTTGTTGGCTTCTCAAGTCCGGCAAGAAGATTTAACAACGTAGATTTGCCGGAGCCGGAGGTTCCCAGCAAGCAATAGATCTTCCCTTTTTCGATATTGTAGTTAATATTATTTAACGCCAATATCTTCTCATCTCCCATTCTGTATACCTTTCTTATGTTATCAATTTGGATAATGGGGTTCAGCTTTCTCTCCTCCTTTCTCTGGTTCCTGCGCGGTTTTACTCGCTGAAGTCATTCTACAATAAGCGGGACGTTTTTTAAATAGAAAAAGTTTCAATTTTCCGCCTATAGCTTTCAGCTTAATAAAATCTTAATAAACTATGGGTAAAAATTATAGCTCAGTAACGTCAAACATATCGTAAACCGTTAAAAATTCCAGCCTGTTATGTAAATAGAACCTCACCCGTTTTACCGATTTATAAACGTCCTCTTCGGCAAACCTGGGAATCCGGCTGCTGACACGCTCATATAAAAACCGGCGCTGGGCGGAATCAAATTCATCAAATTCCAGAAACAGTATATAGATGATAGGTTTTGCAAACTCCTTGTTCATTGCTAATTCCTTTAGAAGCGAATCCTTGAATTTTGACGACAGCTTTATCGCGTATTCGCTGGACATCATTTCCTTTTTAAAGGCTTTTCTGGCTTCATGACTTGTTTTTTTGTTGTCCGGGTTCTTTACCTCAATAAATAAATACTCATCGGGGGTCTCCACAATAAAATCAACGGCGCTTAACCCGTTATAATTAGGATTATCAGCTTTATAGGCGCTGACGCTATTTGAAAAATCAAATTGAAATCCGCTTTCCGTAAATAATTTATAGTCCATCTTCATCACCCATAGATTTTTTGATTATCGCGGCATATAGTTTTTCTTCTGATTCTTCTATCGGATTGTTTTTTAAAGCAGAATAACTGTTTGACCTGGCGGTTTTGATTTCACCAATATTGTTTTTGTAAAGTGATATGAATAATATTTCGTTGTTGCTTTTCTTTTTTATGTCAAGGTATTTGGAAAGGATATAGTTATGGGTTGCCAGAAAGATTTGAACGCCGTCATCTTTCAATATATACAATATATCCGCAATAAGCGGCAGCAGCTCGGGGTTTACGCTGGCCTCCGGCTCGTCCCATAAAAGAATCGAACCTTTTTCCAGTAAGCCGTTACGGATGAGCTTCCAAAAAAGACCAAGCTTCTTGTAGCCCGCCGCCTCCATGGAAAACTCGACCTTAAGGCCGTCGGTCTTAATAACATAAAACGTATCGTTTTCGTAAACGACCTTTCCGCCAATAGCCTTCTCTATCATTTCCAGAATTTTTTGGTTTCTCTCGCTTACTTCCTTTGTTTCCCACAGCCGGGCGTTGGACAAAATATCTATCTGAGTATGGTCAAAGGGAAGCGTGTCGGAGCTTGACGCCATTGCTAAAAGAATTCTGGAATGGGACAGCAATTCCTCAGAGGGTATAAATACAGAGCGTATATCCAGCTTATCCCATTTATCAAGTCCGGGCATATCATCGTCCCAAGCCCTGCATAGGAATTTATTACCGCCGCTGTAGACTTCTACGTCCAGACCTCCATTATTTTCTCGTCTGGTTATTACTTTTGTGCCGCCTGATGAAGAAAAATAATCAAAAAACCTCTTACCTCTGCTTTTGCGCGTTGTCTGTCGGCTGAATTCACAAGCTGCGTAAATACACTTAAGTAAAGTGCTTTTTCCCGTTGCGTTGGTACCTATGAACACGTTTATCCCGTTAATAAAGCTTTCATCAAAGGAGCGCGCCGACGCCTCCTTCCGGCCTGTAAACATCATGAAATCATTAAGGCTCAAACGGTCAATTGTCATATATCCTCACCTCTCTATTCTGGAACATTACATAATTTATGTATTATGCGGGCGGCAGAATGCCGCCCCTACTTTATTATAACAGAATATCATTGAAGACTTTATTTTTGAATAGAAAAATTGATTTCAAAGTGGCTGCCTTGACACAAGTAACAACTTAGTGCTATCTTTAGAGTTGTTACAATCAATAATTGATTGGAGAGGAGTAATTAAATGAAAAAGCGATTTATTCTATATGTCGTGCTGCTCGCTATGGCGCTGTCTGTTTTCGGCGGTTGTTCAAGCGGCTCTGAGGAAACAAAGCTGCAAGTAACGTTCGGGGAAGCGGGTTGGGACAGCATGAAGTTTCACAACGCCGTCGCTATGTATATTTCAGAGGTGGCTTATGACATTGAAGTAAAGGAGGTTTCCGGAACGACCGCCGTTACGTATGGCGCTCTTCTCTCCGGGGATATTCAGGTTTTTATGGAGATATGGACAGAGAATTTAGCCACATATGACGACGATATCGCGACGGGGAAAATCCGGGAGCTGTCGATTAATTACGGGGACAACAAGCAGGGGCTGTACGTACCTCGTTATGTGATAGAAGGAGACGAGAAGAGGGGAATAGAGGCTGCTGCGCCTGAGCTGAAAACTGTAGAGGATCTGAAAAATTACAGCGATGTTTTCACTGATCCGGAAGATACTTCGAAGGGTAGGATCTATGGGGCGATAAGCGGATGGGAAGCCGATAAAGTATTAAGAAGCAAATATACATATTACGGTTTGGATGAGTCATACAACTACATGGATCCAGGCTCGGATGCCGCTCTAAGCGCGGCTATCTCCGCAGCGTATGAAAGGGGCGAACCCATAGTGGCCTATTATTGGGAACCCGCCTGGCTTACGGGCAAATACGACCTTGTTCTGCTGGAAGACGCGCCTTATGACGAGAGTCTTTATCGCGACGGCAAATGTGCTTATCCGTCTGTTTCAGTTACAGTGTGCGTGAACAGCGATTTTTATGAAACAGCGCCAGAGCTTTGCGAGTTTTTAAGCAATTATAAAACCTCAAGCGCCTTGACCTCGGAAGCGCTCTCACACATGCAGGATACAGGCGCGACAAGCGAGGAGATGGTGATATGGTTTTTGACCACTTATGACGAGCTCCTTGACCAATGGCTGCCAGAGGATAAAGCGGGGCTTGTACGCGAGTCACTTGCTTCTTAGCGGAGGTGGATGATTTGCCTGATTGGATCACGAGGTTTCCCAAAAGCCTTTCTATAAATATCAAAGATCCTATAGACAAGGCCATAGATCATATGGTGGTTAATTGGTCTCCATTTTTTGATGTTTTAAAAACCGGCCTTCGGGCGTTTTTAAACCTAATCGGTTTTCTGGTCAACCTTGTTCCCTGGTGGCTCCTTATCATAGCCGTATTTGCTTTAACACTTAGAATGACCCGCAAGCGGCATAAAGCGGTACTGTACTCCCTGATGCTGCTTTTTATAGGAGCTATTGGCTTATGGGATTTGATGTATCAAACGCTTACGATAGTAATAGCCTCCGTGTTCATATCTCTTCTGATAGGATTTCCGACGGGGATACTTATTTCTTACGGCAGAAGGGCGGACGCGATTGTGCGGCCGATTCTTGATACAATGCAGACTATGCCCAGCTTCGTATATTTGATACCGGCCGTAATGCTGTTAGGGCTTGGTAATGTCCCGGCTGTTATAGCGACTACTATCTACGCGATACCGCCCATCGTGAGAATGACCAGCCTTGGAATACGGCAGGTGGACAGGGAGGTCGTTGAGGCCGCGACCGCTTTCGGGTCAACGCGGTTTCAGGCTCTTGTTAAAGTGCAGATACCACAAGCCCTGCCGACGATCATGTCTGGGGTGAACCAAACAATCATGATGGCAATAGCTATGGTCGTGACATGCTCCATGATAGGCGCCAGCGGATTGGGTTCGGAGGTTGTGACCGGAATAAACCGCCTTGAGAGCGGCAGAGGAGTTGCGGCAGGAGCCGCGATCGTAATTTTGGCAATTATTATAGACAGACTTACTCAAAGCATATTCAAAAAGGACGGTGAGGCTTCATGACAACTGAAAACAATTCGATTATTCGCGTGGAGCACCTTTATAAGCTCTATGGCATGAATAAAGAAGCCGCCAGAGAAATGCTTAACCGTGGCGCCGGAAAAGATGAAATATTGAAAAAAACCGGAGTCACCGTTGCGATTAATGATGTATCCTTTGAGGTGGAGCGGGGGAAAATCTTTGTGCTGATCGGCCTTTCAGGCTCAGGGAAATCTACCGTCGTACGTTGTCTGAACAGGCTCTGCCGCCCTTCCTCCGGCGACATTTTCTTCGAGGGGATTAATATACGTGAGCTTAAGAAAAAGGAGCTGCTGGAGTTCCGGCGAAGCAAAATATCCATGGTATTTCAAAGCTTTGGCATAATGTCTCACAGGGATGTGCTGGGGAACGTGGCGTATGGGCTTGAGGTCCGGGGGCTTAAAAAGGCGGAACGAGAAGAACGCTCTATGGAAATGATTAAAATGGTCGGGCTTGAGGGCTGGGAAAGGAAAAGCATCGACAACCTGAGCGGGGGCATGAAACAAAGAGTTGGCATAGCCAGAGCTTTGGCCAATGATCCCGATGTTCTTCTGATGGATGAACCTTTTTCCGCCCTTGACCCTCTTGTCAGACGGGATATGCAGTTTGAGTTGTTGACAATACAGGAACAGCTCAATAAAACCGTCGTATTTATAACCCATGATATAAATGAAGCATTCAAGCTGGGGAATACGGTTGCTATTATGCATGACGGCGGCATTATCCAAATAGATACTCCGGAAGGCATGGCCTCTAATCCCGCAAATGATTATGTTGAAAACTTCATAAACGGCGCCGACAAAACCCAGGTTTATACAGTGAAGCACATAATGCAAAGACCCGGATGCCTGATCCGGTCAAAAGACGGTGTCATCAACGCGTTAAAACAAATGCGGGAACAGGGTATATCAAGCGCGTATGTTGTCGGTGAAAAAATGGAATTTCGGGGAGTGCTGACCTTGGACAAGGCGCTGCGCGTAAAAGCGGGGGAAATTGTATTTTTAGACGCCATTGAAAATGATGTACCGACAACAACCGCGGAAACGCAAATTTCAGAGCTGTTGCCTTTTGCCGCTGAAGCTAGGGTTCCTATCGCCGTGGTTGATGATAAATTCCGCCTTTGTGGTATCGTATCAAAGGCGGCGATTATTGCTTCAATGGTCTAGCTGTGGTATAAATAGTTTTATATGATTGATACTTGTGTTTGAGAGGAGTCAAACTGTATGAAACTATATTTGAGACAAAAAATAGCTAATGAAGCGGCGGGTAGCGCGTCTCATGGTTGAGGATGACCGGGCTGTGAGCATATCGTTGACCAACGCCCAAGCCCGGCGTTTCATGCTGATTAAGCATGGCTTAATAGGCAAATATAAATTTTCAGGTAAACATGGAATTCTTGAATTTATCCGTCAGGCGGGCTGCATCCAGTATGACCCCATAGACGTATGCGGAAAGAACGCGGAGCTGGTTTTGCAATCCCGCGTGAAGGGGTTCACCAAACAAACACTGTATGAGCTCTTGTACAATGATCGTGCTTTGCTGGACTATTTTGACAAAAACCTGGCGATTATCGCGTCGGAGGACTGGCCATATTTCAACCGGTACCGGGAGGCGCATAAAAATGGCGGCAGAAGCCATGCGGATGTTAACAATGTCTGTGAGGAAATAAAATCTATCATCAAAGAAAAAGGCAACCTGTCGTCAGCCGATATTGGTTTTAAAGACACCGTGAATTGGTACTGGAGCGATACCAAATTGTCGCGTGCGGCGCTGGAAACCATGTATTTTCGCGGAGATTTAGCGATTCATCATAAAAAGGGCGCGATAAAGTATTATGACCTGGCGGAAAACTGTATCTCGAAGGATTTACTTGCCGCCCCCGACCCGTATCCCAATGAGCTCGACCATCAGCAATGGCGTGTTTTGCGGCGTGTCGGAGCAGTAGGACTTCTGTGGAACAAACCGTCCGATGCCTGGCTAAACATTTGGGAATTGAAATCTGCGCAACGTAATGAAATTTTTGACCGGCTGCTTCATGGAGGGCAGATTATAGAGGTCGCGGTTGAAGGCGTAAAGGACAGCCTTTACTGCCTTTCCACAGACATTGACATTCTTGAAGCTGTTAGGCAAAATCTGGTTATGAAGCCCCGCTGTGAGCTGTTGGCGCCCCTTGACAACCTATTGTGGGACCGTAAGCTCATAAAAGCGCTGTTTGGCTTCGATTACAAGTGGGAGATATACACACCGGCGGTGCAGCGCAAATATGGTTATTACGTATTGCCGGTGCTATACGGTGATATGTTTATCGGACGCCTAGAGGCTGTGTGCGACCGCAAGGCCGGAATGCTGATTATAAAGAATATTTGGTATGAGGACGGCGTAAAACCCGGGAAAAGGCTTACTGATGCGCTTGATAAGCGTCTTGTTGAATTTGCGGATTTCAATGGATGCGATAATGTCAGATATGATGCGGGGGATGATGCGAAAAATTATTAAAATGAAAAAATTGCGGGCTCGTCCCGCTATCCTTGACGCGCTTTTGTGGTCTTTCTTTAAATAATAATAAAATAACGATATACTCCGATTCTGCCGGACTAAGGCTTCTGCTACGTCCGGCAGGACGTTAGGGCATATGTGGAAACGCATATACCTTCCATTGTGTAAAGGAGACAATAACACAGCCGTAATCGCGCTGTGTTTTAAAGCCGTCCTTTCGGGCGGCTATATTTTTTTATAAATTAGGCTAAGGAGGCTTTGTAATGAAGAAGGCTTTAATTCTGTTATTCGTATTTACAATGATTTTATCCGGGTCAGTTGGCTGTGGAACCGCCGCGGCGCCAGCTCCCTCGGAAGAAGCGTCAAGCGCTCCAGCGGCTGATCCGGCAGAATCCGGCGCTCCGCCGCGGAATACCAGTGAGGCTGCAGCTGAAGAAGTACATATTATTACTGATATGGATGGCAATCGGGTTGAATTGCCTGTAAAGGTGGAAAGAGTGGTTAATACATGGCCATCCTCCAACTCTACCATGATACTGATAGGCGCGGGCGATCTGCTTGTCGGCACTCGGGTTACCATGACAACTAATGAATGGGCGAAGCTGATACATCCCGAAATCGCAAATACGCCGGCAAATATTGAAAATGCGGAG
>Ga0153953_1000865_pt1 | contig 10981 bp, 18 predicted proteins | sample TSNJ037MetaG_FD_104718 | JGI IMG/M metagenome (GOLD analysis project Ga0153953, IMG submission 104718) | Attine ant fungus gardens microbial communities from New Jersey, USA - TSNJ037 MetaG | ecosystem: Host-associated > Fungi > Mycelium > Unclassified | place: USA: New Jersey, Wharton State...
TAATAATCAAAAGGCTCAAAAAAGCGAAGTTTAGACAGTAGCAAAAGATGTTGTTAAGTCTGAGGTTTATTCTCAGACATACAGTTCTTAAATACATAATTGTGGTGGTCTGTGCACTAGAACAGCCTACTACATGATCACTATCTATTGTTCTACATATAGGAGTGCTATTATTCTTGAAATAGAGATAACCTAACCATCTTAGGGCAGTCCTTTGTTCTATTCAAGGACAGATGATAATCTATAGATAAAGATTAGTGTTATGTGCAAATATTGAGGACCTTGTATTTCCATGGGATCTTATTGCCTCAGGTTCTATTTATGGCCAAAAGAAGCATATTGAAGAGAGCTTCACGATGGTTGTTGAAGAAAATAATTATGTTAAGTAGTTCCCAAGATATTAGCGATTTAATATTGGGTAACTTGGTGATCACTGACTGATCTGCTGATAACTCAGTAAATACTGATTGCTTTGAGATGTTTTTGGTACTGTTTGAAAGATCTTCTTAAGGGCTTTCAGTGGCCATTTAGATCATCAAAACTGGTCAAGTATTCCTGGAGTTATGGTCCAAATGAAGTTTGTAATATTATAATTTGACTTTACCTTAAAACCTGTTCCAGGAAAAAGTATGGAAAAAGCAGATAGGCTAAGTAAGAGACTGGATTGGCAAGAGGGGGTAGAAAATAATAATGAGGACCAAACACTGATAAAACCAGAATGGATAAAGAGGACAGAAATATTGGTAGAAGAAAACAACCTAAGAAATAAAATTAGAAAAGTACAGGAAGGGGATAAAAGAGTGGTCAAAGCAGTGGAGGAACTAAAGAAAACAAGGATGAAAACATTAAGAGATAAAGAGTAAACAATAGAGAAAAGAGTAGTCATGAAGAAGGGACAAATCTATATACTAGAGGGGGAATTAAGGGAGGAGATAATATGGTTGCATCACAGTACACCAGTAGAGAGATATGTTATGAGAGCCCTAAAAAGGGAATAGTTTCCCAAGCATTTGAACACTTGATCCAAAACCTCAAGACATACAATAGAGTTAAGATATAGATAGTATGGGAACTAAAGTCACATAACAAAGGTCAAGTGACCACAGAACATTCTGGAAGAACATGTGATCATGGATTAGTAGTACAGCCACTGTAAAAGTAGTATAAGTAGGAGACCAATCCAACAAAGAACTCTATTGAGTTCTTCTTGAACATCCACCTAGGGTGATCACTAAGGGCATTTACTGTCTATCGATAATATAAGAACTTGATACCCATTGTTGACCCTGTACCTTACAGCCTCAACATCCTTATTTCCACTTACTCTCTTATCATTCTCACTAACAAGCACAGTGCTTGAAAGCATCTTAGATAGCGGGCTCTAGCTGTAAAAGAGACTTTACTGTCAGTTAGAGATAGTGGGTAAATGGCCTGGACAAAGCTCATGTTCCTGCCCGAGACCTGACCTCTATATCGAGTGGGCTCATAACTAGTTCTTTACTATCAGCTCTGTGCTACTGATCCATTGTGACTGGTCTATATAGGAGAACAATGATAATCTCTTAAAGGCCTATCTAGCTTAGAAATTCCCTTCTTAGGGATAGTACTATTTCACCCTTCTTAGTTAGTAGTTAGTTATAAGTACAGACAAAGAAGACCATTCATTCTCCTATGAGAAATCATCACTATTGCTATTACCATTGCATATGTCTTGCTAACAACAACAGCAACAGGAGGAATGCTCTTTGGCATCTGCCTCCCTCCAAACCAAAGAGAAGTACCTCTTCACTATGATTGTGACCCTACAATAGCAGGTCAACACCATGCTCCTTCAGCAACAGGGGAGCAGAGTAGAGGTTGCAAGACTTCAAGTTTTCAGTGGAAAGATGGAAGAGGTAAGTGCATTTGTTAATGCAGCTCACCTATACATTAGAATAAAGATGATAGAAGAGGTAGCAGCGACCCAGGTGGCCTGGATATTGTTATATGTATAGGGAGGAATAGTAGAGGTATAGAAGGATAACTTGCTGGATAAGCTAGCCAAGGGAGAGTCAAAAGTGGAATCGGTGGAGCAGCTGTTTACAAAAATAAGGAATGACTTTGGGAAAACATTGGAGGAAGAGAGGAAAATCAAACAGCTAAAAACAATCAAGCAAGGAGGGAGGACCTGTGACAAGTATATGCAAGAATTCAAAAAGATCGCCAGGGGAAGCAGCTATGAGAGAAGACCCCTTATTGAAGAATTTAAGAGAGGGTTGAATAAGAGTATTAGGAGAAAGCTGGTAGAAGCAGAAAAACCACCGACTACCATTGGAAAGTAGCAAGAAAGAGTGGTAAGGCTAGATAGAAATCAGAGGCAAAGCAGAATGGAAGAGAGGATATTGGGGAGGAATGCAGCATACCTAGGGGAAAATGTGCAGCCTAGAGGGAGAGGATTGTATGGGAGAAGAGGGGGGCAAATAACATAAAGAATGGGAAGAGGGTACAAAAGAAGAGAAAATACATTCAATAGAGGGGGAACTCAAATGGGTCCAAGAAGAGACCCAAATACAATGGATATAAATAGAGGAGAAGAAGGAGATAGGACATGCTATGTGTGTGGGAAATGGGGCCATATGGCCAAAAATTGCTGGAAAAGGCATAAAAGAAGGGTAGTGGAAATATCACAGGAGTCGGTAAAAGAAAATGGAGAACAGTGAGCTTTTGGCTAATCTCTAATAACCTGTACAGTGTATTGTATCCAGAAAAGCTGGGAAATAAATTCAATTGCACCAATACAACTGAGAGAGTAAGAGATGTACAGTGTACTCTATGACCACTAAGAGAAGTCTGGATGAAGATGGGGCTAGAAAAGCTGGAAAACTACAAAGGGGTAGCAGTAAGGGCACTGTTAGATAGCAGAGCAACAGGTCTATTTATAGATATGACCTTTGCCTGAGAAAAGGGGTTTAAGATGGAGAAGCTAAAGAAACCTCTGTTAGTTAGAAATATAGATGGAACAATAAATACAAGAGGAGCTATAATGCACCAGGTAGAGTACAATATATTTTTCAAAGGACATGTGGAGAGGGCAAGGATAGATGTATGTAATTTAGAAAAAACAGAGGTGATACTGGAAATGCTATAGCTAGCAGTCTATAATCCAGAGATAGATTGGGAAAAAGGGGAAGTAAAAATGACATATTGCCTACCTATATGTAGAAGGAGAAAGCAAGAAGAGAAGAAGAAAAAAGTAAAGAAGGTAGAAAAGGACAAGAATGAAGAAATGTTGAAAAAATTGGTACCCAAAAGGTTTTGGAAGTAGAAGAAGGTATTTGGAAAAAAGAAGTTGGAGAGAATGCCAGTGCAAAAGACCTAGGACCACACCATAAAATTGAAAGAGGGGTTCATACTAAAAAAGGGAAAGATATACTTATTGTCAAGGAAGAAAGTACAGGCATTCATAGAGAATCAGTTGAGGAAAGGATACATCTAACCTTCCAAGTCACCCCAAACATCACCAGTACACTTCATAGCAAAAAAGGATAGTACATGGAGAATGGTGTAGGACTACTAACACATAAATCAGTAGACGATAAAGAATAGGTATCTTCTATCCCTTATCGCAGACATACTGGATAGAGTAGGAAAGAGGAAGGTGTTCACAAAGCTGGACCTGAGATGGAGATACAATAACATTAGGATCAAAGAGGGAGACAAATGGAAGGCAGTATTTACAACATATATTGGAGCCTATGAACCCATAGTTATGTATTTTGGGTTAACGAACTTCTCCGCTACCTTTCAAGCAATGATGAATGACCTGTTCTGTGATCTTATAAACCAAGGAGATATAGCAACATTTATCAATGATATCTTAGTAGCCATAGATACAGAGGAGGGGTACGATGAGCTGGTAAAGAAGGTACTAAAAAGACTAGAAGAGAATGACCTGTTTGTAAAGCCAGAAAAGTGCAAGTGGAAAGTAAGAGAAGTGGAGTTCTTGGAAGTAGTAATTGGACCAAAGAGAGTAGAGATGCAGAGAGAGAAGGTAGAGAAAGCCCTAAACTGGCTGGTACCTAGAAATGTCAAAGAAGTACAAAAGTTCCTAGACCTCACCAACTACTACAGGAGGTTCATAAAAAACTTTGCTAGAATAGTAGCACCGCTATATGTGATGGTTAGGAAGGAGCAGAAATGGAAGTGGAAGAAGAAACAGGAGGAAGCGTTTGAGAGGCTTAAAATGGTATTCATCATAGAACCCATCCTGGCTATCCCAGAAATCAATAGGGAAATGAGAGTAAAAGTGGATGCCTCAGACTATGCAACAGAGGGAGTGTTGTCAATGGAGTATGAGAATGGAAAGTAGAGGCCAGTGGTCTTCATCTCTAAATTGCTAAATGCCATGGAGTGAAACTACAAAATTCATAATAAAGAGATGCTGGTGGTTATTAGATATCTAGAAGCATGGAGGCACTATTTGAAAGGAATAAAACTCAAATTTGAAATCTGGACAGACCATAAGAATCTCCAGTATTTTATGACAAGCCAAAAATTAAACCAGAGACAAGTAAGATAGACCCTATACCTATTACGATTTAATTTTACATTAAAACACATTCTAGGAAAGAGCATAGGGAAGGCAGACGGATTAAGTAAGAGACTAAACTGGCAGGAGAGAGTAGAAAAGAATAACGAAGACCAGAAGTTAATAAAGCCAGAATGGGTTAGAAGAGCAGAAATGATAATAGAGGAAGGAAACTTAAGGAAAAGAATCAAAAGAGCACAGAAAGGGGATAAAAAGGTAGTAAAAGCAGTAGAAGAGATAAAGAAGGCAGAGATAAAGACATTGAGAAATGAAGAATAGAAAATAAAAGACGGAATAGTAATAAAGGAAGAAAAAATATATGTGCTAGAGAGAGAACTCAAGAGGAAAGTAATATAATTATACCACGACACCCCAGTAGAAGGGCATGGAGGGAGATAGAAGATGATAGAATTAGTCGCCAGAAATTACTGGTGGCCAGGAGTAACAAGGGAGATGGAAAGATATGTAGATGGATGCAATGCTTATCAAAGATACAAGAATCGAAGCAAAGCACCAGTAGAAAAGCTAATGCCCAATGCAATCCCAGAAAAACCATAGAGCCATATCTCGGCAGATTTTATCACCAAACTGCTATTAGTCCAGGGATACAACACTATCTTAGTAGTATGTGACCATTTCAGTAAAATAGTGCAATTCATAGCAATAACAGAGAAAACATTGGTAGAAGGACTTACAAAGTTGTTTCAAGATCATATATGGAAGTTGCATGGGCTTCCTGAAAGTATTATATCAGATAGAGGAGTACAGTTTATGGTAGGAATGATGAGGGAGCTGAATAACTTGCTGGGAATCCAGATGAAACTCTCAACAGCCTATCACCCTCAAACAGATGGGCAGATGGAAAGAATAAACCAGGAGTTAGAACAATACCTGAGGGTCTTCATCAACCATAGACAAGAACAATAGCCAGATTGGTTAGAAATGGTGGAGTTTGCGTATAATAACAAAATACACATAGCAACAAAAATGTCGCCATTCAAAGCAAACTATGGTCAAGATCCAAGAATGGAATTTGAGAGGAAAAGAAAAGGGAAGTATAAAGTAGCAGGAAAATTTGTAGAAAGAATGAAGAAAATCTAAAAGAAAGCAAAAACAGTGCTGGGAAAAGCATAGGAGAAAATAAAGAAGTTCACAAACAGAAAGCAAGGGAAGGGAGAGGAATACAGGATAGGGGACTTAGTACTGCTAAGTACAAAGGACTTAAAATGGCAGATGAAAGGGAGAAGATCAGAGAAGTTAACAGAGCATTTTGTAGGCCCCTACAAAGTCAAGGGAATCGTCTCTAGTAACGCAATAGAATTAGAACTACCTAAGTCTATTAAAATACACCCTGTAGTTAATGTAAATAGAGTACAGCTCTATAAACCACAGGTAGAGGGACAGAAAAAGATACTACCAAAACTGCTCATTATCAAAGGACAAGAGGAATTTGAAGTAGAGGAAATCTTAAACAAAAGAATGATTAGGGAGAAGAAAAAGTTTCTGGTAAGGTGGAAGGGATATATGGCAGAAGAGAATACTTGGGAGAATAGGGAAAACTTGGAAAATATAAAAGAGTTGGTAAAAGAGTTCAAGAGGAAATACAGAGAACTAAGGTGACAGGAGCTAGGAGAAGAAGAAAAGGAATTTAGTTGAGAACTACCAAGGGAGTTCATAGCAAAACTATTATATGGCTGGGGAAAAAAGAGGTATGAAAGAGAAAGGGAAAAGAGGTAGGTATTACAAAAAAAGTAATTACTAAATAGTGACATGGAGGTATAACAAAATACCTGTTCAAAGAACTACATAAATAGCTGGACCCTCATTAGTAAGTAGCCTTGCTAATGTTGCCCTTTTGGTGTAGTGGTAAAACCATACAGTATATGACTACTGGTCTATAGTACAACTGTGACAGTGGAACAAGAACTGGAATCAATGGAAAAATTCCTCAGGACAAGAAAACTTGAAGAGAGGACCATGTTATAAGAGCCCTAAAAAGGGAATAGTTTCCCAAGTATTCAAATACTTGATCCAAAACCTCAAGATGCACAATAGGATTGAGATATAGATAGTGTGGGAACTAAAGTCACATAACAAAGGTCAAGTAACTATAGAACATTCTGGAAGAACATATAATCATGGATTAGTAGTACAGCCACTGTAAAAGTAGTATAAGTAGGAGACTAATCCAATAAAGAACTCTATTGAGTTCTTTTTGAACATCCACCTAGGATAATCACTAAGGGCATTTACTGTCTATCAATAACAAAGTATGGTAGGAGATAGAAAACAACAAAACTAGTAACAAGGAACTATTAGTGGCCAAGAGTTACAAAAGAAGCGGAAAAATATGTGGATGGATGCAATTTTTGTAATATTACAAAAATAGAAGTGAAGTCCCAGTAGGAAAACTAATGCCCAATGTGATTTCAGAGAAACCATGGAGTCATATTTCAGCAGACTTCATCACTAAACTATCTTTGGCTCAGAGTTACAATGCAATTCTAGTAGTTTATGACCATTTTAGTAAAATGGTACATTTTATAGCAATTATAGAGAAAACATTAGCAAAAAGACTTGCTAGGTTATTTAGGGATTATGTCTGGAAATTACATGGTCTTCCAGAAAATATTATATTGGACAGAGGGGTACAGTTTGTAGCAGGAATAATAAAGAAATTAAATGAGTTGTTGGAGATCCAGACAAAACTATCAACAGTCTATCATTCCCAAATAGATGAACAAATGGAAAAGATCAATCAGGAGCTAGAACAATACCTGAGGGTCTTCATCAATCACAGACAGAAGCAGTGGCCAGACTGGCTGGAAACCACTAAATTTGTATATAATAACAAAATTTATTCAGTTACAAAAGTATTCTCCTTTAAGGCAAACTACAGTCAGGATCCACAAATGGAATTCAAGGGAAAAAGAAAGAGAAAGTTTGAGGCAGCAGAGAAGTTTGTGGAAAGAATGAAGAGAATCTAGAAAAAGGCAAAAGCAGCATTAGAGAAAGTACAGAAGGAGATGAAGAAGTATACAGACAGAAAGCAAGGCAAAAGAGAAGAGTATAAAGTCAGGGACTTAGTACTATTAAGTACAAAGAATCTCAAGTAGCAGATGGTAGGAGGGAGGTCAGAAAAGTTAACAGAGTAGTTTGTGGGACCTTATAAGGTCAAGGGAATTGTCTCAACCAATGCTATAGAATTAGAACTACCTAGTTCTATTAAAATACACCTTGTAGTTAACATAAGTCAAGTACAGTTGTACAGGCCCCAGATGAAAGAACAAAGAAAAACCCCACCAAAACCAGTTATCATTGAAGGAGAAGAGGAATTTGAGATAGAAAAAATACTGAACAAAAGGATAGTTAGGGGAAAGAAAAAGTTCTTAGTACAATGGAAGGGGTATATAGCAGAGGGAGATACTTGGAAAAGTAGAGAAAACCTGAAGAATATGAAAGAGCTGGTTGAAGAGTTTGAAAGGGAGTATGGAAAAGAAGCTAAAGAAGTAAGACAATAGAAAAAAGAAGATAACAAAAAGAAATTCTCAAGGGAACTCCCAGGGAAGTTTATAGCAAAGATACTATAGGGGTGGTCAGATAAGAAATACAAAAGGCAAAGAGAAAAAAGATAGGAGAAAAACTAGAGACAATGGAAAAATTCCTTAGGACAAGGAAACTTGAAGGGGAGACTGTATTATGAGATGACTCCCAAAAAAAAAACTATTTCTTACATATTTATCAACTTGATGGAAAATACTCAAGAATACAATATAGAAAAGATATAAGTAGTATGGGAAGGATTATGTAAGATATAGGTAGTTCTTAGTAAAGGTCATGTGATCATGGGAGGTAGGCATACAGACCATCTAATATTTGTATAAATACCTAGGGAAATCTAACAAGAAACTCTATTGAGTTTTTCCTGAACAACTATCTTAGTTGAGCTCTAAGTTCTCATAACTATACACTAATACCCAACCAGGCTCACAACCAAGCCTCTTACTGTTACAAAGTATAAGAGTAGTATGAAAGAAGTAGAATAAACTAGAGAATTGTCATAATTCTTTGAATCAGCCTATGATACTAGGATTACTCTATCACTACATACCTTGACTGCCACTTTTCTTCAAGTCCTTATAAATAGGATCCACTAGGCCCACAGGTCCATGTGATTATTTTATTCTATTTTATTTTTTTAAATCAACAATTTGTAATATAGAGCTTAGTAGTAGTCTGTGCAAGGTATAAGGATAACCAGAGTGAAGTAGACTCTAGAAGAATTCTTAGTAATATTACAGCTCCTAAGTGTATTACAACTTACCTCCAGAAGAATTCTTAAAGTTTAGAATAAGGCTCCTGGAAGTGTACTTTATAATATATATACTACTACAGCTATGTGTCCTTGATTCTATAGTCTTATCTAATAGGGTCAGGAGTTACCAAGTCAAGCTAAGGCAATTAAATATTACATAGTAATATTTAATTAGGCACAGGGTCACTCTGGGAGGTCAGTTCAGTATTCCAGGAGTAGTGTTGGTAAGGTTCCCTTACACAAGGGCAACCAGAGCAAAGTAGACTCTAGAAAAATCCTTAGCTAATATTATACTCCTAAATACATTATAACTCACCTCCAGGAGAATCCTTAGAATTTAGGATAAGGCTTCTAGAGGTGTACTCTACAATATATACTATTACAGTCTATCTGTCCCTGATTTTATAGTTTTATCTAGTAGGGTCAGGAGTTACCAAGTTGAGCTAAGCAAAATTAAACATTACATAGTAATATTTAATTAGGCATAGGGTCACTCTGAGATATGAGTCTAGTATCCTAGGGGTAGTATTGGTAGGGTCCTCTTGTTATGAGATGGTTCTAAGAAAGAAAACTATTTCCCATACATTTATCAATCTAGTAGAAAACATTCAGGAATATAATGCAAGAGGGATATAAATAGCATGGGAAAGCTTATATAAGATATGTATAGTTATTAGTAAGGATCATGTGATTGTGGAAGATGGGTATATAGACTAACAGACATTTGTATAAGTAGTTGAGCAATCTAATAGAGAACTCTATTGAGTTCTTTCTGAATAACCACCTTGATTGAGCTCTAAGTCCTCATGACTACACACTAACACCCCTTATAGTTTGTGGGTGTTATAAGATAGTTTCTAAAGAGAAAACTATTTCCCACACATTTATTAATTTAATGAAAAATATCTAGAAATATAATGCAGAAAAGATATAATTGGTGTGGGAAAGATTATGTAAGATATGTATAGTTATTAGTAAGGGTCATGTGATTACTGGAGACAGATGCATAGACCAACAGACATTTGTCCAAGTAGCTAGTGTAATTCAATAAAGAACTTTATTAAGTTTTTTTTAAACAATTATCTTAATTAGGCTCTAAGTTTTTATGACTGTATACTAACAGCAGGGTCCATGTGATTATGTTATTACAAGCTGAACTAGAAATAATGAGAGTTATTTAATTTACTTATATAATTCTAGTTATCAGAACCTTGACAACATAGACTGCTACTATACCCTATATAACAAATTGCTGATTTTAGATAGGATAACTTAAATTCTAGAATAAACAAATTCAAATATTACCAATGTGGTAAACAAATTCAAATATTACCAATGTGGTAAACAACTATAATATATTTACCTAGAATAAACAAACTATAATACAGTGATAAGAGCTGATAACAGTAATAGAAAACTATAGTTCATCTTGGACATCACCAATATAGTAGACAACTGAGTAAGCCTAAGTATGGTTCTAGTATTTATACTAGAATAAATGTTTTATATTTGTTATACAAGTAGAAGAAAGAAATAAAAGAAATGACATTATGTCAGAAACAGAGAATTGGAGTATTAATTAACTAATATAATAACTCCAGAATGGTATATATCATAGAAAAAGAGTACTAGCTAGTATAAAAAGAGAATATACTTATACTCCAAGATATATATATCAAGGAGTAGGAGTTTGGAGATAATGAAGGAGGACAATCTTGGCTTCAATATATATGTTGTATCCCAATTTCCTATCACAAGTGATTGTTAATTTCAGAGATGAAAAGATGTTGCCAGGTATTAAACAAAATACTACTCTATTTTCAAATAGGATATATGGGTCACTACTTGGAAGGGCTTAGTATTTCAAATAGATGTTACTAGATATCTAATGGATAGTTGGGATGCTGACTAAGTCTAGGAAGAGGTAGAATGAATAAACTAGGAAGAAAAAAGAAAATTCTAGAAAGAATGTGTCTTAAGTATCACAAATGGCCACTTACTGATTTGTGAGTTGATGATTTAATAATCAAAAGGCTCAAAAAAGCGAAGTTTAGACAGTAGCAAAAGATGTTGTTAAGTCTGAGGTTTATTCTCAGACA
>Ga0153953_1000868_pt1 | contig 10975 bp, 9 predicted proteins | sample TSNJ037MetaG_FD_104718 | JGI IMG/M metagenome (GOLD analysis project Ga0153953, IMG submission 104718) | Attine ant fungus gardens microbial communities from New Jersey, USA - TSNJ037 MetaG | ecosystem: Host-associated > Fungi > Mycelium > Unclassified | place: USA: New Jersey, Wharton State...
ATTACCGGCGCTTTTAAAAGAATACGATTATCGGAATATCTGTATAATATCCGATAAGAATACAGATAAAATAGCGGGAGGTCAGATTTGCACAGATCTGGTGAAAGCAGGATTTTCGTGTCAGAAAATTGTTTTCCGGGATGAGGAGCTGATACCGGATGAGCGAACGATTGGGACATTGCTCATTGAAATAGATCCCAGGTGTCAGTTGATTCTGGCAGTCGGTTCCGGTACCATCAATGATTTGTGTAAATTTGTAAGTTTTAAGATGCATCTGGATTTCTGGGTAATCGCCACATCACCTTCTATGGATGGATACGCTTCCAATGTGGCTCCCTTGATTGTAAGTCATGCCAAATCTACATATGAAGCATGCCTTCCCAAAGTGATATTAGGGGATCTGGATATTCTCTGCCAGGCTCCTCTGGAAATGATTGCAGCAGGGGTGGGTGATATTCTGGGGAAATATGTCTGCCTGACAGATTGGAAAATGGCACATCGAATCACCGGAGAATATTACTGCGGGGAAGTTGCTTCCCTGGTCCGCACTTCGATACAAAAGGTAACAGCAAATGTAGACAAGGTAGTTTCAAGAGAAAAAGAGGCGATCTCAGCCATAATGGAGGGGCTCATCCTCTCCGGAATCGCAATGAGCTACGTTGGAAATTCGAGACCGGCTTCCGGCAGTGAACATCATTTAGCCCACTATTGGGAGATGGTATCATTACTGCAGGGAAACCATGGTGCGTTACATGGAACCAAAGTAGGGATTGCTGCCGTATTAACTCTTCGGATGTATAAGAAACTCAGAGAGATAAAACCGGATTTTACAGCCGGAGAGCAAAGGCATTTTGATTTGGAAACGTGGAAAGGTGATATCAGGAAAGCTTACGGTCCTGCGGCAGATGGCGTAATTGTCCTGGAAGAAGAGGCAGGTAAAAACCAGGATTCGAATGTGAGAGAATGTCAGGAAAGACTGGAGCAGAATCAAGAGGAACTATGGGGACTGATAGATGATTTACCGGAAGCGGAAATGATAGAACAGATATTAATTTCTATGAATGCTCCTTACCATCCGTCTCAAATCGGCGTAGATAAAGAGACACTGCGTAACAGTATCTTATATGCAAAGGATTTACGTAACCGGTTTGGGCTTCTGCAAATTCTTTTTGATGTTGGACTTTTGGAACAGATGGCAGATGAAATGATAGGAGAATGAATGTGCTGAAAGAAAAAAAATTGTTTTTATTCGATATAGACGGAACGCTATCCATTGGGGATACATTATTTCCAGCGACTGCGAAGCTGCTTTCCTATATAGAATCCATTGGCGGTAAGTCTATTTTTATTACGAATAATTCAACGAAAAGCAGAAGCGGCTATGTGAAGAAGTTTGAACGCTGGGGATTGCATACGGAAGAATGGCAGTTTGTAACAGCCGGCTACCTTGCAATGCTATATTTGAAAAGAAATTTTAAAAATAAGAAAATATATGTACTTGGTACAAAGTCTTTTATTGCAGAACTGAGGCAGCAGGGTCTGCGTATCACGGAAAAGGCAGGAGAAAATATTGACTGTGCACTGGTAGGCTACGATAGTGAATTAACTTATGATAAATTAAAAACAGCCTGTGAAGTATTGGTGCGCCCGGAAGTGGTTTACCTTGCTACCAATCCTGATTTGTGCTGTCCTGCACCCTTTGGATTTATTCCGGACTGCGGTGCCATTTGCAATATGCTTGAGACATCCATATGCCGGAAGCCGCAGTATTTGGGCAAGCCGGGTAAGGCGGTAGTGGAAGAATGCTTGAAAATCACCCGATTTACCAGAGAAGAGACACTTGTTGTAGGGGATCGGCTGTATACGGATATTGCCTGCGGGATCAGGGGACGGGTGGAAACCTGTCTGGTACTTACCGGAGAGGCAAAGCGGGAGGATTTGATAAAAACCGAATTTCCTCCGGATTATTGCATGGATACGCTGGAAGAACTATACAACGAACTATTGTCTTATGGGAAAATTTAGAGTCTGACAAGTCAGACTCTTTCTTAAGGCAGTAAATCGCTGCGTTCATTCAGCTTATCCATGATCCGCCGGGCTTCATCGCCGGCAGCAGGTGTTGGCTGGTAATTGTTGTAACCATATTCAGAAGAAATACTGCATGGGATAATATTAGTATTATCATCTGTAAGGACCTTACCATCTTCAATTGTAAAGGTCTGCTGAAAAATAATGGTATCCATATCATCGGGAGCAGTATTTCCGCCGAAACAGAAATTTCCCAGGCTATAGGCAATATATTTGCCTTGATATTTCTCGATTCCCTGTAATACGTGAGGATGATGTCCCACCACGAGATCAGCCCCATAATCAATTGCCATATGACCAAGAGTAACCTGATTGCTGTCAGGGAGGGTCTCTTTCTCATTGCCCCAGTGGAAAGAGACGATAATCAACTGTGCGCCTTCGGATTTTACCTTGTCAATATTATCCCGTAATTGCTGTGAACGTCCCAAATGGTCGCTCATCTCATAGATGCCGACAAGTCCCACTTTAACGCCTTTTATTTCCATAATGGCAGTTTCATCATAACCAAAAGTAGTGATCTTTTCGTTCTTGAGATGCCCAAGTGTATCTTCATAGCTTTGATCTCCATAATCATGACTGTGATTGTTTGCCATATTGGCAGCTTCGATGGAACCTGCTGACAGAATGGATGCAAATGCCGGAGCGCCTTTAAATGCAAAGAGTTTCTCCTGACGCTGGGTGGAATCCGTCAGAGTACCTTCAAAGTTTACGATGGATAAATCATCTGCGTCCAGTATCGATTTCACATTCTGTAAAAAATAATCCGCTCCCCGATACTCAAAATAAGCATTGAAACTGGTATCCCAGCCAAAACTTTCATCCATGCCAAATGTGCAGTCCCCCATCATACTGACAGTTATTTGTGCAGAAACGTTAGAAGCCGCAGAACTTTCTGAAGCAGGAGGCTCGGGCTCATTTTGAACTTCTATGGAGCCGGGATTTGTTTTTGCCGGAGTGCTTTTGGCTGAACTGAAGTAAATTACGAGAAAGACAATAAAAGCAATCAGGCAGAGGGCTGCTGAAAAAATAATGATTGTGTTTTGTCTTACTTTTCTTTCTCTTTCTTCTTGTACGCGTATGCGCTTTAGGTCATAATTCATAGGCGCTATCCTTTGTAAGATAATTTGTTAAAATAATTATAATTCAGTCAAATGAAAAAGTAAATGGAAAAGAAAAAAGGGTGTTGGAAATTTTCATCCAACACCCGAAAGTCTTCAAAACCTCTGATTTTATTAACCAAAATATCTTTTTAAAAGTCCCTCGAAAGCTTTTCCATGTCTTGCCTCGTCCTTTGCCATTTCATGAACAGTGTCATGAATTGCATCCAGATTGGCAGCTTTTGCACGTTTTGCAAGGTCAAACTTTCCGGCAGTGGCACCATTTTCAGCGTCTACACGCATTTCTAAATTATTTTTTGTGCTGTCAGTAACTACTTCGCCAAGTAATTCGGCAAATTTTGCAGCATGTTCAGCTTCTTCCCAGGCAGCCTTTTCCCAGTATAAACCAATTTCCGGATATCCTTCTCTATGAGCAACTCTTGACATTGCCAGGTACATACCAACTTCAGTACATTCTCCCTGGAAATTTGCTCTTAAATCAGCAATAATATCTTCAGAAACGCCTTTTGCAATTCCTACTACGTGCTCAGCCGCCCAGGTTTTCTCACCAGACTGCATGGTAAATTTTTCAGCAGGTGCCTTACAGACCGGACATACCTCCGGTGCAGAATCTCCTTCATGAACATACCCACAAACATTACATACATATTTAGCCATATTAAAATCTCCTTTTCTATTTTATTCTTTTTTAAGTATTAACATTACTGTAAAACAGTAATGATTACTAATACTAATTTACCACAATTAATCAATTTCGTCAAGGGGAATATTGGAAAAATTATGAATTGTAACTAATTTTTTAAACAGTCTTCACAAATGCCAAAGAAATAAGTAACATAACTGTTAATTTGACCATTAAAATTCTTACCGGCTGGTTCCATGATGTAATCAATATTTTCCATATCTAAATCTAAGACCCGGGAACACTTTTTGCAGATAAAATGATGATGAGGATGTAAATTGCCATCAAAACGGTCCGGGCCTTCCCCTGTTGTTATCTTTAAGATCTCTCCGATATCCGAAAGCAGTGCAAGATTACGGTAAACCGTGCCAAGACTGATATTCGGATATTTTTCACGAATGTTCATATATATGGTATCTGCCGTAGGATGATCTGTCCTGGTTATCAGAAACGCTTTGATAGATTCCCGCTGTTTACTATATTTTAAAATTGCCATTTAACTTCCTCCAATAATAATAATAGTTATTGATTCTATTATAAAATAAGAAAAGGATATTTGTCAATTATTTTGTATGATTTATGAAGATTATGTTATATAATAATAATAAATGATTTTGAAAGAAAGGATTAGGGTATGGATAAAATTTATGATTTAATTATTATCGGCTCCGGTCCGGCCGGATTGTCCGCTGCGATTTATGCAGAAAGAGCCAGACTGGAAACGCTTGTGCTGGAAAAAGAGTATATCAGCGGCGGGCAGGTAGTCAATACTTATGAAGTGGACAACTATCCGGGGTTTCCGGGTGTGAATGGATATGAGTTAGGGATGAAATTACGTCAGCATGCGGACTCTCTGGGAGCGAAATTTACGATAGCTGCCGTTAACCATATTAAAATAGAAGCACCCTGCGGATGTCTGGAAAGCGTGGACAATAATATAGAAGTAAAAGTAAAAAAGATAGAAACGGATCAAGGTGATTTTTATTCAAAAACGGTTATTATAGCTACCGGTGCCAAGCATCGGGAATTGGGTGTAAAGGGCGAAAAAGAACTGGCAGGCATGGGAGTATCCTATTGTGCTACTTGTGATGGTGCTTTCTTTAAAGATAGAGTAGTGGCAGTAGTAGGCGGCGGAGATGTTGCAGTAGAGGATGCCATATTCCTTGCACGAAGCTGTGAGAAGGTCTGCCTGATTCATCGAAGAGATGAGTTAAGGGCTGCCAAAAGCCTGCAGGAAAAACTATTTTCATATAATAATGTAGAAATTATCTGGGATACGGAGGTTTATGAAATCTGCGGTGAGGATCACGTGGAGGCAGTTAAGATACAGAATAAAAAAACGAATGAGAAAAAAATCCTGCATCTGGATGGGATTTTCATTGCCGTAGGAACTTCGCCGAATTCAGAATTGGCAGAAAAGTTGATTAAAGTGAATGAACAGGGATATATTCACGCAGAAGAGAATTGTGAAACAAATGTTACAGGTATTTTTGCCGCAGGTGATGTAAGGACGAAAATGTTACGTCAAATTATTACGGCTGCCGCTGATGGAGCAAATGCAGTGTCTTCAGTGCAAAGTCATCTTTTACTCCAGTAAATCCAATGTATTTATAATTTTTGTTACAGTTAAGCCATGCAGATTTTAATGACATATGCAGGAGAAAGCAAGCTTTCTCCTGCATATGTCATTGAAAATTTATTTGGAGCACTGCCAAAGCGAGATGCAGCAAAGTGAAATCAAGCTATCCTGAACTGTAACAATATTTAAATCAAAATTTCAAATCGGTGTTGACAAAGCACGTCATATTTGTTATGATAGCGATGTAACAAAATTTAATATTTTTGTAATAAATCAAAAGAGTATAAATACATATGGAGGTTGATTTAAGAATGAAAAAAAGAGCTATAAAAATAACGGCGTGTTGTCTCGCGGGAGCTGTTGCCTTATCCGGTAACGGATTGGTATCAATGGCAGCCGGTTATGATGTACCGTTGGCTGGGTTAGAAAGCCGAATTCAGCAGCAACAGGAGAAGAAAGAGGCGATGGGACCCGTACAGATCGAAGCTACCGGTTACGAAACCGTTGCTATTGCACAGGTAGATGAGTATGTAAACATTAGAGATGCTGCGAGTACCGATGAAGGGGAAGTACTTGGAAAACTTTATAATAATTCGGCTGCAACTATTTTGGGTAAAAAAGGTGATTGGTATTTGATAAAATCAGGCAGCGTTACAGGATATGTAAAAGCAGATTACTTTGTTACCGGCGAGCAGGCAAAAGAACTTGCCAAGGAAGTTGGGAATGAAGTTGCAACGGTAAATACTACGACCTTAATGGTCCGCTCAGATTCTACAACAGATTCAGAAGTGCTTGCATTGGTAGGCGATGCTGAAAATCTTCAGGTACAGGAAGATATGGGTGACTGGGTAAAGGTTGCTGTAGATTCAGACGTTGTAGGATATGTATCAAAAGATTATGTGGAATGCAAAACTGAATTTGTAGAAGCAGAGTCGATCGAAGAAGAAAAAGCAAGAATTGCAGCAGAAGAGGCCGCATATTTGGCAGCTCTGGAAGAGGCAAGAAGAGCCGATGAAGCAGCAGCGGCGGCAGCGGCAGCAGAACAGGCGGCAGCAGATCAGGCATATTTAGATGCAATTGCTCAGGAAGCGGCAGATGCTCAGGCAGCAGCGGATGAAGCAGCACAGCAGGCGGCAGATTCCCAGGCAGCAGGGGACGCACAAGCAGCGGCAGATGCCCAGGCAGCAGCGGACGCAGCGGCTCAGGCGGCAGCAGATGCAGCTGCCCAGGCAGCAGCGGACGCACAAGCAGCGGCGGATGCAGCAGCCCAGCAAGACTCTCAGGGCACTACGGAAGATACAACTGGAGATACTTCATCAGATGATACAGCTTCACAGGATTCTTCAGCAGCTACATCCGGATTGAGACAGAGTATTGTTAACTTCGCACTACAGTTTGTAGGTAATCCATATGTTTGGGGCGGAACAAGTTTGACAAATGGAGCAGATTGTTCCGGATTTACACAATCCGTAATGGCAAACTTTGGAATCGGCATTCCCCGTGTTGCAGCAGCACAGGCAGGTGGCGGAAGAGCAGTTGATTTAGCGAATATTCAACCAGGTGACTTATTATTCTATAGCGGAAGCGGCGGAATTGGTCATGTATCCATGTATATCGGCAATGGGCAGGTAGTTCATGCAAGTAACTCTCAGACAGGTATCATTGTATCAGGTATGGGTTATAGAACACCTTGTTCGGCAAGAAGTTATATTGATTAATAGAGATAAAGAAGGAGCTGTCGCCCCATGAGTAATCATCCATGGGGCGACAGCTCTTTCTTTTGGTATTTGAATTCTTATGCGAACCGGACTCCTTCGGCGGTCGTTCCAAGCCCCTTAAACCTTAGTACAGCCTTTATAAATATCACAGCAATGGGCACGGGCATACCTAAATGGTCATACGACCAATAAAGTGGAAATTATCAATCAACGATGCACCGCAAGATAAGAGTACCGATGCAGTCATGGGGCAGATTCGGTTAAGAGGGTATTATTTGTTAGATAAATTTGAAAAGTAGTGACAATTTTCAGTAATGCATTGGGAGAAAATCAGCTTAGTAAAATAGTGGGCTATACAATTTACACAAAATTTGTCGAATAATGGGAGGAAAAAGATTATTAGAAGATCATAAAGGATTAAGTTATCCACATTTATAAATGAGGAAATCTAGGCAAAATGGAGTTATACACTAAGTTATACACACTATCCACATTTTTTAAATATATTTTTATGGTTTACATAGTATTTTTTAGAACGAGCGTTTTGTATAGATATCATAAATCGTATTATATATCAAAATAAATTAGAAAAAACGTTGACATTATTATATTCAAAATATCGATACAATTAAATTGAATATTTAGAAATTAAAGTAATTTTGGTAGTTAAATCGGATATTCGCAATCTGCTTTACTGCTTGCTCATAAAACACATCTGGCAGGAAAGCTGCCCATTTCAGTTTACCGAGACTTGAAATATTTTTGAAAAACAGCCAAGAATTCTTGGCGTCCCTCTTCCAATACCTCTAATATGAGCTTAAAATACCCATGGTTGAGTAGAACCCGTCTAAGAGACGAAATAAAAGGCATAAAGAAAGCATCCACACGATTGATGGATGCTTTCTTTATATACCTTAACTTTATATTTGATCTCTAGCTGTTATGTATCCTACCAATAGCGTACACACTTTACAATAGTAGTGTAGTTGTAAGCAGACGTTTTGATTCCACCTACGGGATAAGGGTTGCTATTGGACGCATGCACGATCTGGTCATTACCGATATATATACCTACATGAGATATAGGGCTGTAATAAAAGACCAAATCACCTGGAAGTAACTGACTTACAGTGACTACTTTAGGTGTAGCATATGGTCCGCCGCCATAGCTGGAGGTTCCGGTAGCCTGGTCTTCCGCTATACGTGGTACACGGATGTCGAAAGCAGCAAATACGGACTGAACGAAACCAGAACAATCAGCACCGTTTGTCAGGCTGGTACCGCCGTATTTATAGGGATTTCCTATAAATGTTTGTGCATAAAATGCTATTTGTTCACCCAACTCTACTTCTGATATATCACTAATATAGCCGTTATAATCGAAGTAATAAGTTTTGCCATCGATAGTTAATACACTTGATTTTACCTTGGCTCCGGTCTCTGGGTCGAAGTAGAAGTTATTACCATCTATGGTAATAAAACCGGTTTTTATTACACCGTTTGAATTGAAATAATAATCCTTCCCATTATATGTTACGGAACCAACTGCCTTTGTACCATCTGCTAAAAATAGATATTTCTTTTTTTTGATTGTATAAAATTGGTTTTCTATTCTTACGCCATTTGAATTTACATAACAATTGTTGACCCAGGAGTTTTTTAACATGACGCCTTTACTGTTAAAATAATAGTATTTATTTTTATGATTCACCCAGCCTTTTACCTTTTGATAAGTAGAACTTAAGTAATAGGTCTTGCCGCCGGATGTGTAGAAGCCGATCGAACGGGTTTTACCTGTCTTGTAACCGTACTTTCCTACATAGTAAGCGCCTACCCATGTATTGGCAGCCATTGTACCGTTAGCCTGCAGATAACGGCCGCCTGCCCACTTTTTCGTTACCATAGAGCCGTCTGCTTTGAAATAATATTTTTTCTTATTTATAGTATGCCACTTGGTACTCTTAATGCCGGTCTGGGGATTTAAATAATACTTTTTGCCATTCAGGGTTAACCAACCATAAGAACGGCGCCCTTTTTCATCTACGTAATAACTGTTATTGATCCATTTATCTTTGACAAGAACTCCGGCACCGGTGAAATAATAGTATTTTTTTTTGATTTTGTTCCATTTGGTAACGGCATGGTATTTGCTTTTACTAAAATAGTAAGTTTTGTTATTGTATGTCTGCCAGCCTGTATTTCTTATGCCGGTATCGGGATGGAAATAGTAATATTTTTTATCAATTTTTACAACTCCGGATGCACGTTCACCTGTGGATGGATCCATATAATATGTATTGTCTTTGATGGTAAGCCATCCTTTGGCGAGTTGACCTTTATAGTCATAATAATACCACTTATCGTTTTGATAATCCCAGTAGTTCTTATTTTTTGCCATAAGGGTTTCAGTTTCTGAAGTATTATTACTGACTATCTGGCCATTGGCATTGACCTGTATGCCATTGATGGTTTTATTGACCGCCATTGAACCGTCATTCTGCAGATAATATCCGTCTACCCATATGTTTCTTAACATACGTCCTTTGGCATCAAAAAAATACCACTTTTTACTAATATATTTCCACCCGGTAACTGCGTATTTATCTTTATTGAAGTAATATTTGTACTTTCCTATCTTTTTCCATCCGATAACATATCCCTTTTTGGATTTCGTCGTGTACCATCTTCCGGTGCGATCTGATTTCCATGCGGCATCAGAATGAACGGAAGGAACTAAAATGCCAAGTATACCAACAAGAGTGAGGACAATAAGCATTTTTTTATTCATCAGAGACTCCTTATAATACATCTAAAGATTACAATTATGTTTTACGAAAATATTACGTTTTGTTAATATATTACAGGATTCCATTTGAAAAGTCAATAGAAAAGCCCATATTTGTTTAAAATAGGGGCTTTTCTTAAGGGTTTCTTTTATTTCATTTGCTGCATTTTTTTAATAACTTTTAATCTTGTAAATTCTTCCCGCTCTTTTTCCTCCAAAGCGTTCTGAATGCTTTTGGTTAACTCCGTGTAAGTGGGAATTGTAATATTTTTAAGCGCATTTGCACGCTTCTGTGTCTTCTTAATATTAGTCGCAAGCCGGTATGCGGCATTTTCTACCATGGAGAGGCGAATGGTTAAATCTTTTACACGCTCAAAAGCGACTTTCGCTTTATCCAGAGATTGACTGGTGCTGTAATAAGCATACGTAGGAGCACTGGTAACCGGGTCGTATTCCACGAGAGGAATCTCCGTTCCCATAATACTGCGTGTTTTGATACGGATGGAGTTTTCAACCGGTACGGAAAATGAAATTTCTTCTACCAGGCTGATTCCCAGTTCAATATTCGAACGCTGCAGTGCGGCATAAGCCGTACGAAAGGTTTCATCAATTTCAGATTGAATATCCTTTGATTTATCGATCAGTCCCATCATTTCACGAATTAAGATATTCCGCTTTTTATCCATTAACTCAAATCCCTGCTTTGCTAAAGCAAGGGAATTCTTTGCCAGTATTAAATTACCTTTGGTAGGGAAGGTATTTGGATTCATCAAATCACCTCTGCAGGTTTATAGTATTTATCAAGAATCTTAGTGTCGATACGATCAAGTTCTTCTCTTGGAAGCATACCAAGGAGTTTCCAGCCTATATCCAGAGAGTTCATTATCGTACGGTTCTCAAATTCGCCCTGACCTACAAAATCCCCTTCAAAAGCCTTGCCGAATTCCAGGTATTTCTTGTCAAGGGGAGACAGTTCATCTTCGCCGATGACAGATGCCAGTGCTC
>Ga0153953_1000872_pt1 | contig 10962 bp, 10 predicted proteins | sample TSNJ037MetaG_FD_104718 | JGI IMG/M metagenome (GOLD analysis project Ga0153953, IMG submission 104718) | Attine ant fungus gardens microbial communities from New Jersey, USA - TSNJ037 MetaG | ecosystem: Host-associated > Fungi > Mycelium > Unclassified | place: USA: New Jersey, Wharton State...
AGCCATCCCAACCACCCCAACCACAACCACTCCAACGACCATAGGCGTAGAGAACCCGCCTAAGGGTTATACCGAGCTGGTCGATCTGGGAGAACCCGTCAGCGAGGAAGTGAAAACTATTATGTCGGAAGGCGTGCCTTTAGGAATAACTAAGGAAAATCCGAAAACAGGATTTTCGGAAACCCTATTCAGGGTGCAATGTGCAGTTTTGGCTGTGTCAGTCGTTATGTTTGCCGTTTCTTTAAAGGAGAGCATTAAGCCAAAGAGAAAAACAAGTAAATAACGCGTGCTCGCAGCAATTCAGAAAGCGTTGGAAAATCTCGAATTGCTGTGAATGCGCTTCATATAAATCCAGAGTCAACACCAGTATGGCCTGGCAGAAATTATTAGTAAAATACGAGGAGGAACTAAAATGAAAAGAGCGAAACTGATTGGCCTTATGGCCGGACTTATGGCGTTAGCAGCAGGTATGGGCGTTACATATGCGTGGTTTACCAATACCGCGACTGGAACAAAAATCGATGTTACCGCCGCTACAATAAGTGTGACTGCAGGTGAGATAAAGACTGACGACAACAATATAGAGAAAAAACTCCCGGGAGAGGCCGTAGACGGCGTCTTAACAGTTAAAAACACCGGTTCAAGAGAAGCGGTTGTTAAGATCACACCTACTATTCTGAAAGCCGTAGACGGAAAAAAAGAAACAATAGATAAAGAACGCTTAGCGAAAATCACAAAGGACTTCAAAATTATTCTTGATAAGACTAAGTATCCTAAAATGTATGCCCCCAGTGACGGCAGCGTATATGTTTGGATGGATGCGGGAGCTACAGTTGAAGGAAAAATTGCCATTACTTTGACCGGAGAGTTTGGTGGATATTATAAAGGTACAAATGATGCTAGAAGTCCTCTTGTGCCAGCTGAGCAAAAGTCTGTGTTCACATTTGAGTATGAGGCGTATGCTGTTCAAGGCACACAAGATGCTGTTAAGGATATTTGGGGCAATGAAACTTATATCAGTGCTCTCACTGATGTAATGTTTCCAAATATACCATAATGCGGCGTCAATTGCATAAGGTGAGAAAAACAACCGACATAGCGCATAAAAGTGCTATGTCGGTTGTTTTTTTTATGATTTCGGTCCATATTTTATCATATCGGTATGAAGGTTTTGCTGTTTTTACAGAGCGTTATTTATAAAAAACATCATACTTGGATTTTTTGGAATAAAAAATGGTAAAAAATAATTTTAAAATCCTCATACCAGGCTAATTTTATTTTTTAGTGACCATTATTACAATAAGCTTAAAGAGATAAGAAGGAGGGAATTGCCTTATGAAAGCTGAACTCATAGAAAGTAGCTTTGATTTTTCTATCCGTCTGATAGAACTTATTAAATATCTTGATAATGAAGGAAGGGAATTTCCTCTTTCACAGAGGTTGCTAAACTGCGGCAACGGTGTTGGGGTCAACCTGCGTATGGCAGAGATATCCGGCACGAAGTCGCGGCCATCGGCAACGGAAAATTCACTGGCTTGCGCGGTGGAGTGCGGATACTTACTTAAGCTTATGGCAAAGACCGGATACCTGTCTGAATTGCAGAGTATGCCGCTGCGGGACACTTGTAACCAACTGATAAATTTGATTATAGAAGCGAAGAAACAGTAAACGTGGTAAATATAAGTAAAAGAGAGGAGTGCTGTAAATATGGAAACACCGCTTGACTGCCGAAATAATACGAGACTAAAGATCAAAACCTTTGGATATACGGACATAATGTATGACGGCAAATCCATCTTTAGAAGTAATCAAAATACTGCAAGGATCAAATCGATACTTCAATATTTTATTTTAAAGAAGAACCAGCTATGTATTCCGGAGGAAATAGTTGAAGATTTATGGCCCGACAACGAATATGTAAATGGAAAAAAGGCTGTGCAAACCTACATATACAGACTTAAAAACATTATAAGCAAAGAAAACGTATTCAATATGGATTTTTCCGATTACATTTCCATCACAAACGTCAAGGGAGCTTATAGGATGATTGTTTCTGAAGAAACGGTGCTGGACACGGATGTTTTTATGGAGATTGTGAACAGAAGCCGTGAAGAGCTTACCTTGGAAGAGCGGATGGATACAGCCTGCAGACTCATTCAGGTTTATAGCGGCCATTACATGCAGGACAGCTTGCATGATAGATTTGTTCTCAGGATGAGGAATTACTACCTTCAAACCTGCTGTAATACTATTCACGACCTGATGAACAGTCTCTTCGAGGCCCAGCGCTATCATGACGTTATAAAAATTGCCGAGGACTTCCAGGCTATTGATGATATAAATGAAGAAATTAATCTGATTTTCTTAAAGGCCCTCATAAACACACGGCAAAGTAATTATGCAGTAAGGCACTTTAAATACATAGAAAAGAAAATGCAAGAGGAGCTTGGTATTTCGCCGGATGATGAATTGTACGCGCTTTTGCAAATTGGCAGGAGCAAACCCCGGGAGAATGCCTCAGGAACAAAGGAGGAGCAAAAGGACGACAATAGAGTAATTGAAGAAGCGCAGTTAAAGAACTTAATAGAAGAAATTATCAACGAAAAGCTGTTTACCGCAAAAACCAACAACACCTTTGTCTTAATGGAGGTAGTGGGAATACCCGGAAAGAATGTAGCCGGGGATTTGGAAACCGTGCTTTTGCATTCCTTGCGCAAAAACGATATGTACGCGGTTACGGATGAGAAAATTGCTCTGATAATGCTTTTCGACGCCAAAACCGAGCACCTGGAATCTATCAGAAAGCGCTTGGAGGGATACTGCGCTTCCGTATATAGCGCGAAGGTACAGGTAAAAACAACGATGCTTAACGCTAAAAGAATTATGTGACGAAATTGAAAAAAGACAAAATGATGTCGAAATAAGGATTGGAAAAATATTCCATGAATACGAAGTGAAGATAGCCTATGTTAGACTACTATTATCAGAAAATTATATGCATAATTTACCGTATGGGTTATACAGCCACTCCATTGTTCTATTTTTAATTTGGAAAAGGAGGTGTTTAACTTGAACACATTGGTTCCAAAGGCCGAATCACCGAAGAAAGGCCTGGCGGGCAAGTTGTTTAACGGCGTCATAATAATATTCGTGTTGTTATGCGCGGCAATGCTGTTAAGCGCATACCTTTCCGAAAGAGGAGGCTCTTTGCTGGGGATCAGAAGCTACATAGTGCTGACTGGGAGCATGAGCCCTGTATTTGAAGCCGGCAGCTACATCATTGTTAAGGAAAAAAGCGTCGAAGATATTAAGGTAGGCGATATACTCACATATGAAGCGGGAGAAGCTGTACTTACACATCGGGTAGTTGAGGTCATCAAGGAAGGCAGTGATTATTCCTTTATTACCCAAGGCGACGCAAATAACACACCTGATAAAAATCCTGTTACTCATGACGAGATATTAGGGACGGCTGTGTTTTGGGTGAACGGACTGGGACTGGCGCTTATGACCTTGCGGCAGCCAAAGGTTATGGTTGGCGTCTTTATCCTTTTATGCATTATAGTTTTGGCGCCGGAATTGTATGGATTAGTAAGGGGAAAAGTGAAAAGGGGTGATGGGATTGAGAATTAAAAGCTTACGAAAAGTACTTGCGATTATGTTGGTGTTATGCGTGACGTTTTCCTATACCGGTATCGGTAAGCTTGCGTTAGCGAATGAGACCGATATATCAATAGGCTCTGAAGGTGACGGCTCAGGAAGTGGCACGGAGGAGAGCTCCGGTTCCGGGGCTGGTTCTGAAAGTGACAACGACGCGGACAACGGCGGCTATGAATCCGAAACGGATAGCGGTTCGGATATGGACGGCGATACTAACAAGGACGCGGACGAGGAACAGGATGGGGACAGCGATTCTGACGCGGACGCGGATGCGGATGACGAACAGGATACGGATGTAGACCAGGATACTGAGCCGGGTACTGATGATGATCAGGATACCGAGCCTGGTACTGGCTCAGATACAGATGATGATAATACGGCGGGTAATGATACTGATATAGACCCCGATCCCGGGCAGGGTACCGATCCCGGTGATGTTATTGAGGATGGAGGCGCTGGCCAGGTTGTCCCGGATAATTCTGATACTCTGACAGAGCTGGAACCGACAATTGAAGATGTTGGCGAATACAGCCTGGAAGTTTTAAGGCAAATGCTTATTGACGGAAATACCGGCTACGGCAGTGATTATATCGACCGAATTCTGGAAGGCTTTTCCCATGATGAGGAATTTTTGGAAGCGGTCTATTACGCCATTGCGGCGGATCCTGAATATGCCATGGTATTTATGAATGAAATGTATGAGCTGTACGGAGATATGCAGGTAGATTATTCATTATATTCTCCGGCGTCCTCGTATAGTTCCAGACAGGTGACGCCTTCGCTAAGGAGTTTTGGGAGGAGCTTGGCGGCAGTAGATCTGGAGGGGGACAGCAAGACGGCAAGCGACAAGTATATAGAGGAGCTTAAGAAAATAGTCGCTGGAACGGATACATTTAGGCATTATGACGTGCAGTTAAGTCTGAAGGCCGAACCGGAACTTGTTACTTTTAATGCTGTTGATATAATGCTGTTATTTGATATAGGAAGCGATGATATAAGAAAGCTAGCTGAGAATGAAATTGCAGCATTTGCTGAAAAAATTTTTAAAGATAATAATGATAGTAATATTTGGGTAACATCATTCTCGGGATCTGGTGTTACGGTTAAAGATGAGGCATTTAAGAATTCCACGGATCTTGTCAATTATATAAAAGCGTTGCAAGGCGGGGGATCCGGTAGCGGAAGTAATTTGCAGGAAGCGCTTATCAAAGCAAAGTATAAGTTGGGTGTTGAGGACGGTAAAATAGTGGCAAGCGGTGAAAGAAAAAAAGTAATTATTTTTTATGCCGCAGACGCTTATAAAAAAACCTATGGCAATATTTATTCGGACACCTGGGCTGTCAATGATGTAGATGGCAAAATAATTAATTCAATTCCGATTAGTGAAGGAGTATTGCCTGAGAAGGGTTATAAGAGATGGACGTATCTCGATTCAAATAATAAACGCATAAGCATTACCGGTAACATTTTCACTCCCGGCAGTGGTCAAAATTATAATTCGCATATCGAGGTAACTACATTGGAAGCTCAGTATATGGTTTCTCAGGGCATAGAGATATATACCTATGCCGGAACTAAAGATGCTAAGGAGTACATTGCAGATCTTGAGAAAATGACTTATAAGATGTCTAGGATGCCAGGAAATCTTCGAGGCGGCACTAAATATGAGGATTACGCAAGCGGCGTATCGATTGAGCCAATTTCTGGCCGGGCGTTTTCAAATGACATTAGTTTTACGGCATTTAATGATTTAATAGCTGATAAAATAATCAGTGAAATGGCCTCAGCCCTTGTGGTTACCGATACGCTGCATAGGAATTTTGAAGTAATAAGCGAAAATGGAAATCCTATTACTATTGCGGACATTAAAAACGCCGGTGGCTCCATTGCTATTAAGAATGGCTTGACTGTAAGCCTTAACGATGCCGAGAATTGTCAGATTCTCACTTGGAATGTCCATCTGGATGATAATGATAAAGCAAGCATAATTTATCGAGTCCGTGTAATTGATGAACGGGTTTGGGGAGCCGGATCCACCTCAGAAGCGATTAGCAGCTTGACAAAGGTTAGGTATTTTGTGGATGGTGGTCCCAAAGAACTCACAGTAGGTGAGCCTAAGGCGAAGATTCCACCATTAGTCGCTGGAGACGCCTGGATCGCAGATGTAAACGGCGATGTGGTATTGACAAGAAACGCCGATGGAACGTATGTCATATTGGCCGGGGATGCAGCTAAGCTGGCCGGAAAAATAACCCAGGGAAATGGCAGCTATTCTTATCAATGGTGGTATAGAACAAGCAGCAGCGGAGCTTGGGTGCTATTAACCGGCGCTAACGGCTCAATAAATGAAGGTATCGGTATAGACTTAAACATACCTCTTGATAAAATGCATGATATCCTTGATACGGATGTAGAAAGTTATGAATATGCACTTGCTATAACCGACAAAGTGGCTGTTGCCGCAGGGTATAAGAATACAGACGTAATAAGCTTTTTGGCTAGCGAAGCATATCAAGAGAGCGTTATACAGGCAAATTACTTATGCAAGCTAAAAATTGTTAAGCCGCAATTGATGATCAAGGTGGTTGATAGCAATGGTGAGACGCCTCGTGATTTTGGCCGGTTTGAAACCAGAGTAAACGGCCCGTTGAAGAATACTAGCGCTGGCTATTGGTACTTTATGGGCTTAGACAAAAAAACGTATACCTCCGCCGACGGTATTGTCAGAGGGATATATACGGCGGAAGCTTATGTGCCTTACGGATACAAAGTGGTAGACATAGTTTATAACGACGGCGAGTCAGTTAATGCGGAGATAAAGCTGGAAGATGATGGCGTAAATGGTTGGAGCTGTAAAGCTCAGACAATAACCATCACCATAGCGGAAACAAATCCTGACTATTACTATGACTGGGCTTGGCCGGAAGATATCAAAAGTGACGGATCGAATTCGGTGCTATATGCGCTCCCCCTAGCGATTACTCCATGGCTCTGCAGTAAGAAGAGAAAGGGGTGGTTTAAATGAAAAAAAGACTGGTCTTGCTTTCCGGTGTGGCGCTGCTGATGGCCGCCGTATTGTATACAGGCTTTAGCTTCTCATGGTTTGTAGATGATACTCCCAGCGAAGCGGTAACCATTACCGCGGCTGAAATTAAAACGAAGCTGCAGTTTGAGTTAAATAGTAACAGGGGTATACCTCATGAAACCGTCGCCATAGCTGATGAGAATAAGCTGGTAAAGGTAGGCGAGTCAGAAGATTATATTTTCCGGCTGACTTATACGGTGACAAAGGAAGGCGAGAATGATATAGGCAAAGGGGAATATATAACCGGCCTAAAGCTTCTCGGTACGGATGTTAAGGGACTTATACCAGATGTTTCTTATGATAAAAGCGGTGCCCGCAAAATAGTTTATTACGGAAAGCATACGGGTAATAGCGAATTTGATTTAGGCCCGCTTCTGGCTGATTTTGACATATTAAAAAGGCCTACAATGGGAAATGAGTTTATTGTGGAAGCTGAAGTGTTGGCTTGCCAAAGGACAAAAGAAGCGGTAAAAGACGTATTTGGTATCGATGTGGAATTAGCGGTATTTGCACCGCTATTTGAATAGGGGGTGATGTTATGGGAAAAAGGATAAAAACAATAATTACCTCCTTCATAATTATATCCATTATTGCTTCAATAGCGATGTCCAGTTATTCATGGTTTGTATCTTACCATGAAGTGGCAGCTCAGACAGATTACATGGGGCTTGTAGATGTTGAGATTTCTGATGATACGAAGGTAGTAAACGGCAATTTGAGTTTTACAATTACAAACAAGAGTACGATAGGAACCTACATGCGGTTGGGCTGGACGCCTATTTACAGGGATGCTTCAGGTAAAGATTTGATTAGGGATGTGTCAGGTATTGGCGTCACTGCAAGTTTGGGCAGCGGCAGCCCTGTAGGGTTAAAGCTTCAACCTGCTATTATAACCTCATTACGTAATTATTCCAAGAGTACCATTATTTTGGAGCAGAGTGATAGTGACAATTATTTTGTAGTTCCGGCAGGCGAAAGCATCACTGGTACGATTGCCGTAACAGGGACTACAGAAGGCTTAAGTAACGATGAATACCTTCATTTGATTCTTGTTCCCGAGGCTATACAGGCTACGAAAAAGGCCGCTACGGCTGCTGAAGATTATGGATGGTTTGAATCCAAAGCTGTTAAACAGGCGGCAGAGGTCTATGAAGGAGGTGGTAATTAATGCGCAGGTTAAGAAGCTTATCGCTTTCCATGGCTGTAATTACCATAATTAGCCTTATACTTACCAATATGTCCGTCCGGTCGGTATACGCGGATAATATTACATTGATAAGCGGCGACTTTTCGCTGGATGCCGTTATATCGGCGGATAGTGGATTTACCGGCATAGGCGACAACATGCTGCCGGGAGAGGCCGTCCAATCACGTGTTGTCTTTACTAACACAGATACAAGGCCATTTGTACTTACGGTACATGTGAGCGAGAAATCCGGATATACAGGTGTTGTTGATGGACAGCCGAATTTATTGGATATACTGACTATCACCGTTTCCAACAGTGAAGGAGTTATTGGTGATTTCCCAGCTAAATCTGACGGTGAATACATAATAGGCTTACTAAATCCTGGTGATACTACGCTGTTAATTGTAAACGCGGCTATGGATGGAGCAAATGTTCGTAATGATTATCAGAGCTTATCGGCCCAGCTGGAATGGACATTCTCGGCGGAGGAGGAGGACCCAGGCCCAGGCCCCACAGACCCCCCCCTGACTCCTGATTTGATTCCCGGTGGCGGCGGTACCTCAATAAATCAAGGCACTCCGGCGACAGGAACAACCCCAACCACGCCAACGACCATAGGCACAGAGACCACGCCTCTGGGTTATACCGAGCTGGCTGACCTGGGAGAGCCCGTCACCGAGGAAGTAAAAACGATTATGACGGAAGGCGTACCTTTAGGAATAACTAAGGAAAATCCGAAAACAGGGTTTTCGGAAGCCCTATTCAGGGGGCAATGCACAGTTTTGGCTGTATCAGTCATTATGTTTGCCGTTTCGCTAAAGGGGCGAATTAAGCTAAAGGGAAAAAACAATTAAATGAACGCGTGCTTTTGACAATTCCAGAAAGCTACTGAAAATTTCTCTTGAATGTTCCGGTATGGAATTGCTGTGAAGGCGCTTCATATAAACCCAGAGTCAACACCGGTATGGCCTGGGCAGTAACTATCAAAAAGTATGAAATTAAAAGGAGGAACTAAAATGAAAAAAGCAAAACTGATCGGTCTTGTGGCCGGACTTATGGCGTTGGCAGTGGGTATGGGGGCTACATATGCGTGGTTTACCAATACTGCAACTGGAGATGAAATCAATGTTACCGCCGCTACAATTAGTGTGGCGATAGGTGAGGTAGACACTGAAGAAGGTGCTTTAGATAACAAACTTCCAGGAGAGACAGCAAGCGCGCCATTTTCAATTACAAACACTGGTTCGAGGGAAGCAGTTGTTAAAATCACACCGGTTGGCTTGACAGCCGTAGACGGTGAAGGCGATGAAATAGATCCTATAGAACGCTTGCCGCTAATCACAAAGGACCTCATAGCTACTCTTGATGCAGCTGAGTATAAAATATATGATCCTAACGACGGCAGCGGCAGCGTATATGTATGGATGGCTCCTGCTGCTGTAGTTGATGGTGATATTTCCATTACTTTGACCGGCGAACTTGGTGGAAACTATCAAGGCGAAGGTGCTACTAGAAGCGTTGATAGGCCAAATGAGCACGGGTCTGTATTCACATTTGAGTATGAGGCGTATGCTGTTCAAGGTACAGAAGATGCTGTTTGGGATATTTGGCGCGATACTGATCTCGTAGATGCAATGTTCAACTAATACGGAATCACCTGCATAAGGAGGTGAAAACAACCGACATAACGCGTAAAAACGTTATGTCGGTTGTTTTTTTCTGTGAAGCTTACCTTGATTAAAAGGATGAAAGGATCACCATTATTTTTGTTAGGCCCTTAGGAATGAACTTCGACGCAAGATAACAAAATTCCCGACCTGTGCAATAGCCATACCCCCCCGTCATTGCGGGCTCGACCCGCAAACCCCTCTCTACATAGTCATCAGCGGCAACTTGGTAAAAAGAGTTTGGGAACATAAATTGGCTATGACAAAGGAAGTTTTGCTTACCAATGCCCTTAATGACGGAATGGGGTGGGGGATTGCGGGTCGAGCCCGCAATGACGGGGGAGGTGGGGGATTGCGGGTACGCCTGCAATGACGAGAGTGTGATGGATTTGTGGTAGAGAGGATTAGACTCGGATCTCCACGGATAAACACACAAATTTCTTAACAAATACGTGTCTGATCAAACCGTATGTAGGGGCGGCATTCTGCCGCCCGCATAACGCCTGCATAATACAGAAACAGGTAATATCATATTCGGCATATATCGGGCGGCAGAATGCCGCCCCTACAATACAAATGAATCCGTTGCACGAAGACCTCCCCTGGTGTTATACTGTTTGTATATTTTTGATAGAAAAAAGGAGGAGCATATGCGCGGGTTAGCTCTGGAGGGCGGCGGCGCGAGAGGCGCTTATCATATTGGAGTTGTAAAGGCTTTACTGGAAAACGGGTATGACTTCGATGGCTTTGTAGGTACTTCCATCGGCGCCATTAACGCGGCAGTGCTTGCACAGGGGGATTTTGAAAAGGCCCTTGATATTTGGGCCAATATTTCCATGGAGCAGCTTTTTGATTTAGATGATAAATTTCTTTTAGAGCTGGGAAAGCTTGAACTAAATATGAAATTGCCCTCTAATATTAAAAGAAGCCTTAAAAAAATAATCGACGGCAGAGGCGTGGACACGTCAAGGATGAAAGCCTTTATTGAAAAGCACATAGATGAGGAAAAAATTCGTCGGTCAGGCAAAGATTTTGGGCTTGTTACAGTTTCTATTAATGAGCGTATACCCTATGAAATATTTTTGGAGGATATACCCGAGGGCAAGCTGATTAATTTTATTATGGCCAGCGCGTCCTTTCCGGGCTTCAAACCGGAGGTCATTGACGAAAAATTGTTTCTGGACGGGGGGCTATATAATAATTGCCCCATAAATTTGCTGACCGATAAGGGATACGATGAAGTAATTGCCATAAGGACCGGCGCTCCCGGTATCTTTCGTAAAGTAGAGCACGTTAAAGGAATAAAGCTTATTTCACCTCATGAGCATCTGGGGAACATGCTGCTTTTTACAAAAGAACGC
>Ga0153953_1000873_pt1 | contig 10949 bp, 10 predicted proteins | sample TSNJ037MetaG_FD_104718 | JGI IMG/M metagenome (GOLD analysis project Ga0153953, IMG submission 104718) | Attine ant fungus gardens microbial communities from New Jersey, USA - TSNJ037 MetaG | ecosystem: Host-associated > Fungi > Mycelium > Unclassified | place: USA: New Jersey, Wharton State...
AAACAAATCCTTCATATGATGAGGAACTTTTTTCTACTATCCAGTGAAAGCCAGTTGCATATGCAGCTCTACATATAATATAGTCTTTGCCGGACAGTTCAACACTATCTTCATCAACTGCAGATTTTATTGGATAATAACGAAGGAATAGTACACCAGTTATTAACAAAGCTATAATAACCCGCATAAAACGCTTCATTTTGTTTACCTCCTTTGTAAATCGCGTATCTTCGGAGCTCTAAGTCTTTAAATTATCACACTTCCAAACATGCCGCCCCAGACGGCACAAACAGTCCCCACGAAAATCCGGAAGAATTTAAAAATTAAATTCCTATGGATTTCATTTTTAAATTCTTCCAAGACGAGACATAGTTTAACTTAGGTGGCGTCCTTTGACACCTTAGTTAAACTTCTCGCCTTTCACACTTTCGTAACATAAATTTTTAAATTTTACCCTCACAACCTCGTGTTATTGATATGTCAGGCCTGAATCCACCCAGATACTCTATAACGGAATAAATCAGTCGTAGGAAATTTTCAGGATTACTAAAATCAACATTCTGCTTGAATATGTTATCTACAAAACGGTGCAGTTTTTGATGCTTACTCCCCAAGGAGCCACCACCAAACCCAAAGATAATCTCTGCCATAAGCCATCCAAATATAGTGTGCTCATATACTTTTTCTTTTCCACCTTTTAATGTATTACCATTTTTATCAATAAGTTTTGTTAAAAACCAAGTTTCTACAATAGCAATAAACTGAAAGCACTTGTCTTCAGCACCTATTACTGGCTTGCAACGACTATCAACCAAAACCAATAAATCCTTTAAAAAAATGGGTTGTGATAAATCACGATTCATATCTTTACAAATCATGGCCATTAGAACAGCCTGCGCTTGATTCATACCAAATATAGAATTTGAACCTTTAGGTAAATCAAAGCATCGGATAAATTCCGCTTTTTCAATATCTTTAAGTTCTCGAAAAGGCGGTGAACTGTTCTTGGAAAATTGCGATATATAATCATTCCATAAACCAAAATCATCCTTAACATCAAACCTCTTAAAATATGGTTTTATTTCACGAAGAATTTCAAAAAAATGTTGAAGCGTTTCCTGATCCTCTCCACAATATTTTGTAAATCCGGAAATTTTACCGTTTTCAGGTCGAAATAATAATGTTTCACAATTTGGAATATCAATGCCTAGCATTGTGTTATTATGATCATAAGTATAAGACCAATTATATTTACTAACTACTTGAATTGCAGTAGAAAAAAAATCTGATAAATCATTAGGTTGTTTTAAGTTTCCTTTATAAAATATAGTTATACTCATACAGCACCTCAAAGCTTTTCTACAGATTTATTGTACCAAGTCGCTAGGAGCCTTGGACAAAAGTATTTTTTATATAAAACATAAATCTAATATAGAGACACTAAAACAATGCTTTTCAAAAAGAGTACAACAAGCTAAGAGATATAGCCGCCCTCTCTTGGTATTCGGTATGCTATTTTGGCTTTAATTCATTCAAAAAACATTATACCATAAACTGAGTGCTTTTTTTATTCCTAAATATAAGTAAGTCAGTATTCATGCAGGTTTCAAGGAGCTTGTATACCTGTTTCCGTTTCCTGATGTACTCATTTTCATTAGCTCGACTTTTGTCCAAGGCTCCTAGGTTTCCTAGGTGCTTTTGTATTACAGTTATTACGCTATTAACAATTAGTATAGCATTTTTTGGTATGTCTGAACTAATGCTACATTTACTGCATCTTGTATCATTCTAAAAATATAATCCCGTTGAACTACAGCATTCATCATACACAGCCTAAAATCGTCTACAATTTTCCACTTGTTATATTTGCTCTCTCTTGCCAATCTTCTTATTTCTTTTTTATATTCAGATTCCTTTGTACCGTCTTCCGAATCAACTAAAACCAGCTTTCTTGCCACATAATATAGCTGTGTACATAGATTTGCTTCAAATTCGTTTTTTATTCTTTCCGCATCCTCTTTACTTGATATCTTGGTGTCAGCTGAAAATGTAAACTTGCCAAGTTCATCCCGGAATAGCTCTTCCATACTTGAAAATGTAGTAATAGTGACATTCATCCAAACTTTTGCATCTGATACATGTTGACGACCATTAATAAAATTCCACAATATTGCATCCAATGTCCAGTGATGAATCTTATCTGACAAATCACGTATTTTGCTAAGTTCTGAGTCCACAATATTCCCTAATAAGTTGATTGTCTCCCCTATATGTTGCTCTATTGGCCTCTCTGGTTTCAAATAGTTTGAATTACACGTAACTCCAATGCAGATCTTCTTTCTTACGCTTCTTATGGCTCTCCCCATTGCCACCCGAAGATCGTCATATTGATTCTCGTTATAAATTTTTAATGCTGCCTCACCGTTGCGCTTTTTACTTACTTTATTTGAAATACATATTATATCATTTAGAGTTGGTAATATTACATGAGAATCCTTAGAAGCAATACAATCAACAAGTTTTCTTAATTCAACTTTCCGCTCTTCATTTAGCTTTATTATATCACTTTCATCTGGATAATCGTCTTCATCAAAGATTGAATCAGTATCCATAAAAGTAGATACTAAAATCAACTTTGCTGGACGCATAGTTTTAAATATTAAATCCAAATAGCTTTCATGCATCTTATTGATTACCTTTTTGCTGGCGAAATAAAGGATTCCATCATAATTATATTTTGTTAACATTGCTTGGCGAAGTCGCTCATCTATATTCTTTAATCCGTCGTTGTTGAATCCGACTACATCAATAATCTTATATGCTAAACTTTGATATTCTTCTACAGTAATTCCTTTTCCAGGAACTATCACACAAAGAGAACGTATTCCACAGGCAGTACTAGGGATATCCTCAAATTCTTTCCGACTAGAGTTGGTTAGCACCTTCATCACACTATTGAATGTTTCTGCATTAATATCTTCTAACACTCCTGCTTGAAACCCATTGGTTTCAAGTATTCGCTTTGTTTCAGATTCAATCAAGTGTACAATACTATCTATATTATGCTCACATAATTCTTCGTCAAGCACGTTGTTTATCAGCATCTCAACCATTGCTGTTGCATCTGTTTTTGACTCGTTTGCACACTCTCTATAGTTCCTACGAAACGAAGGTTCTGCCGCACGTTCGATGGCTTTTGTAAAAATTCCAGTTAGCAATTGGTAATATGCTTCTTTTTCTTGAAGCAATAACTTGTGAACCTTAAATGTTTTATCACTTAGTTCACTTCTCTTTTCTACTGCTATATTAATAAATTTTTCCTGCTCTACTGGACTATTCTCTGGCATACTGGCTATAACATTTTTACACTCTGATACTAAAGATGGCTGTAGATTCTTAATAAACTTTTCCCTAATCTCATCTTCGTTTAGCGTTTCAAGTTCAATACAAGCTTTGCTTATTTCAGGATCAATAATAGTTTCCATCTGCCATGGAGTAGTCATTCCATCTCCAGTCATTACTTCCATACCTGACTGAAATTCAGATTCTACTAGTTTTGCAGCAGTATGTGTCTTGCCGCCTGAACTTTCCCCTCCACCTACGAACGTGGGAATGTTGTCATACCTAAATTTTCCCATAAAAAACCTCCTAAATATTATTTATACAATGGGAACCAGAATGTAAAGTACCCCAAAATAATATCAAAGAGTTTCTTGATAAATATTGGCTTCCAAGCATCTTCCTAAATGCTAATCCTCATCAAAATTATCTATAAAACTTTGCAAGTATTTTTATACCGACACAGCAAAATAGTTCATCTCAACAAACTGGTGACCATATGTAATTATCTAGACAATACCATTTTCAAATAGAATTGTCAACTTAAATTTGAATCGAAAATCATTTTCCTTAAGTCAGTATTCATGCAGATTGCACGGAGCTTGTACACCTGTTTAAGTTTCTAATTACTTTTTTCATAGAAATGCACCCCTCAATCCCAGTAGCTGATTTGAAAAAAATATATAAGGTTTCAGTTTCCTTTGTAACCATCAATTTTATAACGAAAACAAAGCTCTATTTTAGCCCCTTGCATTTCTTGGGTTGATGTATAAAATAAATATTTAATACTTGTATTTGTCTTTTCTTGATAATAAGCATTAAAATACTCATAACCAACAAAATTTACAAATCGCAAAAAAATTTCTTTTACATTATTAATAGAAAAATCTTTTAGTATTACATGAATGTATATTTTGTGCGATTCTTCTATTTTTATTTCATATAATTCTACGTTATCATTTCCTTCCCAAAAAGCATTTATATCTCTGCTCATTCCTAAGTTAATTTGAAAATCAATTTCCTTAATAATATTTAGTATTTCATCATGCAAATCATTTTCCTCCGATCACATCGCTGTATGTTTGGTAAACCTATTTAAGTTAATAATGAAATACTACCATTTCCACTATCAAAAGTTATATGAATACTAAAGCCTTTTTTACCTTCATAGCATTCTAATAATGTGATTATTTTTGACAAAAACTCTTCTTCCAAAGATATATCTTCACTAACAAATATAGTATGTTTTATATTAAACGCAATGCTATTTTCGTCTGTCAAAAAATCAAATCCCAATTTTAATAATTCTACAATTTGTATTTCTAATACTTCATTAAGTGTACCGGGAATATTTATTCTTTTATTATTTACTAAATTTAACTCAACTATATCTGATTTCGTCAACCGTTTTTCAACAGAATATTTCATCAAAATTATTTAAATTGCGGTAAATTATTTACTACAAATTTCTCTGGTATTTGAATAAAAAAAGTGAATGCGGCATATTCTTCTCCCGATAGAATTCTGTCAAATCGACGTACTATTTCATCACAGTAAGAATTATCAATATCATTGATTTCCGCTAAACCTGTTATGATACCCCACATTTCTAAATATCTTAAATCAATTATATCTCCCTTCAGTATTTTATGCAAAATTTCTAATGACCATTTATAAAGTTCCTCTTTTGATATATCTTTTGATAAATATTGTTTTATTTTAGCTTTAGTCAGACATTTCACATACATAGCCACTCTCCCTACTCATGATAATATGACTTGATTCCATTTGTCCAAATAACTGTTACTAAATATACAAAAAGATTGCAATTGATACAAATGCTTTCATTCATATGTAATTATCTGGCATCTGCACCGTATAGTTTTCGAGGTTGCTTTTTTACAGATTGCAAAATGTTCTATTAAAAGTCAATATTATCAGAACATTTGAAATCCTCTTCTTTCCATTCACTTGGCTTTTTCCAAGAGCTAATTTGAAAAAATTGGGCTATAGTATCCTGAAGGGCTTCTTCTATAGAATTGCCATATCCTACAGCACAATTATAGCCTCCGACCTTATCTAGTATATGCAAGTTTGAATATCCACTAAATTTTCCTTCATTACTCTCAAATATTTTTATTTTAAATTTTGCATACGGACTTATATTCAACTCCCATACATTAAACTCAGCTACACATCTTTCAATTTTAGCTATGCCAGAAATACTAATGCTTTTCCATTTCTCCATTAAATCACTTCGCTAAACCAAATGACAAAATAGTCCTATCTGGTGTAATAATAATAATAATATATAGTATCTCTTCTAATCACTATCACTATTGCTGTTTATTAAGCTGTTATTCTTTACTTTTATTGTATGACCAATTAGCAGTATAAGGATTGCTATTGCCACAATTCCGTATCCAACCATAGCATATACTTTCTTCTTCTCTTCCTCCTGACACAATCTATTTAAAAGTAATTCAAAATTTTGCTCGCTTTCTGATATAGATTCTATTACATGCTCTTCCTTAATACCACTTTTCAATTCCAACAAATCCATACCGTTAATATAGTATCCTTCTTCATTTTTGGTATACCACTCTCCATTGTAGAGTATGCTTATAATTTTATCACTCGTTCTTTCTATTTCAATGACAATACGTAAATCTGAATAATAAATAATTATTATCAGTGGTTCTTTCTCTTTAAAACCGATAACCTGCGCGCCTAGTGCTGTCTTTAATCTAACACGATAATTCTCAGTCGCAACGTTTGATATTCCAATATCATTAAAATATTCGACATCAATAACCTCTGGGAATTGCTTCCATTGATCAAGCCTTCTATAATCTAGAAAATAATTGGCTTTATCATAAATAGTTCCAGTTATAATAGTATACTCTGTAAGACGTTCCGCAAAACATCCAAAAATTAAAATCTCAAAAAGAAGTAAACACAATGCAATTAGCCAATTCTTCATTTTTATACCATGCCTCTTCGATTGGTATTTACAATTGTCATAGTAAGTCTCTATATTTTTCGTTCCGATTTTGCCGATTCCGGATATCATATTTCCATCTAAATCGTAGGTGTATGCTATGCCGGTTGTCTTCTTGCCATCATAGATTGTCATACTCATAGGTAGTGGTATATAATCCGTAGTTCTCCTCATCCTCCGTCATGCTGAGCAGCTTCCCGGTATCATCATAAGTAAAGGTTCTAATTCCATCTGGACCCGGATAGACAAATATGTAAGTTGATAATCCCAACAGAGCCGATATAGTAAGGATTATCAGCTAGAACTAACCGGCGCTAAGACCAACGCTTAGTCAGTTGCTGCTATGCTTAAGTTCAGATGATATATCAGATTGTGCCAAACGCCAATACTGCACTTTATTCATGTAAAGAGATGGATAAGTAATATTTTTTTCTTCTAATACAATGCCATCAATAGTCTGGTCAATGAACTGAGACAAGGAAATATTAAGAGTTATGGCAGGCTCAATATTTTCAAATACTACTTCACCCCCAATATATTCTTGTGTACCAGTAAGAACTCCATCTCTTAAAGAGCCTCCTTCAATTCTTGTTCTATATTCTTTTTGGATAATTAGCATATTATTTTCAAATCCCCACCTTCCCGAAAAATTTAGTTCCCTTTCGGTGTAGTTATATTCACTTTTGTAGTATGTAAATGTATAGTCGCTGCGAAATATAAATAATTCCGTGTATGCTGAAGCAACATGATTACTACTCTGCCAAGTACCAATAATATTTTCCTCACATAGTTCTTCGACCCACCATTTTGTGTTTTCCGGACTAGTAGATGAATCAGGCACCGTACTGGATGGTGGTATGATTTCTGTCACTAAATCAGTTGATTTAATTTCACTTACTTCAAAAATCCTATCAAACATGAAATGATCACTTACACAACCTCTTTCTCCATCAACCAGTATTTCAATTTGTTTTACATTTGGATAGCTGAAAAATGTTTTGAGTATTATATCCAACCCTACACTGCCCGCATATGACCCTCTGTCTAAACTCATAGCTGCGTCTAAATTTAAATCAACACACAATCTTTCCTCTTCATACCATATATCATCAATCTTAATATCACAGTATCTGTCCATAAAATTCTTAGTATCTTCTACTAAATTATCCATTGAAATCTCTTCTATTGCATATCCGGTTACTTCAACGGACGCTATCTTTTCCTCTTCCTTTGTTTGAAAATAGAATCTAACGCATGTTTTTTCAGAGGTAGAATCACTTATATCATTTGCAATCGGCTTACATCCCGACATCCCAATAAGTAATATAATAAAAAAAAGCATGTTTATCTTGTACAATTAAATCACCTCTCATAATTATTGAATCGACAGCGATGCAGGCATATTTACTGCCGAAACGACAGCTGGAACATACGGTTACCATCGCCGTCATAAGCCATTGCAACTAACAGCTTATCTGCTTCATACACTGCCGCCAGGCGGTTCTCTACTCCATAATCATAGTAGGTCTCTACCTTGTCCGCTCCGATTTTGCCGATTTCGGATAGCAGGTTACCATCGCATCATAAGTATATACCATGCTGGTTGTCTTCTTACCGTCATAGTTCTAGGTACTTACTACCTGGCTGCTCTCATTATATACATATTTCCTATATTCTGCAACCTCCCCCGTTTCATCCGTCTTTACAATGGCCGACCGGTTTCAATCAGGTCATATTCATAAGCAGTGGCAGTTAGTTACTTTTGTCAGGTTAAGATGGCGAAAGAGCAACATATCATATGCTGCCCTTCCCTTTGAGAAAGCTTTTTTACATCATTTGGTTAAATAAACATATCCAATATTCATAGTATATCACTCCAAAAATCAATTTTTCGAATGTTATTGTAATCTATTTCCGAATGTTTTTTATATCTTAACTCTAAGTCAAAATATTGTTCTAGGTTTTCGCCATAGTATATGATGTCTAATCCATATATTGAAAAAATAGGATTCGAGGAATTATATTGACTTGCCATATATCTATGTTTATAGATAGGAATAAGTTTTGGTGCCTTCTCCAGCAATCGCATAATACATTTCGATATTTCCTTACTATCTTCCGGTGAGTTTCCCCAATTTTCATTCCAAACTATATTAGAAAGATCATCTTTTACATTCTGAAATGGTCTATCTAATACTCTCTTAATATTATTAACATTAATCTTTGAAAAATCTCTCCAATTGTAAAACCCCTCTCCTACAGGCAGTACTTCTGCATAGAACTCCTTTAAATCTATTGGAAATTTCACATTGTAAACTGATTCAACTTCATTTAATTCGTTATTATCAAGACCCTTTTTAAAATTAATATTTTTTTCTTTTAGCTTGTTTATAAGATTACTATACATAAAATGTACCTCCAATACACCTCTAAGCTATTAAATACTTCTAATGAAATAATAGTTAAATCTGGCTGAGCAATTAGCATAGAATCTACATCCTGATACGAAAATGCAGTAACTGTCACTTCTTTTGAAAATATTGATATATTAATAATGCTTCTGTTACAATAGTATTTAACAACTTCATCACCTTTCTCTAAATAGGAAAATCCTGTGTTCGTTTTGTCAGTAATATAGACACTAGAGATACTTGATAACAATAAATAAAGTAATACAACAGAAGTAGCAATCAATAATATTTTTATTTTAACATCCATAATATTGAGAATATAATTCTTTAATTTTTTCAAGATAATCCTTCCATGTATAAATCCAAAATTGTTCACTTGTTCTTTATCAATATTATTATATAAATTGTAATCTAAGGGAATCGCTGACTGCTTTCATTATATACATATTTCCTATATACTGCAACCTTACTGGTTTCATCTGTCTGGGTTTATGATATACTTTAGTTATTAAAACACAAGGAGGAGGCGTACCAGATGGCAGGCAATTATCAAAAAGGCATGTATAACCAGCTTATGGAAGTCATGCTAAGCGAGGTGAAAGGAGTATTAGTAAAATGAAAGTAATATGTCAAAAAAAAGAATATGTCTTTGATTCAAAATGGGTGAAAGTACGTAAGGATTATTTAACAATTAACGATGAAAAGCAAACCGATTATTATGTAGTGGAAAAAATGGATGTAGCGCTAATATTGGCTTTCAATGAAAAAAATGAAATTATATTGGTTAGAGAATATAAGTATCCTGTTAATCAAATAATGTTGGGATTACCTGGCGGTACATTTGTTCGTGGAGATGAAGACCCTTTAGAAGCGGCAAAGAGAGAACTTAAAGAAGAAACAGGCTGTGAATCAGAGGAATGGGCATTTTTTACAAAAACATATGAATATCCAACAAAAGATATACATGAATCATATTTTTATATCGCAAAAAATTGTACACAGACATCCGAACAAGACTTGGATGAAAATGAAGAATTAACTTTTGAATGGGTGCCGTTTCAGTATGTTATTAACAAGGTTATTTCAAATGAGGTTAATCATGGCTGTACAGCATATGCGTTATTAAGGTGTGCGGCTATTTATCCAGATATGCTAAAGTCAGTTTGATATGTCACTATAAAATACTTTATTTCCCTCCTGACTAAAATGTTCTAACAAATAACAGTTTAGCTGCTAGGCTGAACTGTTATTTACGATAGACGTCCGGTTGTTACAGTTCAGAGGGTGCATCATGTTACAGTTTGCACCGAAGTTGTGTTTATTAGTTTAATAAGCTATATGCTTATTATATCGAGCATAATTTACCCGACAAATCATCTGCATTCTTTTCAAACCACCTAATGAGCCTGGTCGAAAACTTAGCTTGAAAAAGAAAGTCGTCCCGGTTCGCGCCGGACGCCCCGTAGTATTGGTCATAATAATCACAAGCTAATAATTGGTGATAAAAGAAATACGGCATCATTTTCAAATCGTATTCATTGAGCGGATGATATTGTATATATACCTTGACATACTCAACGAGCTTGTCACAATCAATATCACCATCTTTGCAACTTGGGTCTGCATAGGTAAAAGAACGGATAATCTCCCAACAAACGGGATGTATGCAAGCGGAAGTCCAGTCAATTATCGCAGCAATATTGTCGTTATTGCATAGAATTTGACTAATTTTATAATCTCCATGTGTGTTACAGCAAGTGAATTGGTTCAAGTCAAATGCCTTATTACGCAAACAGCCAACTAACGAAAGCCTATACGCAACATCGGTCGTTATATCACTATGGTCCAAATTTCGCGCCTTTTCCAATGTTTTTTGATATGAGTTTTGAGGATGGTCAGACTTCATAAAATGTAAAAATCCATCGCCCATACCGACCGGAAGTGGTTTGAATCCCGACAACACAGTATGGATTTTACCAAGCATCGCGGCAGATTCACGCATAAACCAATCCGGCGCTCCATTGAAAGAGAACGAAATACCATCAACGAAGCGTTGCATATGATATTGATTACCACCATGCGTCCAAATGTACTGACCATCTTTATTCTTGATATATTCCGCAACGGGAATTTCGCTATGTATTAAAAACTCCGCTATATTTGGTTCGTTTTGAATATAATTGTCGTTACACGGAACA
>Ga0153953_1000876_pt1 | contig 10943 bp, 9 predicted proteins | sample TSNJ037MetaG_FD_104718 | JGI IMG/M metagenome (GOLD analysis project Ga0153953, IMG submission 104718) | Attine ant fungus gardens microbial communities from New Jersey, USA - TSNJ037 MetaG | ecosystem: Host-associated > Fungi > Mycelium > Unclassified | place: USA: New Jersey, Wharton State...
GCCAGGTGCCCAAACTTTTTACAGCTCTAACACTTCCTTCTATTTCTTCCTTCTAGTTCTACTCTTAGTTTGGTGAGGGCATACTGTTGATTGAGCATGTTGTTCATAAGAGAGTTGTATTGATCTAGAGACATAGTGCTATATCTCCAGAGAAGTTGGAATAGAAAATGGTCTCACTAATATTATGTCTACTAGGGCACAAGATCTTCATCTAGCTAGACATCTAATGTCTTACTTACTACTGCTCTAATACTATGGTTATACTATTACCCCAAGAAGAGAATCTCTAACCTAAATGCCTTTCTAAGGATACAGCATTACTCCTCTATGTGTACAGCCCATAATGGGACTTCAGCATAAGATTTATAAAGTGAAAAGGTACAAGTAACTACTGGCAATACCACTTAATTAACAGGTCAGGTCTTAGATACAATACTTGAGCTTGATACTGTGCTTCCACTGATAGTTTCTAACTGACTATCAAGTCCCCTTAAGCCAAGAGCCCAGCTATGTATGGAGATGACTAGTGATCATAATGACCACCAGTTAAGAATCAAAAAGATTATAAGAGTTAAGATGAGCAAGGTTCATGTTATGACTTGGCAAAATGGCTAAGTCATTATTTAATATTTCTTTTTTTATATTATTATTATTTATTTATTTAATAAGGAAACCAAGTAAATACATGAGAGGGAATGACTCAAAAGGGATGTGCAGGATTTTATAAATACAAGTAAATACCAAAGGTGTATAAGTAGTATATAGTAATCAAATAAAAACTCTATCGAGTTCTCCTTGTCAACTCAGACTAGAAGAGTAATTAAGTTATCTTAGGTTAAGTCATTATACTAGAACTCAATTCTCTTATTGGCACTGCTCATTACAGAGCCTTCCTAGCTTACTCTTTTATCTTCTTCGGTACCTGGATGATACAACTTAAGACCACTACGATATAGCCAGGCCCTAGGCTTAAGGGGACTTTACAGTCAGTTAGGGACTATAGGTAGAAGTGTGGTACCAAGCTCAGATATTACTACTAAGATCTAATCTCACAATTGAATGGGCTGGGTAGTTACTTATATTGCTTTTCTACTATAAACTTTGTACTATAGGTATATTGTTATCTATCTATGCAGAAGAGTAATGCTGTATTCTTAAGAAGGCATTTAGGTTAGGGGTCCTCTCCTTGGGGTGATAGTATAACCATAGTATTAGGGTAGTAGTAAGTAAAACAGTAGGTGTCTAGCTAGATGAAGATCTTGTGCCCTAGTAGATGTAACAAGTAGTGAGATCATTCCAATTTCTCTGGAGATGTAGCACCATGTCTCTAGATCAATATAACAACTGTTAGTGTGAAGTTGTGAGGACTTAGAGCTCAACTAAGATAGTTGTTCAGGAAGAACTCAATAGAGTTCCTCATTGGATTCCTCTAAGTACTTATACAAATATTAGGTGGTCTATGTACCTATCTCCTGCAATCACATAACCTTTACTAAGAACTATCTATATCTTACATAATCCTTCCCATGCTATTTATATCTTTCCTATATTGTATTCTTGGATGTTTCCCATCAAGTTAATGAATACACAAGAAATATTTTCCTCCCTGGGAGTTGTCTCATAACAAAACCTCTTAAGCAATATGCTCAAAGAAAAGTGAGTCCTTGCTTTACTAAGGGCATAGTTAGAAGAAAGGAGAGAGAGAGAATATTGGAGTTGTAAGAAGTTTGGGCATCTAGTCTGTAACTACAGAAATAGAAATCAAGAGAAGAAAAGGAAATTGATTCTCCAGAATAGATTTAAAGTATTGGTGAACAGAGTGATAAGATGTGGTGTAAGAGAGAAAGTAAAGGTAAGGAGACAAGAGGTGGTGAAAGAAGTACAGTGTTTTAGATATAGAGAAATTGGGCACTACAAATAGGAGTGTCCAAACATTGAAGTGGAGAAGAAAAGGAGAAGGTAAGAAGAGGCAGTGCACTCTATAAGGGAAAAAGCACAGTAACAAGAGAAAGTAAAAAGACTAGAGCTGACATATCCTAACTAGGAAAAGGTACAGGAATATTGTGGAGTAGAGAATGTACCAGAGGATACATGGTTGTTAGAGTTAGAATGGATAACAGAAGAGGTCATAGCAACCTACATAGAATGTAGATGGTATGGAAAGAAAGGAATATATTAAGAGAACAACAAAGGGCAAGGAGTTCTTAGAGGGAGAAGGCTAGAGGAAGCCAAGTGGTGTAGATGCCCAAGACAAAGGAGGAAGAAGGGTAATGTGGTGTTATTGATAGGCAGTGAATGCTCTTAGTGATCATCCTAGATAGATGTTTAAGAAGAACTTGATAGAGTTCTTTGTTGGATTGGACTTCTACTTATACTACTTTTACAGTAGCTGTACTCTTAGTCATATCCTTCCAGAATGTTCTGTGATCACCTGACCTTGTCATGTGACCCTAGTTCCCACACTATTTATATCTTCAACCCTATTGTACGTCTTAAGGTTTTGGATTAAGTGTTTGAATGCTTGGGAAACTTTTCTCTTTTTGGGGCTCTCATAACATGTGGTACATCCTATACAAGGGAAAATGCAGCTAGGTGGCATATGGAGTGAACCTCCAAAAAGCACAACAAAAGAGAAGGGCAAGTAAAGAGAAGTGAAAAGGACATTTAAGATATTGAGAGAAGTGTGGTTGAATATTGATGTAGAAAAGGTAAATATTTATGAAGGGGTAACAGTAAAAGCACTCTTGGATAGTGGCACAACAGAAATGTTTATGGATAGAAAGATAGTAGCTAGACATGGGTTTAAACTACAGAAATTAGAAAGACTAGTGCAAGTAAGGAACATAGATAGTACAAATAACAGTATAGGGGCAATAACACACCAAGTAAAAGTAAGCATATACTACAAAGGTCACATAGAAAGAATGAGAATGGATGTGTGCAATTTGGGGAAGACAGATGTTATATTAGGGATACTGTAGTTACAAGTACACAATTCAGAGATTAACTAGAAAATAGAAGAAGTAAAAATGACAAGGTGCCCACTACTGTGTAGAAGAAATATGAAGCTGAAAGAAGAGAAGAAAGCAAAGAGAGTAAAAGGAGTAGCAATAATAGAAGAAGAAAAGATTGTGAGATAGACAGTAGATAATAAAGAAGACTGGAGAAAAGAAGAGAAAGTTAAAGTAGACCATAGAAAAATTGAGAAAATAGTACCACAGAGATTCCTAAGGTGGAGAAAGGTGTTTGGGAAGGTAAAATTAGAGAGGATGCTGATGAGGAAAATCTAGGATCATGCCATAAATCTCAAGGAAACATTTAAACCCAGGAAAGAAAGAATCTACCCTTTATCCAGAAATGAAAGGAAAGAAGTTCAGAATTTCATAGAGGATCAGCTAAGAAAGGGGTACATCAGACTATCAAAATCCCCTCAAATGTCACTAGTTTTCTTTGTGAACAAAAAGAACAAAGAAAAAAGAATAGTAATAGACTACTATAACTTGAACAACCAGACAATGAAAAATAACTACCTACTTTCATTGATTACAGACTTAATAGATAATATAGGGAGTAAACAAGTATTTACTAAGATGGATCTTTGGTAGGGGTTCAACAATATGAGGATCAAGGAAGAAGATAAGTAGAAAGGAGCATTCACAACCTATATAGAGTCCTTTAAGTCAACAGTTATGTTCTTTGGAATGACAAATTTGCCAGCCACATTTTAGACAATGATGAATGAGATCCTGAGAGATATGATTAACAAAGGAAAAGTTGTAGCTTTTGTGAATGATATATTAGTGGGAACGGAGATAAAAAAAGAGTATAACAAAATTGTAGAAGAAGTACTAAAGAGGTTAAAGGAGAATGACTTATATATCAAGCCAGAGAAGTATGTATAGAAGGTGCAGAAGATTAGATTCCCAGGGGTTGTTATAGGACCCAATAGAATCAAAATAGAAAAGAAAAAGGTAGACAAAGTGTTAAGTTGGCCAAAACCAAAGAATATAAAAGATGTTAGGAAGTTTTTAGGCCTCACCAACTACTATAGAAGGTTTATCAAAAATTTCACTTGAGTAGCAAGACCAATGAATATGTTGATAAGAAAGAATATAAAATGGCAATGGAAAAAAGAATAACAGCAAGTATTTAATGAGCTAAAAGAGATATTCACAACTAGACCAGTATTGGCAGCCCCAGATCTAGATAAAGAATTTAGGGTAGAAGCAAATGCTTCGAACTACGCTACTGAAGGAGTACTGACAATGAAGTACTCTAATAAGTTATGGAGGCTAGTCGCTTTCATTTCTAAGTCCTTAAGTGATATAGAAAGGAATTACAAAATACATAACAAAGAGATATTAGCAGTAGTCAGATGTTTAGAAGCATGGAGGCATTTCCTAGAAGGAACAACCATAAAATTTAAAATATGGATAGACTACAAAAATCTTGAATACTTTATGAAAGCACAGAAATTGAATAGGAGACAAGCAAGATGGACATTGTACCTATCAAGATTTGATTTTACACTAAAGCACATTCTAGAAAGCAAGATGAAGAAAGCAGACAGTTTGAGTAAGAGGCCAGACTGGGAAGTAAGAGTAGAGAAGGATAACAAGGATGAGATATTGGTGAAACCAGAGCAGCTAAAAGTCAGAAAAACAGAAAAGATAAAAGTAATAGTAGAAGAAGTAGATCTACTAGAGAAAGTGAGACAGTCAAAAGTAAAAAATGATAAAGTAGTAAAAGCAGTCAAAGAAATGAAATGAGCAGGAGTGAAAATGTTGAGAGATGAGGAGTGGAGGAAAGTAGATGGTATAATATACAAAGAGGAAAAGGTGTATATGTCTAAAGACAATATATTGAGAGCAGAAATAATTAGGTTACACCACAATACACTGGTAGGAGAACATGGAGGACAATAGAAGATAGTAAAACTAGTCACTAGGAATTTCTGGTGGCCAGGAGTAACAAAAGAGGTAAAAAGATATGTGAAAGGATATGACTCCTACTAAAGAAACAAAAACTGCATAGAGCAGCTGGCTGGCAAATTAATACCTAACTTTATCCCAGAAAAACCCTGGACATACATATCAGCAGACTTTATTACCAAACTACCTTTAGCTCAGGGATATAACGTTATCTTAGTAGTAGTAGACTGACTAACAAAAATGGTATACTTTATACCAACTATAGAAAGAATGTTAGCAGAAGGGTTAGCAAGGTTGTTCAGGGACAATGTATGAAAACTACATGGTCTACCCAAAAGCATCACATCAGATAGAGGGCTACAGTTTGTAGCAGGACTAATGAGAGAGTTGAACAAAATATTGGGGATTGGAAGCAAGATATCTATAGCATTCTACTCTCAAACAGATGGACAAACAAAAAGGGTCAATCAAGAGCTCAAGCAATATTTAAGGATGTTCATAGATCATAGACAAGAACAATGGCCAGATTGACTAGGATTGGCAGAGTTTACATATAACAACAAAGTACATTCAAGCACAAAAACATCACTCTTTAAAGCAAACTATGGGCAAGATTCTAGGATAGAGTTTGAAGTGAGAAAGAAGAGAAAATACAAAGGAGCAGAGAAATTTATAACAAAGATAAAAGAGATATAGAAGAAAGCTAAGGCAGTGCTAGGAAAGGCACAGGAGGAGATAAAGAAATATGTGGATAGAAAGAAAAGAGAAGTCAATAAGTACAAAGTAGGGGACTTGGTGATGCTCAGCACCAAAGATCTGAAATATCAAATGGTTAGTAAAAGGACAGAAAAGCTAATGAAGAGGTTTGTAGGCCCTTATAAAGTAAAGAAAATTGTATTGGTAAATGCAGTTGAATTGGAGTTACCTAGTACAATCAGAATACATCCAGTAATAAATGTCAGTAGAATACATAGATACATAGGGCAAGTTGAGGGGCAGAGAAAGGAGCAACTAGCTCCAGTTATAATCAAAGGAGAAAAAGAATGGGAGGTTGAGAGAATACCAAACAAGTAACAGATTAGAGAGAAGAATAAGTATTTAGTATGATAGAAAGGGTTCACAGCCAAATCTGATACTCAAAAAGAGATAGAAAACTTGGAGAATGCAAAAGAAACAGTTGAAGAGTTTAAAAAGAAATACCAATAGAATATAGAAGATATAAGATAGCAAAAAAGAGAAAAAGGAATGTTTAAGAGAGGAAAACTGCTAGGATGATTTATGGCAAAGAAACTATTTAGATGGTTGGATAAGCAATACAACAAGGAATATTAGGGAAGATTAGAAAGGAATTGAAGATAATGGAAAGGGGAACAAACAAGAGAAAAAAGAACTTTAGAAATAATTCAGAAAGAAGAAGAAGAAATTAAGCAAAAAGAATCAGAAATTTGGGAATGGACAAAAGAGAATGAAGATAAAATGGGTAATATAGTTAATCCCAACTATAAATTATAAAATCCTCAAGATGAGAAATCTTGAGAGAGAGATAGTGTTATGACTTAGCAAAACAGCTAAGTCATTATTTAATATTTCTTTTCTTTTTTAAAAATTTATTTAATAAGGAAACCAAGCAAATGTACAAGAAGAAATGACTCAAAAGGAATGTATGGGACTTTATAAATATAAGTAAATACTAAAGATATATAAGTAGTATATAGTAATCAAATGAAAACTCCATTGAGTTTTCCTTGTTAACTTAGACTAGGAGGATGATTAAGTTATCTTAGGCTAAGTTACTACAGTCCAAGATAGATGGTGCTCCAGATATGGAATCGAGTTCTAGTATAGTGACTTAGCCTAAGACAACTTAATTACCCTTCAAGTCTGAGTTGACAAGGAGAACTTAATAGAGTTCTCATTCGATTGCTGTACACTACTTATACATATTCTGTATTTACTTCTATTTATAAAGTCCCATGCATCTTCTTTGAGTTCTTTCCTTTCATATATTTATTGATTTCCTAATTAAATAAAAGAAAAAAGAAAATAAATATAAATAATGACTTAGCTATTTGGCTGAGTCATAACAAGGTGTTTCAGGGAATAAAAAGGGTATTCATATTAGAACCAGTATTGGTAATACTAGACCTGGATAGAAAAATATGAGTAGAAGCAGATGCATTAGATTATGCAACATCAGGAGTACTGTTAGTAAAATGTGAAGATGGAAGGTGGAGACCAGTAGCATTCATATCCAATTCAATAAATCCAACAGAAAGAAACTATGAAATTTACAGTAAAGAAATACTAGCAGTAATCAGATATTTGGAAGTATAGAGACATTATCTGGAAGGAGCAAAGATATAGTTTAAAATATGGACATACTACAAGAATCTACAGTACTTTATGTCTAGTCAGAAGCTAAACTGTAGACAAGCAAGATAGGTATTGTACTTGTTTAGGTTTGACTTTGTACTTAGACACATACCAGGGAAAAGTATAAAAAAGGCAGATGGACTGAGTAAGAGACTGTAAGAGGACATCCTAGGGACATGCTTAGTTATTAGATAAGCTCAGTATCTATGGACTAAGTATATCTTCTATATTGCATTTTCACTCTCTCCTATATTCCTTCTGTCTTGTATCATTATAGTGATACCTGTCTAACTAGATAAGGATATGTGGTATTATTAGGTTAGTGTTCATGTGACTGTGCACAGACTACCTGTTGTAATGTATATAACAGCTTGTAGAGGTAGATCTATCTTTACTTAAATATTATACTAGCTTCTAGAATCTTCTTCTAGCTTATTGAGTGACTGCCTCTGAGTGTTTCTCTTACAGAGACTAGATTGGCAAGAAGTGGTAGAAACCAATAACAAGGATAGAACATTGATAAAGCCAGAATAGATACAAAAAGAAGTAAGGCAGAGGAAAAAAACACTAATTGAAAAGAAAGGTCTAAAGGAAAAGATAAAAAAGGTACAGAAGAAGGATGAAAGAGTAGTTAAAGCAGTAGAAGAGCTAGAAAGGTTAGAAATAAAAACACTAAAAGAGAAAAAACAGTCGATAGAAAAAAAACTGGTACTAAAGAAAGATTGAATTTATGTACTAGAAAAAGGAGATTTGAGAGCAGAAATAATACAATTATACTACAGCACCTCAGTAGGAGGGTATGGAGGAAAATAAAAAACAATAGAATTGGTAGAAAGAAACTATTGGTAGCTGGGAATAATATTAGTACTGACTTTATTACCAAACTCCTATTAGCCCAAGATTATAATGCAATATTAGTAGTATGCAATCAATTCACAAAAATAGTCTACTTTATTGCTACTACAGAAAAAACATTGGCAGAAAGACTGGCAAGGTTGTTCTAAGATCAAGTATGGAAACTTCATGGGCTTCCAGAGAGTATTGTATTAGATAGAGGACCTCAATTTGCAGTGGAAATAATAAAGGAGCTAAATGAGATGCTGGAGATTGAAACAAAGTTGTCAACAGCCTACTACCCATAAATAGATGAGCAAACAAAGAAAGTAAACCAAGAACTGGAACAGTACCTCTGTATATTTATTGATCATAGGTAGAAGCAGTGGTCAGAGTGGTTAGAAACAGCAGAATTTGTCTATAATAATAAAATCCACTCAGCAACAAAAGTATCACCATTTAGGGTGAACTATGGACAGGATCCAAGAATGGGGTTTGAAGGCAGACAGAAAGGGAGATATAAAGTAGCAGGGGAACTTGTAGAAAGAATAAAGGAAATTCAGAAAAAAGTAAAAGCAGTATTAAAAAGAGTACAAGAAGAAATAAAATAGTATGCAGATAGGAAAAGAAAAAAGGGAAATGAATACCAAAAGGGGGACTTAGTAATGCTAAGTACAAAAGACTTGAAGTAGCAAATAAAAAGAAGAAAGATGGAAAAACTGACAAAGCAGTTTGTGGGCCCATACAAAGTAAAAAGGGTTATTTCAATGAATGCAATCAAATTTGAATTACCCCTGACTATTAAAATACACCTAGTAGTCAATGTAAGTACAGTCAAACCTCTTATAAGACATACCCCTCAGTCATGGTCAAAGTTGGTCAAAAGTATGCCTTAATAAAAAGTATGTCTTGATAGAAACTTATCTTTTTCAGCTGGAAATTGACCAAAAACAGGTTTATTTATGAGCCTACTATAGTATTTCTATATATAAATTAAGTCTTCCAACATGTTCTGCTCACCACCAACATTCACATCCAACTTAGGACAACTCCAGCCAACCTCTCAAAGCTTGGGTATAGTTAGTAGTATACTGCTATGTATCTCACCCACTGTATTCCAGCACCTACTTGCTTGTTGCAGTATACAAATACAGAATTTTCTCTTCCTCTCTCTCTCCAATATATTCTGCTTAGACTTGGGATTCAAAAGCCATCATTCACTAAGTCCTTTACTGTACTGGCCTTATTAAGTTCAGAATTGGATTAGAATATCTGAGAATAAGAGTTTCAGAACTGGGAATTAGGATATGATCTTGTAACTAGTTACAAAATAATACAGGCAAAGTATATAAGAGATTTCAGACCAACTAAGAAGTAAAGTGAATACTAGAGACTTGTCAAAGGAAAGTTCCAGATTAGGAATGACAATATGACCTGTCATGCTAGTTATATCATAGAGGTATGACAGTATATGATCCTAGGGCTGCAGAAAATCATGAAAAAAAAAAATTATTGATTAAATATATATAACATTGCTGAAACAATTGGGAAACTATTAGAGGAAATGACAACTCAGGTGACTGATATTTTAATAAAAAGTATGCCTTATGCTATCCAAAAATTGTATATCCTATCCCTTATTGGAAAAGTATATTTTATGTTCTGCAAACCAACTTGGTAACTGAAAATAACTGGAAAATGTATACCTTATTAGAAAGTATGTTTTAATGGAGATATGCCTTATTAGAGATTTGACTGTAGAATACAATTATATAAACCCCAAATAGAGGGCTAGAAGGTAGTACCACCATAACTAGTAGTTATAGATGGAGAAGAGGAGTATAAGGTAGATATAAGGGGACTCTACTAACATCATCTCTGGAACACTAGACCAACCTCCTAAAGTAACCTTGTATCTAATTAAATATTACTATATAATATTTAATTGCCTTAGCTCAACTTGGCAACTCCTGACCCTACTGGATAGGACCATAGGATCAGGGACACATAACTGTTATAGTGACTTAGCCTGAGATGACTTAATTACACTTCAAGTCTGAGTTAACAAGAGAAACTCAATAGAGTTTCTATTTGATTCTATAAACTACTTATACAGCTACTACATGATCTGTGTACTACTTTCCTATACATATCATGTGACATCATCATGTGACACTTTTCTGCACTTCTTCCTTGTATAGTAAGTCCAAATAAGAAAAGAAAAAGAAAGTAAAATAAAATAATAACTTAGCCATTTTACCAAGTCATAACACTACCTCCCTTTCAAGATTCCTTATCCTGAGGATTTTTATAACTCATAGTAGAGATCACAGATATTCTCCATTTCATCATCCTCTTTATTCTACTCTTTAAGTCTAGATTCTTTTTGACCAATTTCTTTTTTTTCTTCCTTGATTGTTTCTATTATTCTTTGTCCTCTAATTGGTTCTTCCTTCTAGCATTTCCAGTTCCTTTCTAACCTTGCCCAGTACTCTTCATCATATTATCTATCCATCTATATAACTTTCTTGCCATAAATCTTTCTGGTAATTCTCCCTTTCTAAATATTCCTTCTTCTTTTTCTTATCTCCAGATATCCTCTATATCTTATCAATACTCTCTTTCAAACTCTTCAACTACTTCTTTTGTGTTTTCTAGGTTCTCTATTCCTTCCCAAGTATCTAAATCTGCTGTGAATCCTTTCCACCATACTAAATACTTGTCTTTTTCTCTAATCTGCTACTTATTTAGTATTTTCTCAACCTTCCATTCTTTTTTTTCTTCAATTATAACTAGAGCTGGTTA
>Ga0153953_1000881_pt1 | contig 10922 bp, 13 predicted proteins | sample TSNJ037MetaG_FD_104718 | JGI IMG/M metagenome (GOLD analysis project Ga0153953, IMG submission 104718) | Attine ant fungus gardens microbial communities from New Jersey, USA - TSNJ037 MetaG | ecosystem: Host-associated > Fungi > Mycelium > Unclassified | place: USA: New Jersey, Wharton State...
AAACAAGACTTTCTGAATTACAAATTAGTATTTTTGCACCAATTTAACCTATATTGAGGATACTTTCAGGCAAGTTCGGCATAAATACTGGCTTTAGAGAAAGCATAAGCCACACTATGCAAGTAAGGGTTTTAAATAAAAAAGAAACTCAGTGCATTTGAGCTGAGTCTCTTTTAGGGTGAAAAATAGCAATGGATTTATCAATTATTCGTACATAGTTAACTAATCAGTTCGCTTATCCGCTGTGATAATACCATACAAACTTACGCCAATGATTCCTTCATAAATCTCTGATAAGCCCATAATCCTTATCCATCACTGACAATTGGCTTGATTTTCATATCTTACTATCTCATCTAATTACAATCAAAACAATCACCAGTACCTTCATATGCACAACCTGCTGGTTGCCATTCTGCTATGTGATTAGACAATCCTGTCATTTTTTCACTTCTTTCTCTAACTTTAATTTACTAGAATACAAAACTTCAAAGTTTCATCCAGTTTAACCAGTCCCCTTTTCTGCAATGCTCTAAGTGTCCTTACATCACAATGCCAGACAGGCACCTTACCCATGTATTGATTTCCATTGTACAGAAGCTTCAAATTAACTTCGCTCCAGCTCCAGAAACCGCCATCATAGCGGATGATTTCGCAATGCTCTTTTAAAATTTTCATAACCTCTGACATCTTTGGTGACAGATTTTGCTGCTGCTTGGACAATATTGTATCAAAGTTTGTATTAAGCAGACTGAATGCATCACATACTCCTGTCACGCCATCATCAGTATTTTTAAAGTATTGTGCAGCCTTAATATCTGCTTCTTTTTTTGAATCAGCATATACTTGGTATTTCCAAGTATATGTTTGAGTTGCCACTACATCATATTTCATAAAAATCTCCATTTTCCCTTTGTTAATTATAATTTAGTCGGCTTCCTCTAAAGAGAAGTCCAGTATACCTTTTTCATAATTTATACGATATTCACGCTTTAAATCTTTAATAATTTTTAATGCACCTTGTCTGGAAAACTTCCAGCACAATTCCCTGTTGGTTGTAAAACCAGATATACATTTATATCTTTTATAATCCTTCTTCCCAGTTTGATTGTTTGTTTTTACAATATAGTATTTCATATCAAACCTCCATTAAATTTAAATTTAACCGCACAGCATTTTAAGATTAATATTGCCCAAGTAATATGATGATGCAGACATTGTTTTTCCATATTCTCGCTCACCCTCAAAGGACTTGACTACTGCCTTTTCTTCATCTGTCATTTCTGTGTATTTCTTTTTGCCGTAAGACGGCGGCAACCACCCCTTTTTCTGACTGCCAAATATATTAAACTTCTTTAGCAATTCAAAATTATCAAACTGAATATGCATGGTTCCCTTTTTCTTAAACGACACCAAAAAGTATTTAAACTTTACGAACTCACCACAATAACTTCTTTGCTTGATGTCGTTAATAGCGGCTCTTGCATCTTTGCCCCCGGTCAATCCGCCATCAAGGTAATTCAACACTTTTTCCAACTCCACCAAAAAGTCGCTGGCCTTCCAAAAACTCCAGCTGCCGCCCCATCGACCATCATACAGTCCCCACATAGGAACAATCACTCTCTTGTTAATTATAAAAGCTTTGTTCGTTTTCCAGCCGTTGTAATAGTGGATATTCTTTGAGTTATCCATACTACCTTGGTATGTCAACTTTTCAAACATATCAATAATTGCTTTCTCTGTGTTAGAGACAAGGCTTTTTGATAATTCAAGCTGCATCTGTTTAATGTTAACCAGGTTAAAATCATAATCTCTCATCTTGTTTAACTGACTCGTATATACATCCCTTATTTCGTTTGTCATCAATACTGACATTTGATCTGAACGGAACAATCTTTTCCAAAATTCATATCTTAGCTGGCGAATGTATTTATTTGTTTCTGATATCTCCAATTCTTCTGAGGATATCGCATTAACAGATATTAGGCCATTGCTTACGTCTGGGATGTATTTGCGCAGTGTATTCGCTTTTTCAAATATCTGAACACCAGCTTCACAAGACATTTCAAATTGCTTTACAAGCACCCGTATCACGTCATTCGCTGCTAATTCCGAGCATTCTGTATCACTTTCATAATCCGTGCCAGTTGCTTCCCTAAGTCTTGACGTAATGTCCTTCTTGGCAATATCGGGAATATCAATATACACTAGTGCTATTTCGACATCCGTTTTTCTTTCCGCACCAGCAAAAGCCTTTTCTATGTATTCTATTTCTGCTCCATATTCATCTAGCCTATTAAGCAAGTCCATCCTTGTGTTTGTATACGGATTCTTAATTGTTTCGGCGTTGAGAATGCAAACAATTTGGCCGCCTGACTTCATGACGTCCATCGCTTTCAGTAAATGTACATCCCCATCATTAAACGGAGGATTCATTACGCATAAATCATATTTTTGCCACGTTTTGAACTGCATAAAATCATTCCCAACAACTATAAATCCTCTATTCCTCAATACAGCCCTCAAGTCACTGTCAATTTCTATGCAGTTCACTTGCGCCGCTTTATTGTGCATGAGCGGTTTTAATGCAGTAATAAAATCTCCCCTCCCCGCCGATGGCTCAAGGATAAATTTTACACGCTCAAAATCAACCCTTTGCAAAGCTTTGTTCGCCAGTTCTATTGGCGTAGGATAAAACTGCTTACCAAAAAACATCCATTATTCCTTTCTCCCAGCCGCAGCTGGTAAAAATTAATTTTAACTGTTTCCCCATCTTTTCTAAAAATTTCGGCAATCCTTTTCTTGCGATTTTTACTGATGCTCTTTCAACTACTCTGTCTATAACTCCATCTTTTTTTTGAGTAGATATATTGCTTAATTGCTTTATCAACCCCATCTTTTATTCCAATTTGGGATTCCCTGCTTTCATATCCATGGTCCGCCACAATGCGTTTTGCTATTTCCTGTGACTGTCACCAACTCCGAAATATATTCATTATCAATTTCTATTTCTATCTTCATTTAGCTTAAAAATCAATTAGCTTTGCTACAGTTCATCATCATACAAAACGGCATTTCCCTTTTTTGTTTCGCTAACACTGTCCGCTGTCTCGTCCAATAACATGTCAAGTTTGCAGCAGGTACGCAAATTTTCAATATTACTGCTTCACTTGGAATAGATTATTGATACGACTACGACCGATTATTTTACCCTGCCTTTTGAGTAGTGATTGTACCTTATTGTACGTAGCGATGCTTATAATTGGTTCGTAATTGCCCTTATAGACCTTGCCGCAATAAGGGTTATACCCACAATACTGCGGTCTGGTAAGGATAACCTCTACGGTATAAGCAGTCGGCAGCTTTCCACGTTTTCCCTTATATCCCTGTGCTCGGCATAATTGAGCCACTTCGGAAAGATTTTTATGAATAATATATTTTTCAAAGCAAAACCTTACATATTCAGCTTCTTGGGGGTTGATGGTAAAAGAATCCTTCCCACTCATGTCATATCCAAGGATTTCCGAACATGTCCGTTTTCCTTGCTCTGCCCTTTCCAACATGGCAGCTCTTACACGCTCTCCGGTCAATTCTCGCTCTAACTGCGCAAATATTCCCACAATACCAATCATGGCTCGACCCATGGGAGTGGATGTGTCAAATGACTCTGTAAAAGAGACCATAGATATATTCCACTTCTGAAACTTTTCCATTGTGGTGTAAAGGTCTGACACGCTACGGGTAAAACGACTTAGCGCCCAAAAGATAACCATATCAAATTTATTATCCTGCGCATCTTTCATAAGCCGCATCATATCTGGTCGGTGGTCCATATCCTTACCACTAATTCCCTTATCCGAATACAAATCATTTACTATATGTTTACGGTCAGCACACCATTTCCGAAGGGTCTTTTCCTGAACATCAAGGGAGTATCCCTCCCTGGCCTGATCAAGTGTGCTGACCCTGATGTATATAGCAACACGCATCTTATATCCTCCAGTCATCAATCTGTAATCATCCATCCTGCTTTGCGTAGCAGACGGACGGCATCGTCCACATATCCATTTTCGGTTTCATGTACATACCCGGGAGTGTTTTCTAATTGGCAGATGGATTCAGAATGATACACTTTCCAATTATTCTCGTCCAAGAATACATCCGACCATATAGCTCCATCGTCAATATCAATCATTATTAAATAATACCTGTTATAACCATTCCGGCAGAATACCCTTGCTTCTTTGTATTCCTTTCTAATGACTTTGACTATAGATTTCTTACTGATTTTTTTCATATGTTTTCACCTTCCTCTTGCCAATCTTACAACCTCCAAAATTCATTGTTTTCAATAAATTCAAATCCCATGTTCTTCATTTCATGCAGGACGTATGGGAGTAATTCCGCTTCAACATCCTGTGTCAGTTCTTTTTGTTGCGAAATACATTCCGCTGTCAATCACATAACTGCATCGGCTATTGTGGCACCATCCTTGAAATAGAAACTGATCACTTTGGATGTTAGCCCCACATTATTTCCTGTATAAACCGTATATATCGCATCATTCATTTTCTGAAAGGAACTGTTCCAACTTTTATTCGGATAGTTCCGACTTCCTTTTCATTTCAGGTTATATTATTTTTTTATTTTTTTATCCATATTACTTTTCTCCCTACTTTTCCTCAATTTCTATAGTTTTCGTATAAATTATGATTTGGTATCACCATCGTTAGTTATAAAAAAGAACTATTAATAAATTGGCGGTTATACTTCATTCTTGCGCTTCATTCGTGCCAAGCTTCTTCTTTGTCAATCGTTCGCCTCGGCGAGGCATCTACCTGCGCTCCCTTTCTTTCCTGACGGCAGCCAGCCGTTGGTTCGACTGAGTTAATACCAAGAACGATTAGTTATTCCTGCGCCATAATGCCTGAACCAATTTCCATTGCTTTTTCTGTCTCAGCCATAACATCTTCACTCTGTATGAATACCTCTGCCATAAAAAAATTACATTCATCTAAATCTGCATTTTCGAATGATATCACATCCTCTGTTTCTAACTGCGCTTCCGATTCTACAGTCAAACTTGTTTCCGGTGATTCTATTGTTACACTTGTGAGTTCTTCTATTGCTTTCGATTCCTCTACCGCCGGCAAATCTAAAGATATATCTTTACTTTCTTTACTGGTTATACTTTTATCTCTGATTTTCTGTGAAATAACATAAACTGCTTGAGAGGGTTTGTAATCTTCAGTTCCGTATAGAAAATTGTGTAAATCACTGACATTTTTCGTTAAATCATCTGGTACCACATAGGATGTTCCATCAATTGTTTTACAGAAATTTTCAGCTGGGAATCCCATAGTTTCTGGTTTCTTTAAATGTACTATATTTTTAGCTACTGCATATAAAGCCTCTATATCAACAGATGATGCTGTTTCTGGTAATATTGTAACTATAAGTTGATTTAATGTGGCCCAGTCTGCATGGGCAGCTTTTTCCAGAAGTAATTCCAGTACTTTTCGCTGACGTTCTGTGCGCTTAAAATCATTATCCATCAACCGTAACCGGCAGTATGCCACAGCCTGTACACCATCTAAATGATTCGTACCTGCCTGCTTTAGGTGTGTAGATGGAATACCGGTGGAATCTACGGTTTCTGTGATAAATCCATTGATATAGCGGAATTCAGCGTCAGAAACATCCAGGTCTACGCCACCTAAAATATTGATGGCATTCGCCACTGCTTTCCAATTTATTGCGATGTAATCGTCGATTTTGATATCTAGATTTTCATTTAACATTGCTACTGCCTGTTTGGGTCCGCCAGCTGCATAAGCTGAATTTGCTTTTCGATACAAAGTTTTTCCAGTCATTAAACAGGTATCACGATATATGCTGACCAGTTTTATTTCACCAGTTTTTCCATTTAGATTAATAAGCATAATAACGTCTGAGTTTGCACCTTTCAGACCATTATCTTCCCTGGAATCTAATCCAAAAGCAGCAACCATCCAATTATCACGTAGCATGACAACTGTTTCTTCTGTCAGATTTTCGTTTGTCATTGCTTTAATCACTTCTTTATCAATTGGTTGCATCATATTTACCGTAGTTTTTACTGTATTTTTTATCTGGTGTACCCCGTATGCGGTGCAAGCTGTTATTACACAAGCTGTAATTAATAACCCACTCAGAATAAATCGTTTTGTTTGCTTCATATTATCTTCCTCCTCTTTCTTCACATTCTTTTATTGTAGATACGTACAAGAGAACTGTCATTCTTTAAGACCTTGCGGATATTGATTTTGAATCTTATTTTGTTAGAAATTACGAATTTGATTTTTTATGGAATTTTTGACAAAACAAAAAAGAAGCCTCCCTATAATGGAAAGCTTCTCTCTCAAATTATTTGCAAATTATTCGATTAGGTTGTCAGTAATCGCCCGGATTTTAAACTCGCCTGCACTCACAAACTCCAAAACCAGTTGGAAAATATCCGGCTTCATATAACCAATTATTTGATAAGAAATTTTATCTTTCTTAAAATAATATAGTTGATCTGTTTTTAGATAGCCATCTTTCCCATTATCAGGGGTTGTATGAGTGTCGTCATTGACGATTGGAAAATTTCCTGGAAAAGCTAATTTGCGATGCTTTTGATTATCATCTCTGAAAGAGGATAAAACATTGCAAATTATATCATATGGGTATCCCCGGATTTCTCCTGCCTCATCCTGCATTACAACAAATGAATGATGCCTTAGGCGTAGTGAACCATGATTGTATTCATCAATCAATATGATGTCTCCGATATTACACATTACTTCATTGCGGAAAAAATCACTTTCTGCTTACCTTCTAATACATCTTTGCTGTATTGGAATGGAACGATGTCTTTTAACGCTTCTTCTGTTGAAATTGTTCCGGCCATACGATCTTTGAGTGAATCAATATCCAATCCTCTCATTTTCTCTTTTTTATCCATTACATTTCCTCCTCTCGCATTGACGTAGAAATAAAGGCATTCCGCTTCCTCCTCCTTATTCTATCTATATCAACAGAGGAAGCATGTCAGCTGCCCCTGTGGTTAAGGTTGCAGGGACATTTCGTCCCAATCTATATCAAATCCTGCAAATATTTAAGTAAACTCAAATATCTGTATGATGTTGATATAATTATGGTGACGAATCCTTATTAATAGCATTATACTCTGTTTTATACGGAATAGTCAAATTTAATAGTAAAGCCACGAAAAAAAAGACGCCATTACTATGACGTCCTTTACTAAAAGGATGATAACCAGAACTTTTGTGACTGGTATCTTATTTATTTTGAGTTTGTTACAATGGCACTGTTGAATCCCAGTTTTCATACAGATTTCCATCTTCCCTAAACACCAAATACCTACCCTCTGCGTTCATACATTTTTCATCAAATCTTATACTCATAAGTTACTATTTCCAGATGTTCTGAAAGAAACTTTGCTAATCGAAGTTTCCACACCTCAAAATCCTCTTTATACAAATTAACAAAGCTGTTTTTATGTTCATGTCCATTAGCAATGCAGTAAGGACATTTGAATATGCATTTTTGTGATGGCGTTACAATTTGCAAACTGGTTATTCCTAATCCCTTCATACTCTTATCTCCCTGTATTTTTATGCACTAGAACCACGATTGTTTCATCGACCCTGATATCCTTCGACAAATCAAGTTCAACGTCATTTGCCATAAGTGCTATCATTGTGATAATGATGTAAGATCTGCAAACACGAAGTCTACCTTCTAAATCCAATCCTTGACCTTCGGCTACAGTTCCAGTTGCAAGCGTGGTTTCGTTATGAATCTTACTTTTAGTACCAAGTATAGTCCTTACCATAACAGTCGAGGCTAACTCGGATATATTTCCATCAAATTCTAAAATTGCGGATTCATCTTCGAATCTCGAAGGCTTGAATAATTCCCCATGCTTTGAATATTCAACATCTGTAGTGTCCGGCTTATGGTCAAAAACGAGTTTCAAGCTATTACCACTTGCCGCCACATTTACGATACCGCCCTCAATGCGAACATCCACGCCATCAAAATCATAATTTTGCTCTAATAAGCTCCTTATTTCCTGCAGTCTCATATTTTTCTCCCTTTACTAAATCCGCTTATTTTCTTTTGGCAAGAATCAAGTGCGAACCATGCGTTTCTGCTCTAACATCTTTCGATAAATCAAGTTCGATGCCATTTGCCATAAGAGCCATCATTGTGATAATAACATAAGCTCTCGTATTGCGGAATCTGTCACCAATATTTGAGGAATAGATATCTCCTATAGTTCCGCTAATAATCGTATTTTCGTTACAAATCAACGATTCCGTTCCAAGCATTGTATTTATTTGGACGCTTGCAGCCAATCCAAATATATCGCCATCAAACTCTAACACTTCAGCATCTGGATCACTTGTCTTCTGGTTTAGGGCGATTCTCAAGCGGCTCGTATCCGTTTTAACATCTGCCATATCCTCATCAACGCAGACTATAACACCATCAAAATCATAATTCTGTTTTAATAAACTCTTTGCTTCCTGCAATTTCATATCATTCTCCTCGAACTCAATCCCTTTATTTTTTGTAAAATAATTATGTATCAGGAAATGTTAATTAATAAAAATACTGCGGATAAGCATTTTATGGTTATTTATCCAAGTATGTGAGCCTTTGCTAATTCTGCAGCAGCTATTCTAATTTTTGTATATTTAGAATCCACTCCAAATTTATCAATTCCTTCATCCAAGTACTCTTCAAGAGATAATGAATTAACACATTCACATACTCTAATTTCATTTTTATTGGTTCTATAAAATGTTGTAAAAGAACTTTCCATGGTTTTTACACCAACAACATGTGTGTCATCAAAAATCTCTGCATCTTGTGAAATAGATGTTCCCCAAAGAGTATAGCCACCGCAAATAGAAGCATTACCCGAAATGGTTGTTAAACTAGAAACAATCGCTTTACCTTTTACAATTGCATCTCCCATAATTATGCAATGTACTGATATATCAGCATCTTCAGCGATTTTTGCATTACCACATGCAAATGAATCTTTAGCAAGCCAACAGTTGCCTTCATGAGACAAATTATCTTCTGTCTCAATCCAACCACCAACAGTTCCTTCTTTGACAAGGTGGGTTCTCATTTCACCATTCGCTCTTCTTCTTGGTTCATACTCCTGAAAGTCTCTCACAGCTCGAATCTGCTTTACCTCAACCAATGCACGAGTTTCTAAGTCCATAACCCTTTTTTTATCTCCTGTAAATTCATATTTTTTCATCGAAATTCCTCATTTCCTGATAAATTGTTATTTGGTTACATTGGGAAATATGACCCTAAAACTTTCATATCCTAGAGCCATATTATTCCTAATTAAGACAAAGAAAAGGTTCAGTTATTCTTCTAATTCATCCAACATTTTTTCTGCCGAAAAATCCATTGTATCAGTTTTACCCGAAAGCCCGGTGATGTTTACATTTCGTGTAACCTTTGCATCATAGGAATTAGCGCGAACGATTTCACTCAAATCAATGCCGGTAGCTTCCTTCATTGATTCAAACAACTTGGTCATTACGATAGGCACATTACTTGATACTGCATCTATCCCGGTGCTATCACTGCCACCGATAATAGTAATCTTATCAATTTGAGAAAGTGGTTCTGCAATTTTACCAGCAATCTCCGGAAGAACCTTAATCATCATTTCTGCTACAGCCGCACCGGTATATTTCTCATATGCTTCGGCTTTCTTCTCCATCGCTTCAGCTTCTGCTATACCCTTAGCTCTGATCGCCTCGGCTTCAGCCTGTCCCAGGCTTTGAATACCGCGAGCTTCCTGTTCCATACTAAAAAGTTCTGCCTCTGCTTTTGTTTTCTGCGCACCTGCTTCTTGCTGGACTTCGAATTTCTTTGCTTCCGCTTGCTTCTGGCGTTCATACAACTCTGCGTCTGCCTTCTGCTGACGAGCAAAGCGTTCTGCTTCTGCTTTCTTACGTACTTCGGCATCAAGGGACTTCTCCATAACTTCTGCTTCTTTTTGTTTTAACTGAATCGCCTTTTCCTCTCTGGCAATATCAGCTTCGGCAGAAGCTATTTCAATCGTTTTACGCTGCTCTTCTTTCTGAATAGCATAAGCAGCATCGGCTTCTGCGCGCTTGGTATCGGAAATCTTCTGTAACTCCGCCTTTCGCATTTCCAGTTCGTTATTCTTAATCGCAATCTCACGGTCAGAATTGATTTTAGCATCATTGGCCTGGCGATCCGCTTCTGCTTTTGCTACGGCAATCTCCTTATCTGCTTCCGCTTTTGCAATTGCGGCCTTTTTCTTGATCTGTGAAATGTTATCAATACCCAGGTCATCAATAACACCGTTATTGTCAGCAAAATTCTGGACATTGAAGCTTACGATATCAAGTCCCATGGCTGCCAGATCCGGCATAGCATTCTCTTTTACCAGTTCAGCAAACTTCTGGCGGTCGCTGACCATTTCTTCCAGTTTCATTCGGCCAACGATTTCACGCATATTACCTTCCAATACTTCTCTGGCAACCCTGCCAATGTAATCTATGTTCTGATTAAGAAAATTCTCAGCTGCCAAGGCAAGTCTTGTTGGTTCACTGCTGATTTTTATGTTTACAGCAGCGTCTACCTGTATATTAATATAATCTGCAGTCGGTACCGCAGTAGATGTTTTCACATCAATTGGAATCAATCGCAGGCTGAGTTTATCCATTCGTTCTAAGAACGGAATCTTAATACTGGCCTTGCCGATGACGATTTTTTTTCGCAAACCGGAGATAATATATGCCGTGTCTGTCGGAGCCTTTACATACCCTGTCGCGATAAGCAATATAAAACAGATAAAAACACCAATACCA
>Ga0153953_1000882_pt1 | contig 10917 bp, 8 predicted proteins | sample TSNJ037MetaG_FD_104718 | JGI IMG/M metagenome (GOLD analysis project Ga0153953, IMG submission 104718) | Attine ant fungus gardens microbial communities from New Jersey, USA - TSNJ037 MetaG | ecosystem: Host-associated > Fungi > Mycelium > Unclassified | place: USA: New Jersey, Wharton State...
TGAACAGTCAAACACCTAAGCAGTATTTACCGCTGGAAGGAAAGCCTATACTTGCGAGAACGCTGGATATTTTTGAGACAAGTCCTCTGATAAGCCGGATAATCCTCGTAATAGGAGAAGGCCAGCAGGCGCTTTGCGCCAGTGAAATATTATCATTAGGTTATAAAAAGATAAGCGGCCTGGTCATAGGGGGGCCGGAAAGACAGGATTCAGTTTATAAGGGGCTTAAAGCCGCGGAGGGAGATGAGCCTGTTGTACTTGTACATGATGGGGCCAGACCCTTTGTAACACAAAAGGAGCTGGAAAAGGTAATCACTGAGGCTGTCTCAACAGGGGCGGCCATATTGGCGCGCCCATTGAGCGAGACAATAAAAAGCTCCGACGCAGAAGGCCGTATAGCCGCTACCTTGGATCGAAACACGCTTTGGGCGGCCCAAACACCTCAGGCTTTTTCTTATTCCATTTTACTTGAGGCATATGAAAAAGCAAGGAGTGACAACCTTGCCGCTACGGACGACGCGGCTGTTGTCGAATATTTAGGACATCCCGTGAGCCTTATTAAGGGAAGCTCTATGAATATAAAAATAACCGGGCCGGAGGATCTGGCTTTAGGGTCGGCGATCATCAGATCCGGCTGGCAGAGCGGATTGCAATTAAGAGAAGAAGATAAGGAACCCGCCTGTGTAGAAATCTATACCGACGGAGCCTGTTCAGGCAACCCCGGACCAGGGGGCTATGGAGTGGTTCTTTTGTATAAAGGAAACAGAAAGGAATTGTCAGGGGGCTTTCGCCTTACCACCAATAACCGAATGGAGATATTAAGCGTTATAAAAGGGCTGGAAGCGTTAAAGGAGCCATGTAACGTATGCCTTTATTCGGATTCCCGGTATGTGGTAGACGCCGTTGAAAAAGACTGGGCCAAAAGGTGGAAAAAAAACAACTGGATGAAGAACAAGAATGAGCCGGCCCTAAACCCTGACCTGTGGCAAAGGCTGCTGGAGCTTCTGGAAGTTAATCAGGTTTCTTTCCAATGGGTCAAGGGCCACGCAAACAATCCGGAAAACGAGCGCTGCGACCAATTGGCCCGAGCTGCCGTACAAGGCGAATTAGAATCGGATGAATTTTATGAGTCGTTAACTTATTAACTATTGATTTTTTATTGGAACCGGTGCATTATATAGTATGTAAAGAACAAGTGGTACCGAACGAGGAAAACATTAACCTCCTCTGTCGCCGATTAGTCGTTGAAGCGTTCGCCGAATCGGCTCGTCGTTGGTAAATGTTTTCACCATTCGGTATAAGTGAAGGAGGAATATCGTGACAAGTAAAGAGGTTATTGAGGCAAAAAAGTATGCGGCGCGGATACGGCTGGAAACTGTCAAGCAAATAGGCACCAGGGGTTTTGGACACATTGGCGGAGCCTTATCCGTAGTGGAGGCTTTGGCGGTATTGTATGGCGGAGTAATGAAAATTGACCCTAAAAATCCGACCTGGCCGGAAAGGGACAAGATTGTAATGTCAAAGGGTCACGCAGGCCCTGCTGTTTATTCGGCGTTGGCCTTAAACGGATACTTCCCTATCGATTGGCTTAAGACCCTTAACCAGCCTGGAACAAGGCTTCCAAGCCATTGCGACAGAAAGCTGACGCCTGGCATAGATGTGACCACCGGCTCGTTAGGACAAGGCGTATCATTGGCGATTGGGCTGGCTCTGGCTCAGAAAATGGATAAAAACGACGCCCGTACTTATCTTTTCACCGGCGATGGTGAGATGAACGAAGGCCAGACTTGGGAAGGGGCATTATTCGCGCCAAACCACGGACTGGATAATCTGACATGGTTTGTTGACTACAACCGTAAGCAGCTGGACGGCACCACCGAGGAAGTTATGGATTTGGGAGATGTAGCCGCTAAGTTTGCGGCCTTTGGCTGGCATGCTCAAAGCATCCGGGGAGATGACGTAGAGGCTATTTCAAACGCTATAGAAGCAGCGAAAGCTGAAAAGGAAAAGCCCTCCTGTATTGTATTGAATACGATAAAGGGAGCGGGAGTACCACTGGTTGAAAGCGTAGAATTAAACCACCATATAGTAGTTGAAGGAGAGATACTGGAAAAATCCATTGCTTACTTAGAGAATGTGTTGGCCGAGCTTGAAGAGAGGAGTGATGGATAATGATCATATATGATGGCACCATGGATAAGGAAGTTTATAAAACCATATTCGGCAGGGTGATAGAGCAGCTTTGTAATGAGGACAAGGATGTTGTCTATCTGGACAGCGATTTGATGAATTCCATCGGCACCCGGGGGTTTTGGCAAAGGAATAAGGCTCAGGCCATAAACTGCGGCGTGGCGGAAGCAAATATGATCGGCATAGCGGCTGGTCTTTCCGCCGGCGGTAAAAAGCCTTATGCCCATACCTTTGGACCCTTCGCGTCAAGACGTTGCTTTGATCAGGTGTTCCTTTCCGTAGCCTACGGAGGCAACAGCGTCAGAATATTTGGTTCAGACCCGGGAGTTACGGCTGCTTTTAACGGAGGCACTCACATGCCCTTTGAGGATATGGCTCTGATGCGTGCCGTTCCGGAAAGCACGGTGATCGAAATTTCCGACGGTGCCATGCTGGAAGCCGTAATGCGGCTTATAAAGGACAGAAAAGGTCTCACATACGTCCGCATGAGCAGGAAGAACTACCCTGCCGTATATAGTGGAGATCATAATTTTCAAATCGGCAAGGGCGAGATTTTGCGGGATGGAAAAGACGTGACTATCATTGCCTGTGGCCTGATGGTGGGAGAATCCATGAAAGCCGCGGCCGCGCTAAAAGAAAAAGGCATAGACGCCAGAGTGGTTGACATGTTTACTGTTAAGCCTCTGGATGTGGATATGGTGATTCGTTGCGCAAAAGAAACAGGCGCTATAATAACGGCTGAAAACCATAATATAATCGGTGGCTTAGGAGACGCCGTAGGCGCGGCTCTCCTGGAAAACGGCGTTATGGTTCCCATGAAAAAAATTGGGGTTAACGATACTTTTGGTTCCGTAGGCCCGCAAGACTATTTGCAGAAATTTTATGAGTTGACAGCGGAAAGAGTAGCAGACGCGGCGCAGAATATACTTAAATAATATACTTAAATAAAACGCGAGGCTGCCCGTAAAGGGCAGCCTATGCTCTATCAAAGAGGTGGCGAAATGGAAACGATTCATAAGCTTAAAATCCTGACGGATTCCGCCAAATACGACGTGGCCTGTACCTCCAGCGGTGTTAGCCGCTCGGGAAAGCCGGGGCGTTTGGGCAACACGGATATAACCGGCATATGCCATAGCTTTGCCGGTGACGGACGCTGCATTTCGCTGCTAAAAATACTCCAAACAAACGTGTGTGTATATGATTGCCAGTATTGCATAAACCGCCGCTCAAACGATATCCCTAGGGCAGTTTTTACTCCCCGTGAGGTGGCGGAGCTGACTATCAATTTTTATAAAAGAAATTATATCGAAGGACTTTTTCTAAGCTCCGCGATCCTTAAAAGCCCGGATCATACAATGGAAATGCTGTACGAAACCTTGCGCATCGTCCGTGAGGAATATCTCTTTAACGGCTACATCCATGTAAAAGCTATACCCGGAGCTGATAGAGATTTGATTTTTCGCACAGGGCTATTGGCTGACAGAATGAGCGTTAACATAGAGCTGCCCTCCGCCCATAGCCTTAAATCACTGGCTCCTGATAAAGCAAAGGAAGACATCCTGAGACCCATGAGCCTTTTGGATAAGGCCATCACACAAACTAAAAACGAACTGACGCTTTTCAGGCACGCCCCTAAATTTGTGCCGGCTGGCCAGAGCACTCAGATGATAATCGGCGCTACCCCTGACAGTGATAAGCAGATCGTGTCTCTGGCGCAGGGCCTTTACCGTAAATATAAATTGAAGCGGGTATTTTATTCCGCTTATATGCCGGTGCAAACCGATCACCCTACCCTGCCCTCCGATAACCCTCCGCTGCTTCGCGAGCACAGGCTTTACCAAGCCGATTGGCTCCTGCGCTTCTACGGCTTTCAGTCAGAAGAAATGTTCGAGAATAATATGGATCTGGATTTAAACATGGACCCAAAATGCAGCTGGGCTATACAGCATCCGGAAATATTCCCGGTGGAGATAAACACGGCGGACTATTATACCCTGCTCCGGGTACCCGGCATCGGCGTGCTGTCGGCGCAAAGAATAGCCGCGGCCCGGCGCTCCGGCAAATTGTCCTTTGAGCATCTTAAAAAAATCGGCGTTGTCTTGAAGCGGGCCGGTTATTTCATTACCTGTGAAGGTAAACACTGCACAAACCTGTCCCTTTCACCCGAAGCCTTGACTATGCGCCTTACTGAGAATAAAATCGGCGAAGGATATGCGCAGCTCAGCTTGGTTGATACGCAAGCTGATACGGCTTTATTACCTGCTAAGTATTCCTGATAATTATACCAGGAGGTTGCTTAATACAAACCATACGATATCGGTTTTATTGTCGGATTGCCGGCAAGCCCTTAGGAAAACATTAAGATTATCTCTGCTTTTTCTTAAGAAATTATCAACTTAATATTAATAAATTGCTCATTACTTTTCGGTAGAATTAATGCCAAAGTAATGAGCTTTTTTATTTCTTGTCAGAACTTGTCAGAAGGAAAGGTGACCCCATGCGGAAAAATTCAAACAACAGGCATAGAGCAAGGAAAAGAACAAGGCGGTATTCCCCTGCCCGTTTAAAATACACCCCGCTTCAATGACAAAGATTTTGCAGCGGCGCCCAGGGAATCCCGCACAATCTGCTCGGGGCAGCTATGTTTATGATGCCGTAGCTGAGTTCCTGGGATATGTAAATCTCTAGGGGTAGACCGGCTTCGAGGTTGTATGCGTCCAAAATCTCCAACAACATAATCGACAGATCCTGCCGGGCATCTTCCTTGGGTAATCTGGCGGATCGAATCACGCCGAAGTGTTCCTTTGTCGCCTGATCGATCAGACCTAAATGTTCCTCAAATAACTATTTGCCTTTCATGATTCTCTCAAAATATCTTTTCGGGATTCATAATATTTACAGGATCGAAAACATGCTTTATTCCTCTCATTAGCAGGATTTGTTCCTCACCAGCCTGTCTCCTGAGATACTCTTTTTTCGCATAGCCAATTCCGTGTTCGCCGGATACTAAGCCGCCCATTTCCGCTGCTTTTTGGTACATTTGTTTAAACGCCTCGGATTTTTGTGTTTTCCATTCTTGCTCGTTCGAATGATCCCGACACAGATAAATATGCAAATTGCCATCTCCCGCATGGCCAAACGATGGAATACGCATTGACAGTTTTTCGGCCAGAAGATACGTAAATTTAATGTAATCGGAAATGCAGTTTCGGGGAACCACAACGTCACATTCCTCCATTTCGGAAGTAGATGCCTTAATCGCTTCTAAAAACGCCCCTCTCGCATTCCAAACGCAATCCTTACGCTCTTTGGTGTCAACGATATACACATCAATTGCCCCTGCCTGAATACAAAGCTCGGCTACCTGACGAAATTCTTTATCTACTTGGCTTTTATCATTTCCGTCAAACGTCAGCAACAAATATGCCGGCATTTTAACGCCTGGAAAGCGTTTGCCTAAATACTCTTCGGCAAATACGATAGTTTCCTTCGACATATATTCAATAGCCGTTGGCACTGCTTTTGACCTGACTATTTCAGGTACCGTCTCGAGGGCATTCTCCATGGAAGAGTAAGGAACCAACATACTGACAGACACATCTGGCAGGGAGATCAGTTTCAATGTTGCTTCGGTTATTATCGCAAGAGTCCCCTCTGATCCAATGATCAGATCCTTTAAGCTGTAACCGGAGCTGTTCTTGACCACTTTTCCCCCAAGCTTCAATACATCTCCCACAGGAGTCACGACAGTAAGTCCTCTGACATAATCTCTGGTAACGCCATATTTGACAGCGCGCATACCACCGGCGTTTGTGCTAATATTGCCGCCGACTGTCGCCGCTTTCTCCCCTGGATCGGGGGGATAAAAAAAGCCATTTTCTTCTGCGAATTGCGAAAGCTCCATCAACAATACTCCGGCCTGTACAGTAACGGTAAGATTTTCGGTGTCCAGTTCTAGGATTTGATTCATCCGGGTGGTTTCCAGCATTATGCCTCCTCTAACAGCGACGGCAGCTCCCACCAATCCGGTACCGGAGCCGCGAACAACAACCGGCAGATGCCTTCGGTTGGCAAGTTTCATAATGAGAGCAATTTCCTCTGTTGACTCAACACGAAGCAACACATCCGGCTTTCGCTCAATACCACCTAGTTCATCGTGACTGTAGTCTTCGCTGATATCCTGTCCTGTCAGTATGCGCTCCGGTCCGACAATGGAAAGCAACTCGGCAATATCGCTCTTTGACAGCTCGCTATACGACAATGTTTGCACCCTCCTTAATCCGATTATTCAGTTCGGGCAAAACTTCGCGGAGATCGCCAGGGACACCGTAATGGGCATAATCAAAGATCGGTGCGTTCGGGTCGTTATTAATAGCGATAATACACTTCGATTCCTTCATACCAGCCGCAAATTGCACGGAACCGGATATTCCAATTGTGAAGATCAGGTCGGCATTAACAGTACGTCCACTCAATCCGATTTGCTGTTTGCCTAAAAACCATCCGTTTTCAACCAATGGGCGGGTACACGACAGTTGAGCCCCCAACAGATCCGCCAGCTCTTTAACCATTGCAAGATTTCTTTTGCTGCCGATTCCTCTGCCCACTGCTACGATAACCTTTGCCTCAGAAAGATCGGTTTCTTTCTGTTTTTCGTTTATTGCTAAAATTTCAACCGAATTAATTAGCATACGGTGCAAAACTGGGGGCGATGATTAGGCGTAACAATCTGCGCCATGATATTGCCTCCAAAAGCGGGACGAATTTGAACGAGATCAGAGTTTTCTTTCATTTGCAGTACGGTACAATCGGCAGTCAACCCGGTGCGAACACGCGCGGCAACCCTGGGGGCCAGAGAGCGGCCAATGTGGGTCGCCCCCACAAGAATAGAGGACGGCTTCACCCTGGTAATAAAATCGGTGAACGCACTAGCATATGGCTCTGTTTTGTAAAATTCCAGCAATCTGTTGTCATACACAAATACTTTGTCGACACCATATGCCAGTAGCTGTTTAACGCAATCATCTGTATTCCATCCAATCAGCACGGCATAGACCGGATGATGTGTTATAGATGCCAATTCCCGCGCCTTGCCGATCAGCTCTTTTGATACATTATGCATTCGGCCTGCGAAATACTCGACATATACCGCAATCCCGACCCATTCACCTTTGTCAACTTTTTGAGACGTCATTTCCTCCATAGTAATAACGCCCGTCGGCCCGTTTTTAACACAAATACCACACATCCTGCAACCACTGTCAATTTCAAGACAACCCTCTTGATATGAGATCGACCGAAACGGACAGATGCGAATCAGTTCTTCCGAATTTTTGGGGGTTATCCTATCGGTATGAATGTTAAGTCTCTTCATGGCCGCCTCCTTAAATGTATCTGTGTTTTTTCAGTATGCCGGCAATTTCTGTTGTGAGTTCCCGGCTGTTTCCTTTCAGCATATGCCTTGTCTGGATGTTCTTTGGCGGGAAAATCCGCTCAACCTGGGTTGGCGACCCCATTAATCCATAATTTCGCTCATCTCGCTCCTCCAGATCGTCTAGGGTAAGCTCTCTAACCGGTTGGGAGAAAAGACTGATTTTCCTTTTATAGGAGGGGAGTCGAGGAGTATTGATATCACCATCCATGCAAAGCAAGCACGGCAGGAGAATTGATTGGGTAATGGTGAAGTTTTCCAGCGTATTGGATACAACAATCCTGCTATCGGCAGCTTTCTGTATGGCGTATACATTTCCTGCGTGGGGAATTCCTAATAACTCTGCCAGTTCTGCGCCTACCTGCGCGGTATCGCCATCAGTTGTCTGCTTTCCGCAGAGAATCAAATCATACGGCCCAAGGCCTTTAATAGCCTGGGAAAGGGTATATGCTGTGGCCAATACATCCGCTCCGGCAAATCTCCGATCACTGACCAGAACTCCTTCGTCCGCGCCCATATACACAGCTTCTAGCAGGGCTTCCTTCGCCTGAGGTGGGCCCATGGTAAGGGTGCGCACCGTCTCACCCTGTTCAGCCAGCAGAAAAGCAGTTTCCAGAGCGTACAAATCATAAGGGTTTAATTTGTTATCAATCCCATCTCTGATAAGCGCGCCTGTCTTGGGGTCGACTTCGACCCGAGTATTGGCAGGAACCTGTTTGATACAAACAATGATATTCATTTTATGACCATGCCTTTCTGCAAAAGCACAAAAGGGGACGAAACCGTGGTGCCTTGCCGGTATTAGATTTCTGGTATACTTGTGCTTGAGGAAACGTGTACACTACAGAGCACGTCGAAGCGAGTGAGCTCAGCTATTTGCTGACCAGTTTTTATGTGTGCCGAGTTCTTTCAAGCACAAATGAATGAGAGTTATGGATCCTGTAGACTTATCTTATGTGATTGTTACAATCTTGAAGCTCCAGCTTTAAATGTTCAAACATGATATACTCCTTTGCACCGTCATAATAGGTCTCTGCAGCTCATTGTACGTGGTTATAACAATGTATAAAGTGCCACCTGATCGGTTTCTCTGTTTGCTGCCACAATAAAGTCATCGTCCTTGCCGGTAAAGAAAGAGACGTTTGCCGGCCCGAAGCCGTTGTCAATGACTTGGGTCGTAAAATAGCCATTTTCATAACGAAGCAAAATCAGTTCCGCATTTCCTTTGCGATGTCCAATGATGGCGCAGGAAGCCCCATCAATCGTCCCCTTACATAAAGCGTGCAAAAATTCCATTTTTAAAGGGTGATGATAAACGATCTTCCACCGGTGACCTATCTGTTTGTAGACCAGTAGGTTGTCACCGTGAAAAGGAGAAAACAGTACCATTTCCTCTCTGCCGTCGTTATCGAGATCCGCCATCAGAACATCGCTTGCGGCAATATCAACAATCTGTTTCGTCTCCCAGTTTTTGTTAGGGGATTCCGGCGGCACAATATGGAAAACACCCTCATTAGCTGTCACAATTGCTGAGGATTCACCGTTTTGTTCCCAGCGAAAATATCCATGATTTTTATACAGACCGGTCATCAGCCTGGAAAGCGTCAGCCTGGTTGTGCCGGATATCTCGTCGGGCAGTTGGCACACATATACTTCGCCGGGGTAGGACCAGTCATCTTTGTAATCGCGCCCTGAGCATATGGTGCACACTATAAGATAATGCGCGGTTCTTCTGGTTAAAATATCAAACCGATGGATGTGGGGAATATGAATCAGTGCATCGCACTGCCAACCGCCTCCGGGTTTTGGTGTGACCAGCACGATTTCCGACTGCTTGGAGTCATTGGGCGAATAGAACCGCTGCGTGGCCAGAAAAGCACCTTCGCTGTCAGGAAGCTGCACCATGGACATCGTGCCGCCTGGACCGGACCAAACGACATCTTTTTGGTTGCCAGACCTATCGAACAAAAGACACTCATGGTTTTTTTCGGAAGCCACCAGAATATGGGGAACACCATGATACTGAAGCGGCGCAACACAATATGCTTTTTTTAAATTCGCAATAATCTTTTTTTTCACTCTCATTGAGCCATACACCCTTACAGGAAGGATTTATAGGGTAGGTTAATGTCTGCGGAAAAACAATCGTCAAACCCCTGTGGATAGTGATACTGTGTCAAAGATATGTCCTGAGGATAGGTATATTTGCCTCCAACTTGCCATATAAAGGGTCTGAACCGGTATTGGAGAATGTCTTTCTTACGATTGAATAAGTACAGAATTTCGTTTGGATCGGCCTGAAAATTGGTCCAGATGTCGTGATGAACCGGTATAATCACTTTGGTATTCAGGCATGTGGCCATACGGAGAATATCGGAAGAATTCATTTTGTCGGTAATTCCTCTGGGATTTTCTCCATAGGAAGCAATCACGATGTCAATGTCGTACTCGTTGCCATGTTTGGCGTAATAGTTGGAATAATGGGAATCTCCGCTGTGATAAACAGTGCCTGCAGACGTTTTTATGATAAAGTTAACCGCCTTTTCATCCATAAAGTCCAACGAAATGCCTTCGATATTTCCGTATGGCGGTTCCGTGATCAGTGCTGTGCGATCAAACGATTCCACCGCAGTTATTTCAAGGTCTTTGACCCGTATCGTATCACCAGGCTTCACAACAATACAGCGATTGGAGGGAACTCCCCAGCTTTTCCAGATATCAACAACGCTTTTCGGCCCGATGAAAGGTGTATCGGGAGAGCAATTCTTTAAAGTGGCGGCACAAACGTTGATATCCATATGATCATTATGGATATGTGTGGAAAGAACCACATCCAACTGCTTTATGGCAAAGGGGTCAAACACGACCGGGACCGCTCGGAGATTGGGTTGCAGCTTCTTTCCACCGCTCATTCTTGCCATCTGGTGCTGGGGCGCAATGTGGGGATTGGCTTTTGTGCGCTTTCCGGTGCCACACCAGACATCGATACACAGATTGGTATTGTTTTCTGTTTTGATCCAGATGCCGGTACAACCGAGCCACCACATACAAAAGGATTCTGGCGGAACCTCTTCCTGCTCGATTTCCTCGTTGAGCCATGTGCCCCATTCCGGAAAAGTATTTAGTATCCACGATTCACGGGTAATTTCGGATATTTTACTCATAATACGCCTTCTTTCTGTTGTATAGATATACCGTAATCTGAATGTGATTACTGATTTGAAAAATTCGAGGATACTTGACGTCGAATTTCGTCCTGCTTCAGATAAATGCTGCGGTTTTTCGCAAGGGGGAAA
>Ga0153953_1000885_pt1 | contig 10910 bp, 12 predicted proteins | sample TSNJ037MetaG_FD_104718 | JGI IMG/M metagenome (GOLD analysis project Ga0153953, IMG submission 104718) | Attine ant fungus gardens microbial communities from New Jersey, USA - TSNJ037 MetaG | ecosystem: Host-associated > Fungi > Mycelium > Unclassified | place: USA: New Jersey, Wharton State...
CATGCCCCGGATTGCCTACGAAACCGGCCGGGCCAGCCTTTCGGCCGCCGAGATGAAAGAAGACTACGATTACATATTAAAGGTAGCGCCCGCACAAGGCCCTCAGGAGGTGCTGGTGTTCTAACTCCGGGGCGGTTATTGTGCTTTTATGGTCGAGTCGGCTGTGTACAGGCAGATAACTTTTTCGTGCGATTTTTTCCTCCTATACGTTTATTGAGTATGTCATCTCAAAAATGAATCTGGAAGTGTTAGACATACTTGCCAACGGTGAGGCAATATTAGTTCCGTTGGAAGATAAAAGATGAATGAAGCATCGGTATTCAAATATGAATTATGAAAGTACTGTTATGCATATCAAAAAAACAATAATAGTCTGCATGGTTCTCATGCTTTTTTCTGCCTGTGGATCGTTAGAAACAGATACTTCTGTAACCAGCGACAGGCTTTCTGACATATCAGCATCCCATTCAGATGTGCCAGAAACCAATACAAAGGAAGTTCTTGATCAAATTGTGGAAGCAAACACGATGTTTTGGCCAGAAGCAGAAATAAATCAAGAAACATATAAAAATGAGGGCTTTCTTGTTGTCAAACGAGCTGACAAGGAATGGATGAATGCAGAATATCATTGCTTTGAGGACGATACCTGCAAGGGGACAGTTTATCTGAAAAATATTTGGTTTCAGAATCCCAAACCTCATTTTGAAGAATACAATGGACATGTCTGGTTAATTCTCGATGAATTGCAAACAAAAGGAAGCGGGATGTGGTTGTATGAGCAAGCATGGTATGATCTGTCAGGAGTATATGTGACGGAACAATTTCGTTATGAGACTGTCGCAAATATGTCCTTTATACCGTTTGAAGGCATTGTATGCGTTTATACAACACAAGACATCAAAAACATCACCAAAGAAAAGGATACGATTCAGTATAACATTGAAAGTGAACGAAGAAGTATCGACACACTGGAAAAATGGTGATGCTTATGATGCACTAACGCTTTTCACTATTCAAGATGATATAGTTTATACGGCATCTATGGAAACGCTTCAAAGAGAACAAGAACCGCTTCGTTTTGAAGTGGCTAAAAGAGGCTTTTCAAGCAGAGCAGCAGTATCGGGGTGCCCTTTCCGCACGACGATGGATCAATTTGGTATATAAAATGTGGGATGCCCCTGATGTGTTATCTATGTATCATGATCAAATTTTAGATATGGCTCACGGGGATGATAAAGTGAAGAAAGAGTGGCTCTGGTGGTATATTGAAGAAATGAAGACTAGCTCTTGCTTCTTAATTCGCCTTTTACACCAAAGCCTGATCAATCTCCGCAAACGCATCATTAAAATCCCCGCGGTCGGGCTTGTCCGTACTGCTCCACTGGTTCAGGCCCAGGCTGGTTTTGCCGCCGGCCTCCATTGCCTGCAGGGTGCTGATCAGCGCGTCCAGGTCCCCGCCCTCCTGCTTACACTGCTGTGCCAGCGCGACCAATTGCTCGTTGTTATACATATCCGATTCCCCTTTCAAAAAATAGAACAGCGCAGCCTTTGTGGTGGCTGCGCTGTTTGCATGCGGACGCTGTTCGTCCGTACTTCTATTATAGATGCAAATTTTATTGTTGTCAAGTCCTTATTTAGCCATTATCATTTGCATTGTTCGCCCGATTTCCAATTTTCAGTTGAATAATCTGCTGCTTGCAGGTATAATGAAATTCATGAAAGGGCTGATTACAGCAAGGGGAGAAAATAACCGGATAACAAAAATGCTTCTTTGCCGTACGCGATTGCGCAATCACACAACAGGAGGGGTAAGCAATGCAGCTGTTAAAAGACCGGATCAAAAAAGAGGGCAAGGTGCTGCCGGGTCAGATCATCAAGGTGGACGGCTTTTTGAACCACAGGGTGGACATCCGCCTGATGCGTGCAATCGCCCGTGAATTTGGGGAGCTGTTCGACACCGAAGGCGTAACCGCGGTGCTCACGGTGGAGGCCTCGGGCATTGCGCTGGGCGCCATCTGCGCCGAAGAGCTGGACGTGCCGCTGGTCTTCGCCAAAAAATCCAAATCCGATAACATCGAGGGCGGGCTCTACTCCTGCGACATCTTCTCCTACACGTACAAGAAGAAAGTCACGCTGCTTGTCTCGCGGGAGTGGCTGGGCCCACAGGACAAGGTGCTGATTGTGGACGACTTCCTGGCCAATGGCGAGGCGCTGCAGGGCCTGATCGACATTGTGGACCAAGCCGGGGCACAGCTGATCGGCGTTGGCATCGCGGTGGAAAAGGGCTTTCAGTCCGGCGGCGAGCGCCTGCGGGAGGCAGGCCTGCCCATCCGCTCGCTGGCCATCATCGACAGCGCCGACGAAAACGGAATTGTATTGCGGGAGGAGTAACCGCGCTCACCGGCGCTTGACGCGCCGGTCGTCAGCCCCTAGTACTCCCCCACGACTGAAAATAGCAGCCGGGGGACCGGTCATGTCGGCCCCCCGGCTGCTCCCTTGTGCTTTCGCCCCGGCCCCCTCACTGCCCCGGCTCGGCAACAAAGTACGCAAGATTGGTGTACCGCAGCACCTTGCGGTGGTTGGCCACCATGCGCTGCACTGTCTCAGGCTGGCCCAGCAGGATCAGCAGCTTCTTGGCCCGGGTAACGCCGGTGTAGAGCAGGTTGCGGTAGTAGAGCTTCGCATGGTAGCTCATCAGCGGCATGATCACGGCCTCGAACTCGCTGCCCTGGCTCTTGTGCACCGTAATGGCGTAGGCGTGCTCAATCTCGGCCGCCATGTTGAATGTGTACTGGACGATGCGATCGTCGAACCGGATCAGAATGGTCTGGCTGGGCCGGTCGATCATCTCGATCACGCCGATATCCCCGTTGAACACGCCGGCGCCGGCCTCTCCGTCGTCCCGCTTCCAAGGGATGTCGTAGTTGTTTTTGATCTGCATGACCTTGTCTTTTTCCCGCAGCACCACATTGCCGAGTCTCAGCTCGGCCCGCTGGGGATCGGCCGGGTTCAGCGCCCGCTGCAACGCCCGGTTCAGCTCCACGGTGCCCAGGGCCCCGATGCGGCTGGGCGCCACCACCTGGATGTCCCACATGGGGGAAAAGCCGTAGGCCGCGGGCAGCCTGCGATCCACCAGGTCCACCACGGTGCTGGCCGTGACCTCGTAGGAGGACTGGCGCATAAAGAAAAAGTCGCTGTCCCGCGCGCTCAGGTCGGGGTTTTCGCCCCGCACGATCTGGTGGGCGTTTTCCACGATGCGGCTCTGCCGCGCCTGCCGGAAAATCTCACCCAGCTGCACGGTGGGCACCGTGTCGCTGGCGATCAAATCCCGCAGGATGTTGCCCGGCCCCACTGATGGCAGCTGGTCCGGGTCCCCCACCAAAATCAGCCGGCAGCTAAGCCGCAGGGCTTTCATCAGCGAGTGCAGCAGCCGTGTGTCCACCATCGACACCTCGTCCAAAATCACGGCGGTGGCCCGCAGCGGATTTTTTTCGTCCCGCTTGAACCTGTGGCGGTCCCCCCGGTTGCGGAAGTCCACCTCCAGCAGCCGGTGGATGGTTTTGGCGTCCCGGCCGGTCACCTCGCTCATGCGCTTGGCTGCCCGGCCGGTGGGGGCGGCCAGCACCACCTTTTCGCCGCTCTCCTCCAGCAGTGCCAGCACCGCGTTCAGCGTGGTGGTCTTGCCGGTGCCGGGGCCGCCGGTCAGGATGAACACCTGGTTTTGCAGCGCCATTGAAATGGCGCTGCGCTGCTTGTCCGCGTAGTGGATGCCCAGCCGCTGCTCCAGCGCGTTGATTTGGGTATCATAGCCTTTTTTTTCGGGGCAGGTATTCGCCAGCATCAGGTGAACACGGCCCGCTATGTAGGTCTCGGCCTCGTACAGGGCGGGCAGGTAGATATAGCGCTGACCGTGCACCGTGTCCGAGACGAAGCCCCCCTCCTCAATACCGGCCTGCAGCGCGTCCTCCAGCGCGGGGTCCTCGCAGCCCAGCAGCGCCATGGCGGTGGCCAGCAGCTTGTCCTGCGGCAGGCAGGTGTGGCCGTTGCGCAGATTGTGGCTCAGCACGTGGGCCACCCCCGCCTGGAGCCTGCGCGGGTCCGCCGGGTCCAGACCTAGCTGCAGCGCGATGGCGTCGGCCTGCTCGAAAGGGATCTCCACGGCCTCGCAGCAGAGCTGGTAGGGGTTCTGGGCTATGACCTCGGTGGCCAGCAACCCCCACTGCTTCCACACCCGGATGGCGGCCGCGGCGTCGATTTGGAATTTGGAAAGGTACAGCATCACCGAGCGCACGCCGAAGATGTGCCGGTACTGCTCGCAGATTTCAGACGCCTTTTTCTGCGAGACGCCGCGCACCTGGCTCAACCGCTCCGGCTCCTTTTCGATGACCTCCAGCGTGTCGTCGCCGAACATGTCCACAATGGCGGCGGCGGTTTTGGGGCCCAGGCCCTTGATCACGCCCGACGACAAATACCGCCGGATAGCCGCGGCGGTGGCGGGCAGCTTGCGCTCGTAGATTTCGGCCTTGAACTGCTGGCCGTGGGTGGGATGGGAGTTGTAGCGCCCGGTCAGGATGACCTCCTCCCCCACCGTAAGGCCGGGGAGCTCGCCCACCACCGTGACGAGCTCCCCCTCGGCGTTCAGCAAAAAGACAGTGAAGCCGGTTTCCTCGCTCTGGAAGGTCACGCTTTCCACCGTGCCCTGCAACACCAACATCCGCTCTTCCACCGATTGCCCCCCTGTCTAGTATAAAATCTGTTCTGGAACCCGCCTATTATACGACCTCCTGCTCCTCCCGCGCCGCTTCGGCGCCCTGGATCATGCGCGCCAGCTCCCCCGGCGTGCAGACCAGAACGCCCAGGGCGCCCTCGGTCATGCGCCGGCAGATTGCCAGGCCCTCCTCATCCAGGCCGTTGTCCACCAGAATCAGCGCGTCGTCCGCGCCGCACCAGCCCCTGCGGTTCAGGCAGTAGCGCAGCTGGCTTTCCAGAACAGTGTTATCGCGGGACAGTGAGCAGACACAGTACCCCCGCGCGGGCTGTCCCGGGCGGATCAGCAGGCGCCACAGCCACCCGCCCGCCTGTACAAGCCCGATGGCGGCCAGCAGGCAGAATGGAATCCATACGACGGCATTCATAAAAACCCTCCCGTTTCGGATAATTTCTCTCTTTCCATAATATGCCGCACATGGAATTTGGTGAGAAACCGGAACAGGGCGGGAAAAGGTTGTATTTCCATCCCATTTGCTGTACAATGAATAAGCGCGGTGTTATGCGAATGTTTTGGCGGTTTCGCCGGTCAGGTAACGCGCCGCGATACCGGTTCGCTCCAGCACCTTGACCATCGCCAGCCCCAGCACCAAACAGGCCACCGCCTGGCCGGCGCCCACATAGGCGGCGTTCATGGCAAACACCTGCTGCCGGAAGCCGCCGGTTTCCAGCACGGTGAGCTCCAGGCCGATGATCACGGCGTTGAACAAAACGGGTGGCAACGCGGACAACAGCGGCACCCCCCCAAAGCGCACGCGCCGCAGCAGATAGGTGCAAATGGCGGCTATCAGCGTGGCGGCGGTGCCGAACAGCACATCGGCAAAGCCCAGAATATTCGCGCCGGTAATAAAGCCCACAAGGTTGGACAGCGCGCAGCCCAGCGTAACCCCCCAGATAAAGATGGGCGAAAACAGCGGCAGCAGCGTAAGCGCCTCGGCGCAGCGCACCTGCACCGGCCCATAGCTCAGCGGCGCGGTGGCAAGACACAGTGCCGCGTACAGCGCGGCGGTCATGGCGCAAAGCGCCAGGCTCCTCGGGGTGAATTTTGACATGGTGATCCCTCCGTATTTTTCTTTAGAGACTTCTTCCGCTTTATATTCAGCGAGTCTCAAGTCAGGATGTTGCGACTGACTGCCGGAGCTTTTCATTGATTTGCCTCGGCCTATCCAGTATACCCCGACCGGCATATTTTTTCAATATGGTTTTTAATTTTCCCGACAAGATCGAAAAGGTGGTTTCTACATATGACCAGTGTTTATTTGATCCGGCACGCCGAAGCCCAAGGCAATCTGCACCAGCGCTTTCAGGGCCACACCGACACAGCCCTGACCCGGCACGGCTACGAGCAGGCGCGTCAGCTGGCTCTGCGCATGCGCGCGATCCCCCTTGCGGCGGTGTACGCCAGTCCCCTTATGCGCGCCAGAGAGACCGCGGCGGCCGTGGCAAAAACCCACGGCTTACCCGTACAGCCGCGGCCCGGCCTAATTGAAATCAACGGCGGCGAGATGGAAAACCTGCCTTTCAAGGAGCTGGGCGAGCGCTACCCCGAAGAAAACCGCCTGCTGCTGGAGGAACCCCACAAATTCAGCGGTGTAAACGGCGAGCCGATGACAGCGGTGCTGGCGCGCATGCGGGAGGAGGTGCACGCGCTTGTCCGCGAAAACAAAGGCCGCACCATCGCCTGTGTGTCCCACGGGGCCGCGATTCGCGCTTTTCACACCTATGTGAGCGGCATCGGGCTGGAAAAGATGAACGAGCTGCCCTGGTGTGCAAACACCGCTGTGAGCTTTATCACTTTCGACGACCACTTGAAGCCCATGCTGCACTACATGTCCGACGACAGCCACCTGCGCGCTGAGATCCTGTCGGCCCACAGCCACCTGCAAAAGGAGGCGCTGCCGTGATCTTTCTGTCGGTGGACCTGGGCGACGCCCGCACGGGGCTTGCCTGCTGCGACAAAACCGAGCTGCTGGCCTCGCCCTCCGGCGTGATCCACGAAACCGATTTTGAAAGCCTGCTTCAAAAGGTCGCGGCGGCGGCAAAGGAGCGCGGCGCGCAGCGGATCGTGGTGGGATACCCCAAGAACATGAACAACACCGTGGGCGAGCGGGCGGAAAAATGCGCGCTGTTCGCCCAGCGGCTCGAAGCGCTTACGGAAATCCCGGTGGTGCTTTGGGACGAGCGGGGCACCACTGTTGCGGCCCACGCCTATTTAAACGCAACCAACACGCGCGGAAAGAAGCGAAAAGCGGTGGTGGACGCCGTGGCCGCCACCATTATTTTGGAAAACTATATAGCGCACCGCAAATTAAATGGTTAATTTTGCTAAATTGACGAAATCTTCCTGTCCCGCCGTTGAAATTTGCCGGAAAAACACATATAATAAAGTGTAGTTATTGCAAATGGAATAGCAATCCGAAAAATATCTTTTATTTTCCGCAAAGCCCGCCGGATAGGATGTGAAAAAGCTTGGCATCTTTGGATATTGGCATCGATTTGGGCACCTCGGTAATCATCGCAACCAACTCCGCCCACACGATGGTTCTGCGCGAGCCCTCGGTGGCCGCCATAGACACCCGCAACGGCAAGGTACTGGCTATCGGTCAGGAGGTCTATAAAATGATCGGCCGCACGCCGCCCCATATCCGGGTGGTGCGGCCCCTGGCGGACGGCGTCATCTCGGACTTCGACCTGACCGGGGTGATTATACGGTATCTGCTTAGAAAAATCTGCACAAACGCCCTGGTCAAGCCCCGTGTAACCATCTGTGTGCCCAGCGGCATCACCAATGTAGAGTCCCAGGCGGTGGTGGATTCTGCCATCCAGGCGGGGGCGCGCAAGGTGTATTTGATTGAGGAGCCGGTGGCGGCGGCCATCGGCGCGGGTGTGGATCTTTCGCGCCCCAACGGCAACCTGATCGTGGAAATCGGCGGCGGCACCAGCGATATTGCCGTGCTGTCCCTAAACGGCATCGTGTGCAAAACCTCTTTGAAGGTGGCGGGCATGGCCTTTGACAAGGCGCTGATCAAGCACATGCGCACCCGCCACAGCCTGCTGATCGGCGAACGCACCGCTGAACGGGTAAAGATCGAGATCGGCACGGTGGACGAGGGCGGCATCGATGAAGCCACCGACGTAAAGGGGCGGGATTTGATCACCGGGCTGCCCAAAAGCATTCGCCTGCGCCGCAGCGAAACGCTGCCCGTGTTCTCCGACGCGGCGGATCAGATCGTGCGCGCGGTACAGAGCGTGCTGGAAAAAACACCCCCGGAGCTGGTGGGCGACATCCGCGAAAACGGCGTGATTCTCACAGGCGGCGGCGCTCTGCTGAACGGCCTGAACACGCTTTTGGAAAGGAAGCTCCGCGTGCGTGTCTACATCGCCGAAAACCCGCTGGAGTGCGTCGCCATTGGAACGGCAAACAGCTTTGATTACTTGGGCAAGCTGTTCGACGGCTTTGTGTCGCCCGCCGGGGTGTGCATGTAGAAATGATTTCCAGTATTTTTTCCAGGCTGTATATTCCGCGCCGAGACCGGCGCTTTTTTATTTGCAAAATCCTGCTTCTTCCAGCGCTGCAAAAACTAGCCAGTCGCGCCAGTCATTCGCGGTGATAAACAGCGCCGGCAAGGACAAACTATTTTTGCAGTGGAATACGGCGCTTTCAAAATTAACCGCGCGATACAGCCGGTGTGTTTTGAAGCCGCGCCGCCGCTGCAATTTAACGAGGGAGGATTCCATGCAATGGCGAACTTAACCGCGAAAGAGCTGACGGCGATCGAGGATCAGCTTGGCATAGAGGCAAACCTGATCAAGAAGTTCAAAATGTACTCGCAGACCAGCCAAGATCAGCAGCTTAAGACCAAGTGCGAGGAAATAGCCAGCAAGCACCAGAACCACTTCAACACCCTGATGGGTCATTTGAGTTAGGAGGGCAATAAAGATGGATATGAATACTATGAACAAGCCAGCTTTCGGCGACCAGGACATTCTGACAGACATGCTCTCCACCCAGAAGTTTGTGACTGATGGCTATAACACCTATTCCAATGAGTGTGCCACCCAGGCGCTCAGAACCGACTTCATGAATATTCTGAAGGAAGAGCACTGCATCCAAAGCGATGTGTTCAGCGAAATGCAGAAGCGCGGCTGGTATCCCACCGAGGCAGCCGACCAAAACAAGGTGAATCAGGCGAAGCAGAAGTACCAGGGCATGAGCCTGTAGCACGCTGTCCGATTCTAAGCCACACAAAAAAAGCTGTGCCCACTACTTCCGGGCACAGCTTCCTTTATTTTTCTTCGGACAGCCACGCTGTCCGCTTGGGACTGTACAATCAGGATATTTTGAAAGATGTCTCACCGTTCGGCGAGATTAAATCACATCCCTTTATGTGGACGGTTGCGCCGCCCTACTATCTGTACTAAAATAGGAGCCCCGAAGACTTCTGCCACAGCTTCCCCGCAAGACTTCTGCCGGTAAAGCCATGCCGCGATTTCCCTGCACAGCGCGGACGCTGCCGGGAAATCCTCCGCTTTATTGCGCAGGATATCTGTTTTTGCGGGCCTCACGCCGCGCGGGCCTGGTTATATCAGCGTTTTTGCGTTCGCCTTGTTTTGTGGTATTTTCCTGGTTTTGTCTGTCGCCGGCCTGTGTCCAACCCCCTCCACTAGATGTACCGGTCCGGGTTTTCCGCTACGGCCTTTGATCCTACGCCGGGAAAACAAAGCTGCACGCCAATCAAACGCTCTGCCCGCCGCGAACAAATCCCGCGAAATAGCCTGTGCTATTCCTTGACTCGCTCTCTTAACCGATATTTTTGATACAGTAATAAATCCGGTTTTTTTGCTTTTGTTCCTTTTGTTGGAAAAAACCAAATTTATAGCTTCGTCATTGCCCCTGCATGCCTGCATGTGGCATACCGCCACTCAGTTTCAGAGTTCCTTTCCTAACGGTTTCGCAGAAAGCGTACACTGCACTAACAATCCTGACAGTTACAGGGAAAGGGCTGACGTTGCGCCCCTTGTACAAGCCCCTGGGGGTCCTCTTCAGTGTACATTGGAAACACCGCCTCTCTTTTCACTCGGTTTGTTGCCTTACGAGCCAGGGACGTTGGATCCCTGTCTCTGCTTTTATTATATCATGTTTTTCCAAAAAGTCAACATAAAAAATAAATAATGTATAGTAATTATGGAGATGATTACAGAAACGGAAATTTCTGCTGAAGACGCAATATCCATTGACTTATGGGGTAAATTAATATAAAATAAGCTTAAGAAGCCGGTGTTCCGGCAGTACAACAGATACAGGAGGCGCCTATGCCTGAGGATTTTGACAAGGATGTAAAAACGGAAGTGGAGTTGGAAGAGGATGATTTTTCGCCCGAGCTGCTGACCCTGGTGGACGAGGACGGCGAGGAGCACCAGTTTCAAATGGTGGATTCCGCCGAATTCGAAGGCGGCGAATATATGGCCCTGATCCCGGTGTTCGAAGACCCGCAGGAGCTTTTGGATGACAGCGGCGAGCTTGTGATCCTCAAGCTGGGCGAGGACAACGACGAGCAGTTCCTTGAGGCCATTGAGGATGAGGACGAATTTAAGCGCGTGGGCGATTTCTTTGTGAAGCGCCTGGAGGATGTCTACGATTTCGAGGATTAGCATTTTGATGCACAATTGCATATTGTGAACATGGCCCCCTGCTGTGTTCGCGTACATGTCGCTTTCATATAATCCAACACATTATATTCGGGAGCCCCACTCCGCGGAAAGATTGCAGACCTCCCGGCTTCGGCCGGACGAAGGGAGCATGAACGACGAGGGAGGGCACCCACCTGTCTGTGAGACGGGTTTTATCCGGTGACATACGGCGCGGCGGGGTGGTCATTTTTTTATGGCTGAAAAAAGGAATTATAGCAAACAGTATGGGGATTTTTAAAGGGGTTGTCGCGGACCCTTTAAAAATCCCCATTTTCTGTAACAGAGCGAGCAAGCCCGGGCTTGCTCGCTTTACCACAGCGCCGGGCTGATTGACGCAAAGGGACGAGTTTGACTTTGCTTGCAGCGAGTGGTATACTTTTAAGTTGAGTATGCGAGGGCTTGTCCCCATGGTTTCCTGGGTGCAGGCCCCGCGAAAACGAATACGATTCTCG
>Ga0153953_1000886_pt1 | contig 10909 bp, 12 predicted proteins | sample TSNJ037MetaG_FD_104718 | JGI IMG/M metagenome (GOLD analysis project Ga0153953, IMG submission 104718) | Attine ant fungus gardens microbial communities from New Jersey, USA - TSNJ037 MetaG | ecosystem: Host-associated > Fungi > Mycelium > Unclassified | place: USA: New Jersey, Wharton State...
CAGGTTTATTCTGGCGTTTTTGATGGTGGCCGCCGCCCTGGGACTTTGGATCATGTGGGAGATGATCGCGATGCTGCGCTCAATTCCCCAGGACCCCTTTGTGGAGCGGAACGTCAAGTCGCTGCGCCGCATCGGTGTGGTGCTGATCGGCCTGTCGGCGCTGTTCTTCCTCAAATGCCTGTACTATGTCACCTTTTTGACCATGGCCTGCGGGTTTCTGTTTGTTGTGTGCGGGCTGTTCGCCTTTACCTTGTGCAATCTGTTTAAGCAAGCGGTCGCTTTCAAACAGGAAAACGACCTGACCATATAGGCCGGAAAGGGGACGTGTTATGATTGTGATTAATCTGGATGTGATGATGGCAAGGCGCAAGATTGGTCTTGCGGAGCTTGCGGGGCGCATCGATCTGACCCAGGCCAACCTGTCGATCCTCAAGAACGGAAAAGGAAAGGCGATCCGCTTTTCCACGCTGAACCGGCTGTGCAGGGAGCTGGACTGCCAGCCGGGCGATATCCTTGCATTCGCGGAAGGAGAAGATGACAATGACAACGACCAATAACCCGCCCGCCAACGGAAGCGACCCGCTTCCCGACAGCCTGCCGGCCCCTGTTCAGAAGGCGGCGAAGCCGCTCCCCCGGGAATTCTCAGGCAGGGAACGCCTGCTGGTGCTTGTGGCGCTGCTCATCGCTGTCCTCAGCGACCGGCTGCTCTTCACCTCCTTAATGGAGGGCGCGCTCCACCTGCCCTTTTTCTCAGGCATTTTCTGGCTGGTGTTTCTGGCGGTCTTCTATGCCTTTTTCTGGGAGCGGCTGCGGCACAGCGTCATACTGTGGGTCGTGGCGGGCTTCACCGCCGCGCTGTGTATCTGGAATCTACTGTTCGATTACCGCAGCGCATACGGCGGTGTCACCATGCTGGTGATTCCGGCCGTGATCATGGCCCACTGCGTGTTCTTCGGCGGCAGCTGCCAGGTCAAGGACGTGTTCGCCATCGAATCGCCTGGATCTCCGGCTGGTTTTTAAAGCCTTTCAGCGCCATTTCCATGCTGTTCGGCGCTGGGGGCTCCATGGTGTCCGGCGAGAAGAAGAGCACCGCCGCAAAAGCCGCCATGGGCGTCTTCTTGGCGCTGGTCCTGGTGCTGCTGCCCTTGCTGACAGGCGCCGACATGGTGTTCGCCTACTACCTGGAGCGCGTGTTCGCCAGCTTCGATATCGGCGCTTTCCTGTGGCATTTGATTGGCGTGGCCGCGTTCACGATGTTCTTTTATTCCTACCTGTGGAACATGGGTTACGGCGCGCCGAAAAAGGCCGCAGCGGGCATCGGCCTGAAAATCGACACCGTAATTTCCTGCATTGCGCTGGTGGCGGTGTGCCTGCTGTACGCGCTGTTCTGCACGGTCCAGTTCACCTACCTGTTCGCGGGGGCGGGCCTGCCCGATGGCATGACCTACTCCGACTACGCCAGGGAGGGCTTTGCGCAGATCATCGCCCTTTGCGCCATCAACCTGCTGATCTTCGGCGCGTTCCTGCACTTCAGCAGTGCGGGCAAGGCGGTGCGCTGCCTGCTGGCGGGGCTGCTGGCTCTCACCGGCGTGATGCTGGCCTCCGGCTTTCTGCGCCTCAAGCTGTACATCGACGCCTACGGCCTGACCTGGCTGCGGCTGCTTTCGGCCTGGTTTATCCTGTACCTGGCCGTGGTCCTGGCACTGTGCGCCGTGCGCATGGTCAAGGCGCGACTGCCGCTGGTCGCAGTCAGCGCCGTGGTCCTGCTGGGCTGGTACACCGCCCTGGGCTACGTCAATCCGGACGCCCTGGTGATCAGGCACAATCTGCGGGAAAGCGCCTACACCGAGGCTTGGCTGCAGGAAAACCTCTATTACGTGGCTCACAGCCTCTCGGACGACGCCGTGCTGGAGCTGTTGGACGCGGGGCTGAACTCCGAGACAGTCTGCTTGGTGGTAGCGGAGCAGTCCGGGCACGAGAGCGGCCTGAGCCTGTCCAGCTACCGCCTGGGGCAGCGGAGCAAGGCCCTGCTGGAGGCGGAGAGCCCAGCCTCCTAGCCGCCCGGCACACAGCATATTCGCCAGCGCCTTATAAAAGACCTGTTCTGAAACTCCTGCGCAGTGGCTGGGCGGTGGGTTTCAGAACAGGTCTAAAGAATGTAGGAGGTAGGCATTGAATTATAACAAAAAGCTGCTTGTGTGGGGCGCTCTCGGCGCTGGGGCGGCGGGGCTTTACCTGCTGGGCGGCGTCAGCGACGAGCTGAGCGTCTCCTACCAGACGCTGATTACCGAAAAGCTCGCCGGGCCGGTGCGCATCGCACTGGTCACCGACCTGCACAGCGTGATCCACGGCGGGGACCAGCGCCCGCTGATTGAGCTGATCGCCGCCCACAGGCCGGACCTGATCCTGTTGGGAGGCGATATCGTGGACGACATCCTCCCGCCCCGGGGCAGCAGACTGCTGCTGGAGGGGCTTTGGGACACGGCGCCCATGTACTATGTAACCGGCAATCACGAGTTCCGCTCCCGCCGCATTGGCGCGATCCGCGCCTTTCTGCGCCGCCGCGGCGTGGTGATCCTGTCGGACGAATACCGGGTGGTGCGCGCCGCCGGCCAACAGCTGCTGCTGGCCGGCGTGGAGGACGCTCACAAGCGCCTGTATGAGGATCCCCTGTACAGCCAGCGGCGAAGCATGGAGCGGGCTTTCGGCGGCCTGACCCGGCAGGGGCTCTACAAGCTTCTGCTGGCCCATAGGCCCGAGCACATCCACCTGTACCGCCGCTATCCCTTTGACTTGGTGCTCTGCGGCCACGCCCACGGAGGACAGGTGCGGATCCCGCGCCTGCTGGAAAACGGCCTGTACGCCTCGTGGCAGGTGTTCCCCCGCTACACCTCGGGGCGCTATGACCTGGAGGGCACTACCCTGGTGGTCAGCCGGGGGCTGGCGGTGTACCCGCTTCGGCCCCGGGTGTACAACCGGCCGGAGGTGGTGATCGTCACGCTGGCGCCGCCCGGGGCTCAGGCGGACTGAACACAAGGTTTGCAAAGCATCCGGATGATTTGTTCAAACGCAATAATCAGTGGTATTGCTTTTTCAGGTACAGCCATTTGATCAGCTTCTGCACGCCGATCACACTCAGCAGTGCGGCCAGCAGGAACAGCGCTATCTTCAAAAACATCCTCACCACGCCATCATGCCTTTCTAGTATGGGACAACCTGAAAGTCACCCATATTGTCTTTGGTATAGGGGTTCGCCGCAAAGTCCGCCGGAAAGCAGGAGCCAGAGTGGACAAAGGGCTGCTGAGTGCAGAGCTTGTAGAAATTTCCGGGAAAGCTGTCGCCTGTTTCCAGCGCCAGCGGGCCACCCATGGCGCGCAGCGCCTCCAGCGGCACTGTCAGGGTGCTGCCCCAGTAGACCCCCTGCAGGTCCTCGCCGCCGAAAGGCGCCGCCGTGTAGCTTTCGCTTTCCAGCTGGACCGGCTCCTCGCCCTCCTCGCCCGCCCGAAGCAGCGCAACGCGAATATGCCCGCGGGAATAGACATCCATACAGACAGCCCGCTCCGGGTCCTGCTTGTACAGGTACAGCACGCAGCGCAGGCTGCTGTCCTCGGACGGCGAGACCTCAAACGCCCACATGCGCAGCGTAAGCGCGCTTTCCCCCACGCACAGGATGCACTGGGCGTAGGGCTTGTAATCCCGCTTTTCAAGCGGATACCGGGTCACCTTTGCAATGGGCAGCGAATCGAACTGGGGCGGCCCGCTGATTTTGCTCACCTTGAATGGCATGTGTAAACCTCCTGTACTGTGCGCCTGGCCGGACCGGATCAGCGCACGATGGCGCCGTAGCCCTTTGCCAGCGCTTTCATGGTCATGGGGGGCACGTCGGAGCGGGAGTCCACCAGCGCCCTGCCCCGGTAGTAGAGCAGCGCCATTTCCAGCGCTTCCTCGCTCTCGGCCAGCAGGATCACCGCCTTGCCCGCCATGTGGGCGTTCTGGCCCAGCCGGTACGCGTCGTCGATGGACCTTACATGGAACAGCAGCGCGTCCGTGTTCTGGTCCTCGTCGGCCAGGATCGCCTCGGACATGTCCAGCCCGCAGCCAATCTCCTCCGAGGCGGTGAAGTCCTCCTCCAGATAGTAGACCTGGGTTTCGTCGGTCAGCAGCAGCGGGGTGTCCTCGGGGCGCTCGGGCAGTGAAAACGCGGCGTAGTCAAAGCTGTCCAGCAGTCTCCGCAGCACCTTGGTGTGCTCGGGCCCGATTCCCTCGCCGGTGAACAGGACGCGTGCTCCGGCGGCCAGCAGCTCAAAGCAGTCCCGGTGCAGCTCCTCCGCGGTGCGGCCGTCCAGCGGCACCCCGGCCATCAGCGGCACACGGGCGTGGGGGGCGAGCCGCGCCAGAATCCGCGCCAGCGCCTCGGGATCGGGGTGGTACACGCCGAATGCGCACACCCCCAACTCCTGCAAACAGAGCAAGGCGGCCAGCGGGTCCATGTCGGCGGAAGCGGAGGCCTGCGCCCCCTCCAGCCGTACGCTTACAAACACCGGGCGCTCGGCCTGCCGCGCGCCCAGCACGACCGCCCGGGCATCGCCCAGCGTGCGCATATCCCGCAGCAGCAGGTAATCGGCGCCGGCCAAGGCCAGCTCGATGGCCTGCTCGGCGTAGGTGTCGATCAGGTCGGTGTAGGGCATGGGCCCAAAGGGCTCATGCAGGTGCCCCGTGCTCACAATCGTACCCGCCACCGGCCTGTTTCCACCGGCGCGGCCGGTCAGTGTCACCAGGGCGGCGTTGAGCTTCCACACCTGCTCCAGAGCCAACAGCGTGTTCATGCCCCCGGTGGGGGTAAGCAGCATATCGGCGCCCGCGGCGGCATGGGCGTCGGCCAGTGCCAGCGCCTCGTCCCTGTGGTCGAGAATCCACTGCTGCACGCAGTCGTCCTGGCCCACCTTGTCCGCATAGGCATGGGAGATGTCGCCGTCTAGCAGAAGGGGCAGTTTCAGTTCCATTTTCGTCCTCCCGTTCATCCGGTTGGTCAACGTGATGTGCCTACATGCTTTCGGGCGCGGTCACCTTGAGCAGCGCCAGCACGTTTGCGATTGTGGTTCTGGCGCACAGGCACAAGCTCAGCCGCGCCTGCTGCAAGCTCTCCCGCTCGCCTCTCACGCGGCACTCGTGGTAGAATTTATGAAACAGGGTGGCCAGCTCGATGACATAGTGGGTCAGCGCGGCCGGGTCGTTGCGGGTGGCGGCGCTCACGATCTCGCCGGGCAGCCGGGAAAGGTGGCGGATCAGCGCGGTTTCCTCGGGGGCGCTCAGCAATAACAGCTCCTCGGGGGTGCAGGTCCGGGGCTTCACCCCGTCCTCCTCCCGCAGCACCCGGATAATACTACAGATGCGCGCGTGGGCGTATTTGACATAATACACCGGGTTTTCCGACTGGGTCTTGACCGCTAGGGACAAGTCGAAGTCCATGGCCGAGCCCGGCGCGTTCATGTTGAAGAAGAAGCGGGCCGCGTCGATGGGCACTTCCTCCAGCAGATCGGTCAGCGTGATGGATTTTCCGCTGCGCTTGCTCATGCGGTAGGGCTCGCCGTCCTTCATGAGCCGCACCAGCTGCATCAGCACAATGTCCAGCCGGGAGCCGTCCAGCCCCAGCGCATCCATGGCGCCCTTGAGCCGGGCCACGTGGCCGTGGTGATCGGCGCCCCACACGTCGATCGCTTTCTGGATGCCCCGCTGCTCAAACTTATTGTAGTGGTAGGCGATATCGGCGGCAAAGTAGGTGGCGTTTCCGTTCTGGCGCACCAGCACCTCGTCCTTTTCCCCGCCGAACTCGGTGGCCTTGTACCACACGGCGCCGTCTTTTTCATAGGTCAGGCCCCGCTCGTCCAGCATGCCGATCACCTTTTGCACGGTGCCGTCCCCGTGCAGGGCGCTTTCGCGGAACCACCTGTCGTATACAATGCGGTAGGTCCGCAGGTCCTCCTCAAGCCCCGCGATGTTCCGGGGCAGGGCGTAGTCGATCAGCGCCTGCCTGCGCTGGTCCTGGGAGGCCTCCAGCAGCTTGTCCCCATTCAGATCGGCGTACTCCCTGGCCCGCCGGGTGATGTCCCCGCCCTGGTAGCCGTCCTCGGGAAAGGGCACGGCCTGCTCACCCTTGTAAAGCTGCAAATAGCGCGCTTCCAGCGAGATACCGAACTTCTCGATCTGGTTGCCCGCGTCGTTGATGTAAAACTCCCGGGTCACCCGGTAGCCCGCGGCGTCCAGCGCCGCCGCCAGCACGTCGCCGATGGCGCCGCCCCGGGCGTTGCCCATGTGCATGGGCCCGGTGGGGTTTGCGGACACGAACTCCACCATCACGCTTTCACCGCCGCCATGGTCGGTCCTGCCGTAATCCCCGCCCATGCGTTCAATGCAGCGCAGCACCGCCGGGAACCACTCGGGCTTTAGAAAGAAATTGAGAAAGCCCGGCCCCGCGGTCTCGGCCCGGGCAAACCAGCTGCCGGAAAAATCCAGGTGCTCCAGCACTGCCCCGGCAACCTTGCGGGGCGGCAGCCGGTATACCTTTGCCCCCACCATGGCCACGTTGGCCGCGAAATCCCCATGGGTTGCATCGCCCGGAATTTCAATCACAAAGGGCGGCAGCTCCGCCTGGGGCAGCGCGCCCGCCTGGGTGGCCGCGGCCACAGACCGCTCCACCATCGCCCGCGCCTGCTCCTTTGCCTCCAATACCAAATCCTTGGATGTCACTGTTTATCTGCTCCTTTTTCTCGTTTACACCGGCAGATCGCTTTGGCCCTCGGCCTGAAAGCGGGCCGGGGCCTCGCCGTTCTCCTCGCTTTTGCCGCGCTTCCCCCTTGGAAGGGGGCCGTTCCGGCCTTTCTCCTGCTCCTTGATGTGAATATACATCTCATTCTCGCTGGCAAGCTGGGAGTTGATATCCAGCGAGTACTTCACCTCCAGGTTGCCGCCGCTGTCGGTCAGGCTGGACTTGATGCGGCTGCCCAGCACCCCCACCATCATGTCGCCGAAGCCCATGTCGTAGTGGCACTGGTGGCGCACGCCCCGCTCCACAATCAGCTGGGAGTTGGCGGCGCCTTTGCGCTGCATGGTCACCCGGTGCTCCCGCTCCACCATCAGCGTGGTGCGGGAGCCCTCGAAGCCGGTGGCCTCGCTCTCCTCGTAGCTGATGCAGTAGTTGCCGTCCCGCTTATAGTATTGCCCAAGCGTGAACAGCTCTATCACATCCCGGTCGTCTTCGTTTTCGTAAACAGCCTTGATGCTGATTAAAACTTCTTTTTTCATGCCTTTACTTCCTTCCGCCCGGTCATTCACTCAGGGTATCCAGATCCACAAACCGGGTCGATGAGCCGATCTCCTCATGCAAAAACAGCCTGGCCACCTCGGCAAAGCCGTCCACCGTGTCGGTCACATGGTAGCGCGTATCGCCGCCGGAGGTCCTTTCGCCGAGAGCGTCCCGCTCGCAGAGCACCGACTTGATGTGCTGTGCCGTAGCCGCCCCCGAATCGATCAGCGTCACTTTATACTCCAAAATATCACTTATCAGTTCATAAAGCAAGGGGAAATGTGTGCAGCCCAGGATCAGCGTGTCGATCCGCTCCCGCACCAGCGGCTCCAGGTACATCTCCAGGACAAGCCGGGTGATCTGGTTGTCGGGACAGGTCATACCGTTTTCCACCAGCGGCACCAGCAGCGGACAGGCGGCCCCGAACAGCTTGGCCGAGGGCTGTATCTCCCGCAGGGCCCTGCCGTAGGCGCCGGACCGGATCGACGCGCTGGTGGCGATCACGCCGATGCGTCCCCCGGCGCTGAGCGCGCAGGCCGTGCGCACCGAGGGCAGCACCACGCCGGTGTAGGGCACCCGGACGCCCAACGCCCGCACGTCCTTGTCGGTCAGGTTGGCGCTGACCGTGCCGCAGGCCGCCACAATCGCTTTCACGTCCTGGGACAGCAAAAAGCGGATGTCCTGGGCCGCGTACTTGACGATGGTCTGCCGGGACCTGGTTCCGTAGGGCACCCGGCCCGTGTCGCCGAAGTACACAATGTCTTCGCCGGGCAGGGTATTGTGCAGCTCCTTGACCACGCTGAGTCCCCCGACCCCTGAATCAAAAACCCCGATGGGTCGATTGTCCATTTGGTTAAACACTCATTTCTATGTATTTTACTCCCACCCGGTCAGCGCGCCTGTGATCAGCCGCTCCACCGTCTGGGCCACGCTCAGCCCGGAGGCCTCGAACAGCCTGGGGTACATGCTGATGGAGGTAAAGCCCGGGATCGTGTTGATCTCGTTGAGAGTCACCTTCCCCTCGGCGGTCACAAAGAAGTCCACGCGGGCGAGCCCCCGGCAGCCCATGGCGCGGTACGCTCTCACCGCCAGCTCGCGCACCTCCCGCGCCGCCTCCCCGGGGACGCGGGCAGGCACAAAAAGGCCCGCCGTGTCGTTTAAGTACTTGGAGTCGTAGTCGTACACGCCGTCGGGCGGCGCGATTTCGCCAATCATATCCGAAGCGACCGGGTCGTCGCCTCCCATAACCGCGCATTCCACCTCCTGGCCGGACACAGCCCTTTCGGCCACCGCCTTGTCGTCGTGGGCAAAAGCCAGCTCCAGCGCGGCGGCCAGCACCGCCGGCCCCCCCACTTTCGCAACCCCCACCGAGGAGCCCGCGTTGGCCGGCTTTACAAACAGGGGATAACCGAGGGCATGCGCCAAGCGCCGCTCCAGCGCCGCCATATCCTGCGTGTCTTTCCTGTTCAGGGCGATCAACTCGGTTTTGGGGATGCCCACCGACGTGAGCAGCGTGTGAGAGACCGCCTTGTCCATGCAGGCCGCGCTGGAAAGAACACCGCAGCCCACATAGGGGATGCCCGCCAGCTCCAGCAGGCCCTGCACGGTGCCATCCTCCCCGTTTTTGCCGTGCAGCACCGGGAACACGGCGTCAATCTCCATAAGCCGCACGCCGCCCTGCTCCAGAACCAGCAGACCCTTGTGGGAGCGGTCGGGGGACAGCACCGCCGGGCAGGTCTTGCCCAAGCTTTCCCATCTTCCGCCGGGAATGTCGTACACCTCGCCGGTGTAGAGCAGCCAGCGGCCCTCCTTGGTAATGCCCACCATCACGGGCTTAAACTTCTCCCGCGATATGCTGTGCAGCACGGTGGCGGCTGAGCGCAGCGATACCTCGTGCTCGCTGCTCACACCGCCGAACAGAATGCAGATTGTCTTCATGCCATCACGACTCCTTTTCCTCAAGCAGGGCAAATCCCTGGGACTGGGCCCGCGGCGCAAACGTTGGGTGCTCCGTCAGAAACACGGCCAAGGCCCCCTCGGTTTCGTATTTCACCACCAGCATCGCCCTTTGCCCGGCTGGCGCCGCGGCAAAGGCCTCTAGTCCGCCGGCCCGGTGCTCGGCACCCTGATAGATGCCCTGCAACACCCAGCTCTGGGGCATGTTCACGGCGTAGCCGCCGTTTTCCATAATGGGCACCTGGTTGCCCGCCGTGTCGACCAGATAGTAGACCCCGGCGATGTCCTCGCCTTTCAGCTGCGTAAACACGCTGTCCGCCGACGAGGTGGAGGCGATGCTGTCGATATTCCGGTAAGGCGGCAAAAATCCACCCGCCAGAACGGGCAGACAGCAGACCGCCGCCATGGCGTAACCCGCAACAGCCCGCTTGCCGGACGCCGCGGCCCTGTCGAACAGGCGCTGGGCTCCGTAGGCCGCCAGCATGTAAAAGCCGATCAGGCTCGGGTACATATACCACCCCAGCTTGGTGCTGGACACGGTGAAAATCAGCATGGTCACGCCGAACATCAGGGCAAAGATCAGGATAAAGGCCTTGTCGTTGGGCGGGCGCTTCTCACTGGTCAAATCCACCGCGATCCATGCGGCGATCAGCAGCAGCACGCCCCAGAACACCCAGCCCCCCAGCAGGTTGCGCAGCACGGTGATGTAGAACAGCGGCCCGCCCCGATGGTTCTCCACCACCGAGGTCACCCTGTTCAGCACGTCCAGCAGCAGCATCTGCCTGAAGAACTCCAGCCCGTCCTGCCCGAAACGCAGCACCGCCCAGAGCAGCACCGGCGCCGCCGCGGGCAGCAGCAGATAGAGCAGCAGCTGCTGCGCTGAAAAACGGCGCGCCCCGCGCCCAAGCAGCAGGCTCAGTGCGATCACCGCCGCCGGCGCCGCCACATGCATCGACTTGGTCAGAAAGCCCAGCGCCGTGCAGAGCCCCGCGCCGACAAGCCATCGGGCATCGCCCTGAAAGGCCAGATACAGAAAGACGCAGCCCAGCAGGCACCACAGAAAGAACAGAGCGTCCGGGTCGCCGGTGCGGAACAGGTGGTAGAAGCGGGTACCGGTGGCCGCGAACAAAAAACCGGCGCACAGCGCGGCGGGGGTTCCCACGCGCCTCCACAGAAACAGCATGGATGCCGCCGCCGAAAGGGGCAGGCTGAGCGCCGAGAAGAAGCGCAAGCCCATCGGGTTACAGCCGAACAGCTTGTAGGCGGCCACATTGGCCCACATGCTCAGCGGTGGCTTTACATTCCAATAGTCGGTCTGGCTGTCGTAGGTGTTTACAAGGTAGTTGCCGCTGCGCAGCATCTCATAAGCGTTTACACCTTGGCGCGCCTCGTCCCAGTCGTAGACCGAACCATCCCCCAGGCCAGCAAAGGCCTGCCAGGCCGCCAGCGCCGTGAACAGGCACAGGCTTGCCCAGAATATCAGATTTTGCGCGTTGACATTTGTCCTTTTCTGCTTTGACATGGGCTGCTCCGGTTCCTTTCCATACAGTGTGCATGTCCTTTGGGGCCATGCCGAAAATCATTTGCAAACAGATATAATCATATCATAAAAACATGATTTTGTAAAAGGAATGTGGCCGGCTCTTTATG
>Ga0153953_1000888_pt1 | contig 10902 bp, 13 predicted proteins | sample TSNJ037MetaG_FD_104718 | JGI IMG/M metagenome (GOLD analysis project Ga0153953, IMG submission 104718) | Attine ant fungus gardens microbial communities from New Jersey, USA - TSNJ037 MetaG | ecosystem: Host-associated > Fungi > Mycelium > Unclassified | place: USA: New Jersey, Wharton State...
ATGACGATGAGTTCCTTTCCCTCCTCCGCTTGAAAAAGCGGCTTAAGGGACTCCGTATTCGTAACATCACCATATACGATTTCCACACCTGCCGGAATGCGTTTTGCTGCTGGATCTCCTTTTAGTACAAATGCCCTTACTTCCTCTCCATTATCTTTCAGCTGTTTTATAATATTGCTTCCCAATAACCCTGTTGCTCCTGTTATCAAATAAATTTTCTTACTCATATCTCTTCTCCTTCTCTATTTTCATATGCGCTGTTTATTTCTTAATGTTATGTATAAACCTATCTTAATCAGCTTCTGTTATTGTATTGTTTATAAAATGTTTGAATTATATTAAGATAGATTTTTTTACAACTTTAATTAGGATACAGAATAATGAAATAAGAAGTTATCACCATGTTACTATGAAATGTTACGACCGCCACGGCTAACAATTTTACTATACTTTTCTGAGAGTAGAACATATAGTGTTACCCATTTATTAGGTTTACCTACCATGCCCACCTTGAAATAAGGTTCAGCGAAAGATTTACTGAGAATATATTTACCATCACTGTCCTTTTTACTGCCTAATAGTGCCCGTGCCTTTTTGCCTATATTATAATTCCTTGCGAGAAAATACGCAAGACTAACCTATAGCATGTTGCTTATAAGTTAGTCCTGGTTAGTCCTTTTGTAATAGTTCATCCTTATTGCTGCCCCATGAGTTCATCACTAAGCTTCTTGATTTCTGGTGCAATTTTTTCACGCTGCTTTTTTGTAATAGCATTGAAGAGGGGAAATGCCAGCGCCACACCTGCCATGCCAATTACACCAATGATGATTCCAAGGACAAAGTAATCAGCCCAGACCATTACGCAGCTCATACCTGTTCCTAAAATCAACGTACTGGCAATACCCACAGCAATAGAAGCAATCATTCCGGGTTTTGTCGCACTTTCATCAAGCCGGCGAAGCTGCTCCATCTTATCCTCCTCACGAGGGATATACTTCTGCCGAATGCGCTTGATTTCATCCTGCTGTTTTGCGGAATAGGTATAAGTGAATGTTTCGTTTTTGTTATTATCTTTCATGAGTTTATTATTCAAAATTTTCTCCTTCCAGTCTTACCAGAAAAGTACTGCCTGTTCCCGGTGTACTATCCACAGATATTTCCCCACTCATAATATCAATCACACGCTTAACCAGAGCAAGCCCAAGACCGTTGCCTCCCGTGGCACGGGACTTATCTCCCTGATAAAATTTCTCGAAAATATGCTGCCCCACATCCGGCGTCATACCGCATCCGGTATCGGAAACCGTGACATTGGCGTATCCGTTTTCTTCTTTCAGGCTTACTGTGATTTTACCGCCCGTCTCTGTAAATTTCACCGCATTGGAAAAAAGATTGTTCCATACAAGAGTCAAAAGTTCCTGATCGGCTTTGATAAACACATCCTCATCAATATCCGTATCAATATCCAACCCTTTCTTCTCCCAAGCCTCCTCATAGATAAGCAGACATTCACACAGTTGCTCCCCAAGATTATATTTTTCCCTTTCCGGGAATAACTGCTGGTTTTCCAGCTTGTTCAGCTTTAAAATATTAGTAATCAGATCCGAAAGCCTGCGGGTGGAGCCTGTGATGATTTTTGCGTAATCCACCTGCTTTTCTTTCGGCAACTCCGGGTTTTGCAGCATGGTCGCATAGTTTTGAATGACTGCCAACGGCGTTTTTAATTCGTGGGAAACGTTGGCTATAAAATCAGTGCGTAACGTCTCAACGCCGGATAGTTCTTCCGCCATCTTATTAAAATTTTCAATGATAGCATCAAACTCGTTCATACTGTCAAATCCGTGGAGCGGTTCAATTCTAACCGAAAAATCTCCTTGTGTGAATTGATCCGTGGCATTTAAAATGCGGCTTACCGGTCGCTCCACGGTCATTTTACGGCGAATACCATCAACAAGGGTACAGAGAAGGCTCAAAAATATAACACTGACAAAAGTAATGATGGAATTGTTCTTAACATCCGCAAATTTTATCTCCAAAGAATTTAAAAAAAGCAGGAAGCAAAATGTCACAATACCGGAAATAGTCAGAAAGAAGTATAGATACCCTCTCACCGAAAACAAACTCTGGGTTACTTTTTGGGGTTCTTTTCTTTCTTTCATTTTGGCACCGCCTTGTAGCCAAGACCATGAACCGTGACGATTTCAAAATCATCGCAATTTGAAAATTTGTTTCTCAGCTTCGTTATATACACATCTACCATACGAAGACCGGAGGTTGCTTCCGAATCCCAAAACTCATCCACCAGCCCCGAACGGGTAAATGTTTTCTTTGGATGGGAAAGCAGTTTATATAATATATTAAATTCCCGTACTGTCAGGGCTATTTCCTCGTCATTTAAGTAAGCCATATGCTCTTCGGCATTCAATGTCAGGCTGCCTATGGTCAGTTTCTTGCTGCTCGCAATTTTTGCCCTTCGCAGCAGGGCACCGATATGCAATATTAACTCATCCAAATCAATGGGTTTTACCATATAATCGTCAATTTGGGCACGGAATCCCCGCTGCTTGGATGCCAGGTCGTCCCGGGCGGTCATAAAAAGGATTGGAATTTCATTATTCAGGCTCCGCACTGTTTCCGCAAACTCGAAGCCATCAATATCCGGCATCATGATATCGGAAATAATCATATCGAACATATTTCCGTATATGGCGTTATATGCTTCGTTTGCGCCGAGGCATCCCACCGTCTCGTAACCATTTTGCATCAGGAAGGAGCAGACAGCCTGATTCAGCTCACGGTCATCCTCCACAACAAGAATTTTAAACATGGATATGCCTCCTACTTAAGCCCTTTGCAGATTGGAATCAGACACAGAAGCAATACGATTCCAATAATACCAATAATAATACCGGGAATCATAAGTCCTTCCCACACCATAGTCATGCACATACCGACGCCAAGAACCAGCGCACCAACGATTCCCAGAACCACGGTTCCGATTGCTTTGCCGTTAAGTTGGATCGCCGGTTTGCCTTCCATTTTGCGGCGAACGATCAGCAGGGCAATGAGCACGATAATACCTACGCAGGCAACGACAATTCCCTGTGTAAATGCATTCCATTCCGGCAGCAGACACATGCATATGCCGATAGCAAACAGGATTCCTCCAATCGTTCCCATAATCATAGATACAAAATTTTTCTTTTCCATTTAAAAAGCCTCCTTATTTTTCTGACTGATTTATTATTCTGTTTATAGTCTACCTGGGAAATGTTTATAAGATGATTATAAAATGTTTACGAATTGTTAATTCGTTATAGTTAAGACCTTCAGGGACAACGGCGATTCATAATCCATTCACTTCATCATACATTTCCTGAATTAATTTTCTGAAATAAGCTCCTGGTTTTTTTTGATCTTCTTTACTCAGATTTTCTATCAGAACAGGTTTTCCATATTTTACAATAATATCAGCCGGACAAACCTGTGGAAAATTCCTTTCCAATATATCATCAGTATGCGCAATTGCAACCGGCACAACCGGACACCCGGTTTTCTTTGCTATTTTCATACATCCTTCTTTAAAAGGAAGCAGTGTATCCTTATGATTTCTTGTTCCTTCCGGAAATACAAAAACAGAATAACCATTTTTGATTTTTTCAATAGCTGATAATATAACTTCCAGTCCCTGCCTGGGGTTATCTCTGTCTAAAAACATGCAATTTGACAGTCTGAACCAACGCGATGCCAAAGGTATTTTTCCCATTTCTTTTTTACCTATAAATCCTGTTGGCTTGGTAATCATTGAATAAGTCAAAAAAACATCAAACATCCCTTTGTGATTTGCAACATATAATACAGGAGTATCATTTGGAATATTATCTTCTCCCATCACAGATATTTTTGAACCGCTTATCTTTAATAATCCTTTTGCATAACCCTTTAATACATTCATTGCTGCTTTGTCCTGCTTCTCTTTTGAAAAGTGGCCTAAATAATAGGCAATCCCAAGTGCCGGTATCTGTAGTATAAAATATACTGCTGAAAATACAACACATCCTGCCGCTCTTATGTATCCCATTGAAAACTGTATCCCCCTTCGATTTATATGATAAACACCTGTCAATATAGCCGGAACAATCCCATTATACTAAGGTACTGCACAGAAATTATTTCTGAGCAGTGCCTAGGCAGTGTAGTGACTGCTGTTTTTGTTGTGATTTGATGATAATTCTTTCAGCACCCGGTTTGCGTGTACTACCATATATATCGCCATGCAAAAAATGATAAAGCACACACCGCCGCCTGTGGCTGAGGTTATCATATGCTCGAAATCACCTGCATCGCCAAACTCGGCAATCATAGCAGCTTCAAGGGAAAATATCGCCATCAGTGCCGTGGCAAGATTAAGCGCTTTAGCTGCAGACAGTACAGGACTGTTCAGTTTGCGGTATTTTACAACATTAATAATGGAAATGGTAATGCGATAAAAGGCATAGGTCGCCATTGCATAAATCATCAAACCCGGATACCGTGCGCCCTGCCCGTCACGCACCATCTGAATAACCATCCCGACAACGGCAATATTCAGTGCAAAAAGCAGCAGACCACAGAAGCGGTATGCTTTTAGCTCTCTTATTGAGTTCTGATCCTCCTTGCGAAAATAACGCAGAAGCAGGAACCGAACCCCACAGATCACGATATAGTACACCGCAACCGCACCATACCAAAAGGATGCATATATAATTCCCACAACCAATTGGAAAACAGCATATATTATGTTGATAAAAAGCGATGTGTACATGGTAATCTGCGTTCGGAACAGTATATCCGTCATAAATCTGCTGCTGTACTTGTTCCCATAAAGAAGTGCCTTTACCCTGCCTACCAGACCTGACAGCCTGGCTATAAATATTGCAAGACAATAAACAGACAAAGCATAAACAGCATATCCCACAGGTGATGCTTCCAGTCCGTTTATAAAAACGTAAGCAAGCGCTGCCGCACTCACAATAATCAGCAGTATCGTACACGCTGCCCCGGGATGGAGCAGGCGAAGCATGGTTGTCTTAATCCTTTTCATCCGCATTCCTCCACAATTTTACTGCGAGAGCCAGGTTCTGTATTGCACGCTCCCGTATCCATTTCACAATCAGCAGAATAACAGAAAATTGTTTACGAAATGATTCTGAAATGTTTAAGAAATGTTAATATAAAATATATTTGCGTTACGTCCAACTGACGATATATTTTAATTCTCCTGCCTCAATTATTGGCCTTTCTATTTTCCAGACACCTTTTAATCCCAGCTCATTGGCTGCCAGCTCAAAATGGCACATGGCAATGCCCATATCCATCCGTTGAAATTTGATGTCACCATAATGATTAAACCTTGTATCCTTCTCTTTCAAAAATAAATGGTAGGTTTCACCCTCATCTTTGACAATCCTCCAAGGCTGTCCGTTTATTGCTGACGGAGCCACCCTAACCGCTTCCAATACCTCCGCATATTGCCCGCAAGTCTTCAAGCTCAGCGGCGCATCAAGGGATTTATCGAAGAACAGTTCTTCCGGTTTCTTCCGTCTGCTCTTATTGCCGGATACCGCGCTTGTTACGGCTATCATGCTTTCTGTAAAGGTTTTCTTGCCTGCAGCGTATCCGATGGGTGTAATCCCCGGCAGAAGTTCATCAGCTGCAGCATTCATTTTAGAGGCAAAGACGCTTCTGTTCAACGAGCCGCCTATCCAGCAGGTGGCAATCCCAAGACCTGTCAGCATTAGGATGTTCTTTTCCATACAGTATCCGAAGTCTTCCATTGCCATTTCACCATTTTTCACAACACCTGCAATGTATACCCGCGCACCCTTTATCATGCTGTAAGTTCCGAGAACTTTCAGTTCAGCTTGATCGTAATATGTGCCATCTACAAAATCAAATCTCACCTCATTACCGAAAGGGCCTTTTTTATTTTCATTAAGAAAATCTTTAATATATTGAATTACATTTTTATCTAATGCCTTTTCTGTGTAATTTCGAACCGAATGTCTTCTTTGTATGGTATTCAATACTGATTCCATCGAAATCCTCCTTACCTCTATTTTACTTTTTTGTTATTGTATGACTTACTGCAGCTATAAACTCTGAATACCAATACCGATTACTCCGGGTCCTGCATGTACTGAGATTACCGGACTGATTAGCCCTTCATAAATAGCATCATGTCCTGTAAATTTCTCAACAAATTTCTCTTTCACTATTGCCGCTTCATCATATGCGTCTCCGTGAGCTATAGCAATATTATATGATTGCGGAGTTGGAGATAAGGATAGGAAGTATTGTTCGGCCAATCCAATCATTTTATGCAAACTGTTTTTCCATCCTCTTATCTTTGCATTGCTATATAATATACCATCCTCGTTACAGGATATAATTGGCTTAATATTAAGACTTTCACCAATTAGTGATGAAATCAGACCTATTCTTCCACCTTTTTGTAAGTACTTCAAGCTGGGAACACAAAAGAAAATTTTTGTTTTTGTAATGCTTTCAACAGTAGCTTTTTTTAACTCCTCCCACGAAAAACCCTTTTCTAAATTTTCTGCGGCTAATATGGCAGTCATTCCACTGCCGAGGGCTACGCTTTTGGTATCCACGGCAAAAACATCAAGACCTTCATAGTCAGCGCCTATAAGCCTGACAAAGTTATAAGTTCCGCTAAGGTTGCCGGATATTGTAATAACTAATACTTTTTCATAACCGTCAGACACAATTCTTTCAAAAATATTCAGGATTGTACCTCCGGATGGAAGTGATGTATGCGGTATCTCAACATTAAAATTATCATAAACCTCTTTTGAGGTAATATCTACGCCGTCAGCATATATTGCATCTTTATAAATAATTGATAATGGAATTATGTACATGCCATACTTTTGTATCAGCTCTTTCGGAACATCAGCACATGAATCCACTAAAATAGCTATTTTGTCTTTATTCATTTCTCCTCCCGGACTTTACTTGATGACTTTGGAGATGTCGCAGAAACCAAGACGATGTGCAGCAGATGGCACACCGTCTTGATATAGTAAGTTAACTCTTCTGTTTACCGGCATTTTTGCTGGCTTCCAGACTGGCTTCGATCCTTGCTTTCTGCTCTGCAGAGCGTTTTTCCATTTCCGCTTTGTGGGATTCATCTCTCGCTTGTTCTTCTGCGTTCAGTCTTTTTTTAGCATCCTCGACAGATTCACCTTCCTTTGTCAGAAAGGAATCCACAAATTTATCTGTGACTTTGTTAAAGCCGTCTACGACACCTTCTTCAATTTTCTTATAACCACCTACAACGGTTTTCTCAATTTTCTCATTTGCCTTTACCAATTTTGACTTTGCCATTTCTACTTATCTCCTTTTTAATCAGTTTTTTCGTTCTACCTATTTTAAACCTTTACAGATAGGGATTAGGGCAAGCAGCACCACGATTCCAATGATGCCTACAAGGATACCGGGAACCATCATGTTCCAGACCATTATCATACACATACCAACCCCTAAGCCCAGCGCGCCGACAATGCCGAGAGCCACGGTTCCGATTGCTTTAGCACTCAATTGGATTGCTGGTTTCCCTTCCATTTTACGGCGGACAATCAGCATGGCAATCAGCACAACAAGTCCGACACAGCCCATGACAATACCTTGTGTAAAGGCGTTCCACTCTGGCATTAAGCCCATGCATATTCCGATAGCAAACAGAATACCACCAATAGTTCCCATGATGAGAGACACAAAATTTTTCTTTTCCATTACAAACAACCTCCTGTTTTTTATATGATTTTTATATGATTTTTTATATATTTCTCATTCGATGACTGTATGATAAATCAACTTTAAGATATATCCTTTTTCTTGAGTGCCTTAGCTCCTAATACTGAGCAGACTGCTATCCAAAGCACACTGCCTATAAGTATGACAGCAAATGCAGAACCTTGAAATTCAATACCGGCTTGCCCGGAAAGCCCGGAGATTGTGTATTTGGCAGCCTCAGAAATAAATGCAAGGCCAAGGTACTCACCAAGTATGCTAAGAAGAGAGCTTAAAATGCCTGTTGCCGCAATAACTCCTGCTATCATTGCAGGGGCAATATGACGAGTAAACAGATATACCATAAGAATCAATGCCGCAAATGCACCTGCTATAAATATCTTTTCAATCAAATATGTCAGCAGTCCAAGGAAACCGCCCGGTAAATCCACACCGGTTCCGGTGATTACAAACAGGAGCATTGACACAACCGTGTGAGCAGCAATAGCAATCGCTCCCACAGCGGTTAGGGAAAGCAGTTTTCCACCAATATAACGGACAGGATTTGTATGCCGTGAGAATATATTTTTTGAAAATCCGCTGGTAAAGTCAGTGGAAATGCAAATTGCAAATAAAATGCTCATCATGATAAATGCCATTCCGATGCCCATCATGCTGCTGGTCATATCCATTCCGCCGCCGCTGCTTCCCGTAGCTGCTGCAAAGTTTGGAAGCATACCAAAAAATATCATAGTTCCGGAAACAAGAAGCATAAAGACAATACAGTTATAAGGTGCCTTGGAGAGCAATGTGCGCCGCATATCCATTTTAAATATATTAAGCAATCTGAACACCTCCCATCAGGGCAAGAAAATATTCTTCCAAATCCTGCCGATGCAGATAGATTTCATCTACCGCCAACCCGTTACTCCATAGCAGTTCATTTACCGCTCTGCTGTTATCAACCCCGAACACATGCAGGCTTTCCTCATGGACAGTACATTCCGTCGGATTCATCTTTTCCTTTATCAGACAACAGGCCCTTTCGCTGTTGTTCACCCGGATTTGCAGATAGTCGCGGCTATTTTCTGCCAGTTCCTCTGCACTTATCTGCTGTATAAGATGCCCTTCGTGAAGGATGCCATAATGTGTTGCAATGCGGCTTAGTTCTCCGAGAATGTGTGAGCTGATAAAGATGGTGATTCCCATTTCCTTATTCAACCGTTCAAATACACCGCGCATCTCAATGATACCCTGCGGATCCAGTCCGTTGATTGGCTCGTCCAGAATAAGGAGCTTCGGGGAAGCCATCATAGCAACTGCAACTCCCAGTCGCTGCCGCATGCCCAATGAAAGCTGCTTTGATTTTTTATTTGCTGCTTCTGTCAGGTCTACCATTTCAAGGCTTTTCTTTGCCTGCTCTTTGGGGTTTTTCACTCCTGTGTTAAGACCTTGCAGTATCAGATTTTCATATGCGGATAACTCTGCGAACAAAGCCGGCTGTTCAATCAGTACACCGATCTGGTCACGCACATCCTGCGCTTCAACCGATTTACCAAACAGATTAATCTCGCCGGAAGTCGGATTGGCAAGCCCGCTGACCATTTTCTGGGTTGTTGTCTTACCGGAGCCGTTACGCCCGATAAATCCATAAATGGAACCCATCGGTACAGCCAGGTCAATATTGTCTACTGCCGGTTTGTTTCCATAACGTTTGCATAAATTTACTGTTTCAATTGCGTTCATTTCCAATTCCTCCATATTTTGTAATAGCCGCGTTGATTTCTTTTTTTCGCAATGACTGCAACACTGGCGATAACACCAACCAGTAATGCGGCAATCAGCCCTGTAATCATAGGTTTATTCATATCAATTCTCCCTTCTTTGCTGTGTGAGCCAGATACTGTAATGCCAGCCTCTGTATCCACTTCACAATCAACAGAATAACCGAAGAATGTTTACGAGATGATTCTGAAATGTTTAAGAAATATTAAAAGAAAAATATAATAAGTTATTTTGACTATATATTGGATTATCATATAGGCATTACGTAAACAGCGATTCCTAAAAAGTTTATTAATGCTGCAATATCCACAAATACATGAAAAACCGAATGCATATATTTCTTTTTCTTCCCTATCACATAAAGAATTGCTCCTGCAGAATTAACAATTCCAGCTATGAGTATAAGTGCAAAAAATGTAATTCCATAAACATCAATAAGCTTTTTATATAACGGCATAGCCAGCCACCCCATACCAATGTAGCACACCATGGACAATACTTTGAATCGTTCTAAGTCTGTAAAATTCAGTACAATCCCAAATATGGCCAGTCCCCAAATGACAGCAAGTATTGTCCAGGCCTCAACAGGGTATACTGCTCTGAAGTTATTCAAAATAACCGGCGTGTATGATCCGGCAATCAGGGTAAAGATTGTTGAATGGTCAATCACACGGAATATCTTTTTTAGAATTTCGTTCGTCAATCCATTCAGTCCATGATAAATGCTTGACATTGTAAATAACAATATTACGGTAAATCCATAAATTACTCCGCTCACTATACCCCACTTATTTTGATTGAAGGCGGCCACAATCACACATGTCAAAAGTGCCACAACCCCCAGCCCCACACCGGCAATGTGTGAAACCGTATTGAATATTTCTTCACTTCTTGTATATCTCGGAAGCTTTAGATTAATTAAATTTGCTTTGCTCATAGAATCAACTCCTTCTTACCTTTGTGATGTGATTGCGTTTAATTTACCCGGCTGATGTTTAGGAAATATGTAAGTATTGTTTAGGAAATGTTAATTATTAAAGGAACACAAAAAAAGAACTGCCGCAGGTTGTTATGGACAGCGGTAGTTCTCAGCAAGATTTATAGGCAGAATTCCTATGTTACACCCATTGGACGGTACTTTCTCATTTAATCAATTGTGTTATATAAGACGCTAATTCCTTAGGCGTTTGTTTCATCCCGTCTTTGATCCAGCAACAGATAATCCCGTTACAGCCATAAATACGGAAATAACATTCCCATTTATTTTTACCTTCAGGATTTTGCAAAATTGTATCTTTCAATCTTGATTCCGCCTTTTCCAGG
>Ga0153953_1000896_pt1 | contig 10828 bp, 2 predicted proteins | sample TSNJ037MetaG_FD_104718 | JGI IMG/M metagenome (GOLD analysis project Ga0153953, IMG submission 104718) | Attine ant fungus gardens microbial communities from New Jersey, USA - TSNJ037 MetaG | ecosystem: Host-associated > Fungi > Mycelium > Unclassified | place: USA: New Jersey, Wharton State...
CGAAAGTCTGTATCTGTTGGCGATGGTGGATTATTTATGTAGAGAGAACGATTTGCCCCTTTGTGCGCAATACAGCGATATTCGTGCCGCAAGGCTCAAAGAACCGGTTTATCCGGCGGGCATTTTGACTATGTGCGCCGTCTTAAAAAGCGATCTGCCGAAAATCGAGAGCCGTAACGAGTCAATTCCTGAATTTATGCGGTTCAACATCGTAGAAAGTGAGGTGAGGAATGTCTGCTGATATATTGTTTACAAAAGGAAATCTAAACACCTGCCTAAAAGAGCTTGGTAAGGAATTCCGAAAACGAAACGGTACAAAAATACCGGCGGAAATCATCTTGATTGGTGGTGCGGCGATTCTTGCAAACTATGGCTTTCGGGAAATGACCTACGATATTGACGCTGTGATATTGGCTAGCACTGATAGAAAAACTAAATATAACAAAATAATTCGTCATTTCAATATTATGTAAAAGCACTGGCTTAAAGGCTGGTGCTTTATTCATTGTATAAAAGGAAGAAAAGAATATAATTTTATAAATTTATGCATGAATATTGCAAAGATTTTCTCCCCCTCACTTGTTACAATCAAATCATAAATCAAAGGAGGGCCTTACCATGAAAAAGAGATTTCTACAAAAATCACTAAACTTATGTTTAATCATCAGCATGCTTCTCACTTCCACGCTGCCTGCCTACGCAGCCCCTGCAGAAACGCAATCCCCATCTGCAGACAGCAAAGCAGAGGCGAAAAGTACTTCTGATGAAAGCGCATATCTGAATAATCAGGGAGAACTAAAGGAGAATCCCCTGATACAATTACCATTAGGATCGGTACAGGCTGACAGCTGGCTGGAAAATCAGCTGCTGTTAATGAAAAATGGACTTACCGGAAATATGAGATATTTCAATGATTATAATGAGCAGACCAGCGCATGGCTGGGGGCTGCAAATCCCAGCAGCGGCGGTTCCTGGGAAAATGGTCCATATTATGCCAGAGGTCTGGTTGCGCTTGCCTATACTTTAAATGATGAAGATCTGATCAATGAGGCTCTGAAATGGGTTTCCTGGTCCATTGACAGCCAGCGGACAAATGGCTATTTCGGCCCGAATGAAAATTCCTGGTGGTCGAGAATGCCTATGCTCTGTGCGATTCGGGATTTCTATGAAGCGGTAGATGCGAAGCCGGTGCTGGAACGGACGGAACAGGAAGCACTCTACCATGGCAAGGTTCTGCAATTTCTTGAGCAATATTTTCGTTATCAGGAATCCGAACTGCCTGGCAGGAGATTAAGCAATTGGGCCGATGCCAGAGGCGGAGATAATCTCGAGGTTGTATATTGGCTGTATAACAAGCTATATAATTCCGGGAGTCCGAATGCGACGAAATGGCTGTTGGATCTTGGTGATCTGATTTATTCACAGACCGTAAACTGGGAAAATATCTATAACAATACCACGGTGCGAGAACACGTGGTAAATACCAGCCAGGGCATGAAGACGCCGGCTCTATATTCCCAGAAAAGCAACGATATCAAATATCAGACTGCATTGTCCAACGGACTTGACAATATGGGAATTGATCATGGTCGGATAGACGGACTTCCAAATTCGGATGAAGCGGCAAGAGAAAACCGTTCTACCAGAGGCGCAGAGACCTGCAGCACGGTAGAGGGAATGCTGTCGACGGAAATTGCGGCAAAGATTTCCGGTGAGGTCTGGATGGGAGACCGTTTGGAACAGTTGGCTTACAATGCACTTCCGGCCGCATATCCTTCGGATTATTCCGGACACGCTTATTACATACTCCAAAACCAGGTCATGAATACGCTGGGAAATCATGAGTTTGATTGTGACCATGGAGACAGTTCTGCCTTTGCCGCACCAAATGGTTTTGATTGCTGCTTTTCCAATAACCATATGGGATGGTCGAAATTCGTTCAGAATATGTGGATGGCTACGGCAAATGGTGGATTGGCAGTCGTAGCCTATGGACCGAATCAGGTCACGGCTAAGGTAGCCGGAGGGAAGATTGCAAAATTCCAGCAAAACACAGATTATCCTTTTAAAGATACGGTAAATCTGGAATATTATGGCGAGGAAGCCGGATTTGAGCTAAAGCTGCGTATACCGGAATGGGCTAATAGTGCCACGGTCTATGTAAATGGTTCCATGAAACAGGGCGTAGAGTCCGGAGAGTATTATACCATTGACCGGGATTGGAAGGTGGGAGATCAGGTAACGGTTACGTTTGAAAGTGAAGTAAAACTGACTACCTGGTACAACAATTCTACAGCAGTACAAAAAGGAGCCCTGATCTATTCTCTGAAGATTGAAGAGGATTGGAGGACTTATGACAGCAATGATGCAAGAGAACTGAAGGTGGAGCAAAAAGAAGATTTTCCGATTCGGGAGGTATATCCTGCAAGTGCATGGAATTACGGACTGCTGACGGATGAAAATGCAGACTTTACGGTGGTGGAGGAAGATGAGGTAGCCCTGCAGCCGTTTAACTCGGAAACACCCCCGGTAAAAATCATAGCAAAGGGGCAGAAATTACCGGAATGGACTCTGGATGGAAATCTCGCAGGTCCGCAGCCCTTTGGCCCGCTTGCCGCAGATGAGGATGAATTAGAAGAGATAACCCTGATTCCTTATGGAAGCGCGCGGCTCAGGATAACGCATTTCCCAACCCTGGGAGACCCGGCTGATTCAGATACGATAGTGCGGAAATCCGGTGACATCATTACAAGAAACGGCGTGACCTATCAGGACTTTGACAATCTGGTGGTACCCAAGGCTGAAGATTACAAATTGACGGTTCAGGCAGAAGGCAATGGACAGATAATTATAAACAGCAAATACAAGCAGGATGTTTCGGGTAATTTTACGATTCAAAATCTAAAATCCCTGTTGTCAGGATATTTCAAATTTGATGCAGGACAGTACAATAATGTGCGGTTTACCGGTGATATTCAGGTCAGGGAAGTAAAGATAGAGACCGTAAACCGTGAGATTTCGAATATACAGGTTTTAAACACGGTCAGGAATGGTACCGTAATAAAAATCACCACGAATCTGGATGCCCAGGAGACTCCATATGAAGTACAATATGGAACGGAAAGTGGTAATTATACGAATACCGTAAGGGGATTTAGCACTTCAACGGCGACCTTAACACAGTTGGAGAGTGACACCTCGTATTACGTCAAGGTGACGGCAACGCTATGCGGTGTCAGGCAGGAAAGTGAGGAACTGGTCTTCCAGCCATCCGCAAGCGGCGAAAATAAGCTGAAACCAAATCCAAATGCTCCGAATGCGACCTATGAAGGATTTTCCACATTAAATTATATGCTTGGAGCAAATGATGATCCGGCCCAATGGATCGAATATGATCCGGATAATCAGGTAGAGATTCAGGCGGCTTCCCATCCAAACGCTACGAAGCTTTCAGAGATTCAGTTAGGAAATTCCAGCAGAATGAAGGCAGCGCTGAATCTGACCGGTTCTGCAAACTGGACAGATTATGTGGTTGAATCGGAAATAACGGTAGCAGATTTGAGCCGTAACAATGGCGGCATCATGTTTAGAGTATCGGATATTGGTAATGGACCGGATGATTACAGAGGATATTATGTAGGAATCGGAAAGGTAGGAAACACTTCGGGCGTTATGGTGGGGTCTGCCAACTACGGATGGAATGAGATTTCAGGTATTCAAAATTATATGGATGGAGAGACTATCAATATTCAGACGGGACAGAAGTATACTCTAAAGGTAGTCGTCTATGGGGAGACTTTTGCTGCCTATCTGGATGATAAACTGGTCTATATTTATGAAGGTAATGAACTCTTCTCCAAAGGCACGGTAGGCGTCCGTTCTTATGAAACGGCTATGACCATCCATAATGTAACGGTAAGACCGGTGGTAGAAGAAGACTTAGAAGTATTTGAGGAAGAAGAACCGGAGCCTTCCACCCAATTGATACCACATGAAGAGCATGCCGGTGCTTCCTATACAGGATTTGCAGCCGATGCGGCGGGTCTTGCCGGGGAATGGACAAAGTATGGTGAAGAGTCCAAAATCACTTATGAAGACGGCACAGACGGAGCACGGATCAAATTTGAAAGAGGTACAAATATAAAAGCAGCATTGAGCCAGACAGGTTCCGAATATTGGATGGATTATGTGGCAGAGGCAGAGGTCTCCTTTGATGAGGGAGTCAGAAATAACGCCGGTTTCGTATTTCGCGGAACACAGTTTGCCAGCGGCCCGGATGCTTATCATGGATACTATGTAGGCGTAGGGCAAGTACATGATGACGGTGCAAACATCCATGAACCGGGACTGATGATCGGCTATGCAGATGGAAACTGGCATGACATTAAAGCAATCCCGATGTCTGTTACGGCAGGAACGAAATATAAACTCAAGGTCGTTGCTTATGACGATATGTTTGCAATTTATTTGGATGATGTATTCGTCTATCAGTTTACGGATACAAAATTCGAAACAGGTACAGTTGCATTCCGTTCTTATGATGAAGGATTTACCGCCTATAATATGGTAGTACGTGATATTGTTCAGGAAGATCTGGCAGATTTACAGCCTGAATATGAGGAACCGGCAATCATCCCGGATTTCTCGGACCAGTTTGACGATGATGCGAACTGGACAAAAATGGGTGACACAAGCCTGATTTCCGTATCCAACGGGCAGATACATCTTGGCAGCAGTACCAATATCAAAGCAACGGCAGGAGATACCGGTTGGAGCGATATGGTATACAGCGTCAACGTCAAACTTGGAACAGGAACCGGAAATGCAGGAATGCTATTCAGATCCTCCCGGGAAGGCAGCGGTGCAGATAATTATTACGGGTATTATTTTGGAATCAGCGATACGGGATATGAGATTGGGAAATCGAGTAATGCATGGAAACAATTAAAATTGGCTGAGTATGATTTGGATGTGTCAATTGCTCATGAACTGAAAGTGGTTGCCTATAAAGAAAGCTTTCTGTTCTATATAGATGGAAATTATGTAGATATCGTACAAGATACGGACCATGCCAGGGGACAAATAGGTTTACGGGGATACAGGCGTGCCTTTGACGCAGATGATGTGGCGGTACGGGGGCTTACGGAAGAAGAAATTGCCGGAGTAGCAACGGCGATAGAGGACAGCAAAAAAATTACCATAGAAGGCTGTTCGGCCTATGACAGCATTCAAGTAAAATTTCCAAGAGTATCGAATGCAACCTCTTACCGTATTCTTTTCGGAACAGAAGCAGGCGTTTATACAAATGAATTTGTAGATATCTACTTTAACAGCTACAAAGGCGGCGGTATTTTCACCCATGATAAAGCGGCATTTTCTACGGTTAACCCCGGGACATACTATGTAAAAGTAATCGGACTGAACGGAAACACCCCAGTGGCCATTTCCAATGAAGTGATGGTTACAACCGGAGAACGGGCAGATACCGGTGCAGAGCAGAATAAGATGAGGACGGCTCTGACAGCAGCGCAGGCGATAGATAAAACAAATTTTACCAGAACCAGCAGGGAGCGTTATGAGCGGGCAGTATCCTATGCGGACAGTCTGACGAATAAATCAAGCGTCAATCAAATTGAATATGCCACGGCGGCAGATCTGCTTACCGTATCAGCCAACACGCCATCCTCTGTCAGATTCTCGGATGAAATCGATCCTTTACCGGATCTGGTGAAAGCACTTACGGAAACCATAGAAGCAGCAAAAGCCCTGGATGCGGCAAAATATACAGAGGAATCTTATGCATTGATGACACAGGCGTTGTCTCAGGCTGAATCTGTAAACCGAAATAATATAGAAGAAGTTTCGGCGGCACTGGATGCACTGCGGGCAGCCATGGTACAATTGGTGCTAAAGCCGGGAGAACCGGTAGATTTGACGGGGCTGAATCAGGCAATTGAAAAAGCAAAGAAAATTGATTCGAGCAAATATACGGCGGCATCTTATGAAAAAGTGAAAGCAGCCCTTGCCAGGGCGGAAAAGGTTGACAGGAATGATCAGGCGGCAGTGGACGCAGCGGTCAAAGAACTAAATGACGCAATTGCAAAATTGCAGCTGAAACCAGTGAAACCGGAAGTTCCGGTAAGAGGATCCGTAATAAAGAACGGAAAACTTTATTATAAAGTAACAAAATCGGCAGCAACGGGCGGCACGGTTTCTGTACTTAAACCGGTCAGTAAGAATTATAAATCTATTGTGATTCCAAAGACAGTAAGATTCTCCGGGTATGTTTTTAAGGTTACGGAAATTGCAAAGAAAGCGTTCAAGAGTAATAAGAAGCTTAAGACGGTAAAAATAGGGGATCATGTTGCCGGGATAGGTGCTTCTGCGTTTGCCTCATGTACCCGACTGCAGAAGGTAAGCATTGGAAAAGGTTTGACCAGGATTGGAAGCAAAGCGTTCTTGGGAGATAAAAAGTTAAAGACAGTTATAATTAAATCCCTGAAGTTGAAAACTGTGGGTAGTAAGGCGTTTAAAAATATTAAAAAAAGTGCGGTGATTGATGTTCCGAATAAGAAAGTTAATAATTATCGGAAAAAGTTTAAAAAAGGTGGGCTGCCTAAGACTGTAAGGATTAAATAGAAGAAATATTAAAAGGAGTGTTGTGAAATAGCTGAATATTAATTTTGGCTATAAGCAATGGCTCCTTTTTTCTATCCTTGTTATTGGCAAGCAGGACGCCACTATGGGAGGCAATATGCTTTACGCAAACAGGGCAACGCTCTGGCGAACTAACTGCTAACTCCGACCACGTCAGCGCCCAGGAATGCCTGGGCACCGAGGTCTGCGTAAGCAGTTATTTCGCCGCCGCTAAAGACGCCCTTTCATCGTTTGCTTAAAAGCATATTGCCTCCCATAGTGGCTGTTTTTTGGCAGTGTTTAAGTTCTGCGCAAATTGAATCTATACTTTTAAAAGCGCATGGTTAATGTTTAGTGGGGCGGTTTATTGCCTGACGAAAATTCTACGGTGCATGAATAAATCATTCACATGGTTTATTTCCGGATAGACATCGGATTTTTTACAGTCACAAGTGCATGGCGTGAAATATTCACCTTGCCATTATTTTTTGTCATTTCTACGCTCTTGAACTTTCAAAAGCGCAGAGCTGATTCGCACGGAACTTAAACACTGCCAAAAAACAGCTACCGTGGAAGGCGGTATGCTTCACGCAAAAATTAAAGGGCGCCCTTAGCGGCGGGCGAAATCCACTGCTTACGCAGACCTCGGCGGCCAGGCTCTCCTGGGCGTCGATTTGGTCGGAGTTAGCAGTTAGTTCGCCAGAGCGTTGCCCTGTTTGCGTGAAGCATACCGCCTTCCACGGTGGCGTCCTGATTGCCAACATGTATAAACTCACACTTTTAAAATAACACCCTCCCAATATCTAAAATGAAAATTTCGGAATGCGCTAAAAGAGGGCCATGCTAAAAAGATATAAAAAATGCACAAAATATCGTAAAGATATCAGAGGTTAAAGAAGATATAATATTCATAAGTTCTGAAGATACATAAAGTTTGTATCTAAACACACAGAATCAAAATATTAGAGATGGAGGATATTATGGGCAAAAGAAAGAGAAGATTATTATGTTTGTCACTGACCATAGCCTTGATTCTATCAAGTCTGGGGTCACATTATGCCGTGTTGGCGGCTGGTGCGGATGCGGCGGTGGCGGAAAACGGGGAAGAAATTATTCTGTCAGAGCCTGAAGGGGCAGGAGACGAAGAAGTCTCTACAGAGACAGAAATCGGGGAAGAAACAGAAGAGACGGAAGAGACAGAAGTAAAAACGTCAAAGAGAACAGCAAATGCACGCACGGTTTCGGAATTAAACGGACTTTATGCGGAGTATTGGACAATGACAAATTCGGCAGCCGGAGTATTTAACGAGCTGAAATCAACAGGAATTGATTACGGGCTGGATTATTCGGATCTTGATCCGAAATTATTATTGACGACAGGATCGGATAACCATGCCGGGATTAAGTGGTCCGGGAAGATAAAGGTTCCGGTGACGGGAAACTATACTTTTTACGCTTATTCAGACAATGGAATCCGTGTCCGGTTGAATGGCAGTCAGATTATAAATTATTGGGACGGAGATTCCTGGGATGACCTGCAAGCCAGTGCTCCGGTGGCATTGAATGCGGGTACTTATTATTCATTTGAAGCGGATTATTTTGAACATGTAGGAGGTTCCCACCTTACCATTTCCTGGAGTAATGACCAGGGTATGGAGAAGACAGTGATTCCTTCTTCCGCACTGTTTTTGCCGGATAGTTATGACGGACCTTACATAGAGAGTCTGGATGCAGTGACGAAGGGCAATCTGCAGGAAGGGACAGAATTTAATGGCACCGTCATAGTGAATGGAGAGAGGTTGGACAGTGTTGAACAATTTGAGGTTGTCAGAACATCAGGAAGTTCTTTGAGTCCTGAAGTGTATGCCGATGTGAAATCTTCTTCCGCTGCATCAGCGGAGATTGAAATTCCAAATGTCGGCGTGGGAACTTATAAGCTTAAGGCGATTGTAGGGAATTCGGCAGTGTTGTCCAAGTCCCTGTTGATTATCAAACCGGATGCGTCGCGGTCAAATACCAGAACGGAACACCCAAGAGCCGATTGGGAGAGAAGTTCTTATGTAAACTTAAATGGCTGGTGGGAATTTGATTTTGATCCGGATGAAACTGGTCAGCAAGAAGGCTGGTATGCTCCTGAGAGAGAATTCGGCAGCAATATCAATGTGCCGTTTTGCTGGGAATCTCCTTTGAGCGGAATTAATAATCCCGATTATAAAGGGCAGGCCTGGTACCGGAGAACCGTTTCCGTGGATTCTTCCTGGACCGGGAAGAAGATATTCCTGAAATTTGGCGCGGTAGACTGGAAATGCAAGCTTTGGGTGAATGGAGACCTGGTAGGGGACCATATCGGCGGATACAGTGCTTTTGAAATGGATGTTACGGAGTATATGAGGCCGGGAGAAAGCAACGTAATCACTCTCTGGGTAGAGGATTTTGGAAATTATGGGGACGATTCTTATCCGGCCCTGATTGGAAAACAGGGTAGAAATGCTCCGTGCGGATACATCCATACCAGCGGTATCTGGCAGACGGTAGGCATGGAAGCCAGAAGTGCCACCTATCTGGACAATGCAAAGGCAGCTTCAGATATTGACAATGCCAAAGTTACATATACCCTTGATGTCACTTCGGATAAGGCACAGGAATTGACGGTTGAATATGATTTTGAAAGTACTCTTTATGATGTAGAAAGTGATAAGGATGTAAAGACAGGCTCCAGTGTGAAAGGGAGTCAGAAAATTCAGGTAACAGCAGGTGCGAATACGGTTCCCCTGTCTGCAATTGCCATACAGAATCAAAAACTCTGGAATTACAATGAACCAAATCTGTATCAGGGGACTCTGACTATTAAGGATGGCAGCGGCAAGGTATTGGATCAGCTTTCTACTTATTTTGGATTACGTAAGATAGAGACGAAATATTATGATGAAGACCTTGGAGTAAAATATATCTATATTAATAATGAGCCGGTATTTATGTCCGGGCTGCTGGACCAGGGCTTTTGGGAGGAAGGCATTTACACGGCTCCTTCGGAGGAAGCGTTGAGATATGATATACTGGCCATGAAAAATGCCGGATTTAATATGATCCGTAAACACCTGAAGGTTGAAGACCCGCTTCAATATTACTGGTGTGACAAGCTGGGAATGCTGGTATGGCAGGATATGCCCCATGCAACCGCAATGGTACCGGAAACAACGGGCGGTGTTGCATTAGGACGTCAATATTATGAAGAGTGTCTGGAAGCTGCCATGAACATGAATTATAATCATCCTTCTATCGTGGCAGTGATGTTATTCAATGAGACATGGGGTCTGCAGGGGGCTTATAGCAGTGAGCAGAACCGCAACCGGAGGGCCAGCGACGGCAAAAGCACAGCAGAGTGGGTAGAATATTTATACAACAAGACTAAAAATCTGAATCCCAATCTCTTGGTAGAGGAAATGAGTCCCTGTAATTTTGACCATGTACAGCCTACGGATCTAAACACCTATCATTTCTATCCCAGCTCTTATGCCGGTACTGTCAGTGAAATAGAACGGCATGTCAATGGTGCTTATGTTGGCTCCACTGTCAATTTTAAGTTCGGGGAGCAGCAGGATGGAGATCCGCTGTTAAACAGTGAATATGGCGGCGTGGGAGCTTATGCGGGAGATTTTGACGTATCCTATTGCTTCAAATATATGACGGATGCCCAGCGGCGCTACGAAAAACAGAGTGGATATGTCTATACGGAGCCTTATGATGTAGAATACGAACGCAATGGTATTCTGACATATGACAGGAAAGAAAAAATCTTTGGCTATGATGAGATCGCATATGGCGGCGACATGACCATAAAGGATTTGAATCAGGAGATTTATATAGGCGTTATAGATGAACCAATCAGAAGCGTGACTGCAGGTTCAAAGGTCAAAACGAAGGTCATGGCTATGGCCTGGACCAATGATCTGCCGGAGAATACCGTTGTGAACTGGCGGTTTGACGGTACGGATATTTATGGAAATGACATCAGTACAGGACTTTCGGGAAAACTGAACATGTATATTGAACCGTATACGAAGGTGACGGCATCCCTTTGTTTCCGTGCTCCGCTTCAGGCTTGTGTAGGAACTCTGACGGTATGGATTGAAAGTGAAACAGGAGAGAAGATAGCAAAGAACTTTACCAACATCATCGTTACGGACGAAAA